>Ga0160452_100163_pt1 | contig 75430 bp, 60 predicted proteins | sample HID1971I_E6MG_FD_108230 | JGI IMG/M metagenome (GOLD analysis project Ga0160452, IMG submission 108230) | Enriched millipede-associated microbial communities from UW Madison campus, WI, USA - HID1971I_E6 MG | ecosystem: Host-associated > Arthropoda: Insects > Digestive system > Unclassified ...
AGTCGGATCTTCGCCGAGGTAGTCGGATCTTCGCCGAGGTAGTCGGATCTTCGCCGAGGTAGTCGGATCTTCGCCGAGGTAGTCGGATCTTCGCCGAGGTAGTCGGATCTTCGCCGAGGTAGTTCCGGCCCGAGGGCCGGAACTACCTCGGCGAAGACGGCTCAGAGGTCGATGCCGAGGCCCAGGTCGTCGAGGCGCACGGGGTCGCCGGTGGCCAGCGACCGGTTGCCGGCGTAGCCGATGCCGGACGCGCGGAGCCCGTCACGGAAGCCGGCGGCGCGGCCCAGCGGGTCGGTCTCGGTGCGGCCGCGGAAGACGTCGGACAGCAGCAGCGTGTCGCCGCCGCCGTGGCCGCCCGGGCCGACGGCGACGATGGGGCGCTCCTCGGCGCGCTCCCAGTGCTTCTGCACGACGAGCCGCTCGCCCTCCGGACGGACCGTGTCCTCGCCGAACGTCGCGGTGAAGCTCGGGTCCACGGTCGCCTTGCCGTCGGCGCCGAAGACGACCGACCCGCGCTCGATCACCTCGAGCTCGGCGCGACCGCGCGAGCCGTTGACGACCACCCGGTAGCCCTCCCAGGGCGCGCTGGCGGTCAGCGAGTAGGTCAGCACCGGGCCGCCCGCGTACTCGACGACAAGCCCGAGGGTGTCCTCGGTGGTGATGCCCGCGTCGAAGACGCTGCGGTCGCGGCGGTAGCCGTCCACGGCCTGCGCCTCGGGCCCGTACAGCTGCGCGAGGTACGGGTCCGCGTCGACGTCGATGCGCCACGGGTCCACGCCCTGCTCGTTCAGCGCCCGCTCCCCCGCCGTCGGCTCGTAGCCGCGGGAATGCGCGGCGTCGTCGCCGTAGAACCGGCGGCCGCCGCTGGCGAAGACCCGCTGCGGGACGGCGTCGATCCACCAGTTGACGAGGTCGAAGTGGTGGCTCGACTTGTGCACGAGCAGGCCGCCGTTGTTGACCTTCTCGCGGTGCCAGCGGCGGAAGTAGTCGGCGCCGTGCACGGTGTCGAGGGCCCAGTCGAAGTGGACGCTGAGCACCTGGCCGATCTCGCCGGACGCGATGACCTCGCGCAGCGCGGAGTTCCGCGGCGAGTACCGGTAGTTGAACGTCATCGTGAGGTCGCGCCCGGTCTCGGTGACGGCGTCCGCGATCTGCCGTGCCTCGGCCTCGGTGGCGGCGACGGGCTTCTCGACGACGACGTCGACCCCGGCCCGCAGCGCGCGAGAGACGAGGTCGGCGTGCGTGTTGTCCACGGAGGTGACGATGAGCCGGTCGACCCGCTGCTCGTCGAGCGCCTTCTCGAGGTGGTCCGGGTGGTAGACGGGGCGCTCCCCGCCGACCGCGGCCGCGACCTTCGCCTCGTGCACGGCGGCTCGCACCGGGTTCGGCTCCACCCACGCGACGATCTCGCCGTCGGCGGCGTGGTCCCCGATCAGTGCGTTGACGTACATGCCGGCTCGGTGGCCGGTCCCGGCCACGGCGTAGCGCCGACGGTCCTGCCCGGCGGGGGCGGCGGGGACGGAGGGCATCATCGATCTCCTTGCGTGTCGCTCGACGGCGACGTCGGGTAAGCGGTTTCCGACAGCCTACCCGCACCCCGACGTCGCGCACCATCCCCGCCGCCCGCGCCGAGGGGGTCCGGTTCTCGCCGAGGTAGTGGTCTGGCCCACTACCTCGGCGAGAACCGGACTACCTCGACGAGAGGCGGACTACCTCGACGGGGTGAGGACGACCTGCCCCGCCCAGGTGAACCCGCCGCCGAACCCGAAGAGCAGCGCCGGCGTGCCCGCCGGGATCTTGCCGGCATGCCACCACTTGGACAGCCCCATCGGGATGGACGCGGCCGACGTGTTGCCGGACTCCGTGATGTCGGCGAGGACGACGCGGTCCTCGAGGCCGAGCGACTTGGCGAGCGGCTCGATGATCCGCAGGTTCGCCTGGTGCGCGGCGAGGACGCCGATGTCGTCGAGCGTGAGCCCCGAGGCCTCCACGATCCGGCGGGCGCGGTCGGCGGCGCGGGTGATGGCCCACTTGAAGACGGCGCGACCGTCCTGGACGAATGTGCCCGACGGCTCCTCGATCACGACGGCCGGGGTCAGCTCCGGCTCCGAGCCCCACACCACGGGGCCGACGGCGGGGGTGTCGACCGCCTGGAGCACGACGGCGCCGGCGCCGTCGGCGGTGAGGATGCAGGTGCTGCGGTCGGTCCAGTCGGTGACGGAGGTGAGCTTCTCCGCGCCGACGACGACGGCGGTGCGGGCGGACCCGGCGCGGATGGCCTGGTCGGCGACGCCGACGGCGTAGGCGAACCCGGAGCACGCGGTGTTGAGGTCGATGACGGCGGGGCCGACGACGTTGCGCAGGTCGGGCTCGTCCTCGCCCTCGGGGGTGCTGGCGCCCGGCTGCACGCCCGTGCGCAGGGCGTACGCGACGCGGCCCGCGGTGTTCGGCGAGCGGTCGACGGCGGTCGTGGTCGCGACGATCACGAGGTCGACGTCGGTGCCCGCCACCCCGGCGTCGTCGAGCGCGTGCCGGGCGGCCGCCGTCGCCATGTCCGCGACGGTGACGTCGTCGGCCGCGACGTGGCGCGTGACGATGCCGGTGCGCGAGCGGATCCACTCGTCGTTGGTCTCGACGAGCTGCGCGATGTCGTCGTTGGTCATGACCCGCTCGGGCTGGTGGTGCCCGAGGCCGACGATGCGGGACCCGGCGGCGCCCGCCGGCAGCGTCAGGGCGGGTGCGGTGGTCTCACTCATGGGAGCGATCATCCCACCGCACCCGCCCTGGTCCCACCCTCATGTCAGGCGACGGACCGCCCGGCGCCTGACATGCCGGCGGACGGCTTCAGCGGCCGACCCGCTCGGCCGGCCGCGCCGGCGTCGTGTACGCCAGGGCCGGGGCGGCGGGCTGCGCCATCCCCTCGCCGAGGAAGTACGACGTGTGCGGCGGCTGGTTGTAGGCGGTGTTCTGCCAGGCCACGCCGAGGCGGTAGACCGGGTCGGACATGAGGGTCCGCAGCCGGTGCTCGGTCGGGTCCACCGTGGTGGCGATCCGCAGCGCGGTCGAGTCCTCGGTGCGGGTCACGACCTCCTCGCGCCAGTCGCCGAACAGGTCCGCCTGGAGGGCCGGCGTGCCCTTGGTGTCGTTGTTCGACAGCGTGCCGGTCGCCCGGTAGATCTCGACCTCCTCGCCCTTCTCGTCGTCCCACTTGGAGATGGTCGGCACGCCGGTCCGGGTGGTGTCGTCGAAGTCGTGGTTCCCGATCTCCGCGAGCAGGTCGCCGTCCCAGTAGGTGAGGAAGTTGGCGGCGGGGATGTTCTCGCCGATGAGCTCGCCGGAAGCGGACATCAGCTGGCCGCGGGGGCTGTTCCATGCCGCGTCGCCACCGACCGCCCAGCCCTCTGCGCCTGCGTACCGCGGGTCGATGTCGCCCATCGCGGCACGGCCCGTGTCCTTGATGGCGGGGATGGACCACAGGACCTCGCCGGTCGCGGCGTCACGGAAGGTCGCTCCGCGCCCTCCGGACGCGCTCATGGACTCGTGGGCCGCAAAGACCTCGAGGCCGGGTCGGGACGGGTCGAAGTCGCCGACGTGCAACGCGTCCCCGTGCCCGAGACCCGTGTTGTACAGGGCCGTGCCGTCGTCGTCGATCGTCATCGAGCCGAAGACGATCTCGTCCTTGGCGTCGCCGTCGACGTCCGCGACGGACAGGTTGTGGTTGCCCTGACCCTCGTACTGCTCGCCCGCCACGTCCGAGTCGAACACCCACCGCTGCGACAGGTGCTCACCGTCGAAGTCGTACGCCGCGATCACGGCCCGCGTGTAGTAGCCGCGCGAGAAGATCGCGCTCGGGTGCTCGCCGTCGAGGTACGCGGTGCCGGCGAGGAACCGGTCGACCCGGTTGCCGTACCCGTCGCCCCAGTCGGTGACGGTGCCGCGCGGGGGCGTGTAGTCGACCGTGTCGATCGCGGCGCCGGTCCGGCCGTCGAAGACGGTGAGGAACTCGGGACCCGAGAGCACGTAGCCGCTCGCGTTGCGGTGGTCCGCGCCGGCGTCGCCGATCACCGTGCCCGCGCCGTCGACGGTGCCGTCCGCCGTCTTGGCCATGACCTCGGCCCGGCCGTCGCCGTCGTAGTCGAACACCTGGAGCTGGGTGTAGTGCGCCCCGGCCCGGATGTTCCGGCCCAGGTCGACGCGCCACAGCCGGGTGCCGTCGAGCTCGTAGGCGTCGACGTACACGTTGCCCGTGTACCCGCCCTTGGAGTTGTCCTGCGAGTTGGTGGGGTCCCACTTGAGCACGATCTCGTACTGCCCGTCGCCGTCGACGTCGCCCACGGACGCGTCGTTGGCGCGGTAGGAGTAGGCCTTGCCGTCGGGCGTCGTGCCGTCGGCCGGCTTGTCGAGGGGGACGTCGAGCGTCTGCCCGTCCCAGACGGTGAACGTGTCGGTGGCCCACCGCTCGACGGAGCTCCCGCCGACGACGGCGCTCACCCGGTAGGTCGAGGACGCCGTGCCGTCCGGGTCGACCAGGTTGGTCGAGCCCGTGATCGGCCGGTCGGTGATGCGCTCGCCGTCGCGGTAGACGTGGAAGCCGATCGCCTCCGGGTCGTCGCCGAGCATGCGCCAGCCGACGTACACGCCGTCGCCCGTCGCGACCGCGACCGGCGACCGGTCGATCCGCTCCGCCTGGCGCTTCGGCGTCGTGCTGGTCGTGCTCGTGGTGGCCGTCGCGTCGTCCGCGGCGGTGGCGGGCGCGGCCGAGACCGCGCAGACAGCCGGCAGGACGAGGCCGAGGGTCAGAGCCCCGGCGGCCAGGGGGCGCCCCGCACGGCGCTTCACGGGCGTGCGGGCTGTCAGGGGTGTCGTCATCGGTTCCCTCCGGTGGTGTCTGCCTCGTCGTCGAGGCGCGTGATGGTCAGTCCGTTGAGCCAGCCCTGGGCGACGACGTCGAGCCGCCCGTCCGTCACCTCGACCGGCGCCAGGACGCGCGCGTCGCTGCGCGACAGCACGTCGCCGGCGGCCCCCTTCACCTCGTTCCACCGCATCGAGAGCGCGCCGTCGACGGCATGGGCGACGCGGACGGCAGTCGGGGCCGGGACGTCGGCGGCCGTGGCGCTCGTCGCGGCGGGCAGGCCGACGAGGAGCAGGCCCGCGGTCGTCACCGCTGCGGCAAGGCTCCGGCGGGCGGGTCTGCCGGCCCGGCGTCCCGGCGTTGGGTGAGCGCTTTCCCACGATGGGCGCACGTGGCGATACTGCTCCGGCACTGGTGCTCACCTCGAGGTCTCGTCGTCGAGCCACCCTCGGCGACCATCGTCGGCGACCGAGGTTGAATGGATTCAAGCAGGTGGTGCGCGACCATGATGCCCGGCGACCCGGGCAAGCACAACCCCAGGTCGGGACGGCACGCGCCGTGATCGACGACCGGTCACGGGCGCTCGACGAGCCCGAACGGCACGGTGAGCACAGCCCGGCCGACCCGCAGGTGGAACCGTGTCCGGCCACGCTTCACCAGCGCGCCGACCACCCCGTCGTACTTCCCCGGGGCCACCACGCGCAGCGCCTCCCCCACCCGCACGCTCGTCGGGTCGACCCGCGGCCCCGTCGCCGCCGTGCGATCCCTCGGCCCGGCCGACGTCGCGGCCCCCGGCCCTGGCCGCCGCTCGCCGCCGCCCGGCCGGGCTCCGGGACGGGCAGCCCGCGGTACGTCCACGACAGCAGGTGCCGCCGGTCGAACACCGGCGAGCACCGGCCGCACGCCTGCGGGCGCTGCGGGCGCCGGAAGCGCGTCACGCGGTGCCCGGCCGGGCAGAGACCGACCCAGTCCCCGTCCACCTCCGGGCTCCCCTCGCGCACCACCCGGCGCCCGGTGGAGCCGATGGCCCGCGCCGTCGCGCGCCAGACGGCGTCGTGACCGTGCCGCGCCCCGGCCAGCGCGTGCGCGATCTCGTGCAGCACCACCTCGCGCACGTCCGCCTCGTCGTACAGCGCCGTCAGCGGGCCCGACAGGCTGATCTCGCGACGGTCGTACCGGCAGAGCCCGGCGCGCCGCCGCGCCCGGTCGAACCGGAACGTCCAGCCGGACAGGCCGTGCTCGGCCATGAGCTCGCTCGCAAGCCGCGCCGCAACCTCCCGCTCCATGCCCACCTCCGTCCGACGGGCGGCCGCACCGTGCCGACCGCCGGGCAGGACGCTACAGCCGGCCCGGGACACCCCGGCGTCCGCCGCCCACAGGCCGCCCCGCAGGACCGGCAGGGTCAGACCCCGGCCTCGCGGGAGAAGCCCTCGATGTGGGCACGGACCGAGGCGGAGGCGGCCTCGGCGTCGCCGGCGGCGACGGCGTCGAGCACGGCCCGGTGCTCCGTGCGCAGCCGGGCGGCCGTGCGCGGCCACGACGGCAGCCGCTCGATGCCGACGGCGACGTACCCGCCGATCGCCCCGCGCAGGCCGGTCATCACCGCCTCGACCAGCACATTGCCGGCCAGCCGCACGAACTCGAGGTGGAACGCCTGGTCGAGCTCGAGGAACTCCGCCGCGGGGACGTCGTCGTCCTCCATCCGGGCCAGGAGCCGGCGCGCCTCCTCGAGGTGCGCGGCCGCGCCGGGCGCATGGTCGGTCACCCTCCCGGCCGCCTGGGCCACCGCCCAGGACTCGAGGAGCACCCGGGTCGCGACGACGTCCCGCACGGGCAGCGTCCCGGTGGCCACGTGGAGGCGGACGGCGGCGCCCAGGCCCGCGGCCGGCCGGTCGATGACGACGGCGCCGGCGTTCGGGCCCGAGCCGACGCCGGGGCGCACGATGCCGAGAGCGTCGAGCACGCGGATCGCCTCGCGCACCGAGGGTCGCGAGACGCCCAGGTCCTCCGCGAGCGCCCGCTCGCCGGGCAGCCGCTCACCGAGGCCCCAGCGGCCGGCGGCGATGCCCTCCTCGAGGTAGGCGAGGACTCGTTCGTGGGTGCGCACGGGCTCAGCGTAACGACCCCGGGGCATAGTGGTCAGACCACATCCGCTACAGTGGCCGCTCGGCGCCCACCGCCGTGGCGTCGCCGACCCGCCCGGGTCATGCTGGACGAGCCGACCGTGACCGCGCCGCCGCGGCCGCGCCGGCACCGAACGAGTACCGAGGAGTCGTATGCGCATCGCCCTCGCCGCCACGTGTCTCGCCGACACCCTGTTCCCCGGAGCCCCTCGCGCGACGGTGCGCCTGCTCGAGCGGCTCGGCCACGAGGTGGTCTTCCCCACCGACCAGGCGTGCTGCGGGCAGATGCACGTCAACACGGGCTACTTCCGCGAGGCCGTGCCCGTGATCCGCAACCACGTGGAGACCTTCGCGCCCGTGGCCGACGGCGAGTGGGACGCCGTCGTCATGCCGTCCGGGTCGTGCACCGGGTCGGTGCGCCACCAGCAGGCGATGGTCTGCCGGCGCGCCGGGCTCGACGACCTCGCGGCGACCGCGGAGGCCGTGTCCGCCAAGACGTACGAGCTGTCCGAGCTGCTGGTCGACGTCCTCGGCCTCACCGACGTCGGCGCCTGGTTCCCGCACCGCGTCACCTACCACCCCACGTGCCACTCCCTGCGGATGCTGCACGTGGGCGACAAGCCGCTGCGGCTGCTGCGGGCCGTCGAGTCGATCGACCTCGTGGAGCTGCCGGCGGCCGACACGTGCTGCGGGTTCGGCGGCACGTTCGCGCTGAAGAACGCGGACACGTCGGCGGCGATGCTCGAGGACAAGACGGCGCACGTGCGCGGCACCGGCGCCGAGGTGCTGACCGCGGGCGACATGTCGTGCCTCATGCACATCGGGGGCGGGCTGTCCCGGCAGGGCACGGGTGTCCGCGCGCTCCACCTGGCCGAGGTGCTCGCCTCGACCCGGGAGGAGCCGACGCCCCTGCCCGAGACGACGTTCTCGCGACCCGAGCGCGCCCCGCGCGCCGAGCGGACGGAGGCCGCACGATGAGCCAGACCTTCCTCGGCCTGCCGCGCACGCTGCGCCGCGGCCACGACACCGCCGCCGACGAGCCGTTCGGCCCGGTCCCCCACCCGCAGGAGCCGCTGCGCTGGGGCGACGCCTTCCCCGCCGCCGCGAAGCAGGCGCTCACCAACGACCAGCTGCGCCGCAACCTCGGGCACGCGACGCAGGTGATCCGCACCAAGCGCGCGGCCGTCGTCGGCGAGGTGCCCGACTGGGAGGCGCTGCGCGACGCCGGCTCGGCCGTGAAGCAGCAGGTCATGGCGCACCTGCCCGACCTGCTGGCCCAGCTCGAGGAGAACGTCACGGCGCGCGGCGGCGTCGTGCACTGGGCCCGCGACGCCGCGGAGGCCAACCGCATCGTCGCCGACATCGCGAAGGCCAAGGGCGCCGACGAGGTGGTCAAGGTCAAGTCGATGGCCACCCAGGAGATCGGCCTCAACGAGGCGCTGGCGGACGAGGGCATCGCGGCGATCGAGACCGACCTCGCCGAGCTCATCGTGCAGCTCGCCGACGACATGCCCTCGCACATCCTGGTCCCGGCGATCCACCGCAACCGGTCGGAGATCCGCGACATCTTCCTCGCCCGCATGGGCGACGCCCCGCCCGACCTGTCCGACGTCCCGCGCGAGCTCGCGATGGCCGCCCGCGCCCACCTGCGGCGCAAGTTCCTGTCCGCCAAGGTCGCGGTGAGCGGCGCCAACTTCGCCGTCGCGGACACCGGCACGCTCGCCGTCGTCGAGTCCGAGGGCAACGGCCGCATGTGCCTCACGCTGCCCGACACGCTCGTGACCGTGATGGGCATCGAGAAGCTCGTGCCCACCTTCGACGACCTCGAGGTGTTCCTGCAGCTGCTGCCCCGCTCCTCGACCGGCGAGCGGATGAACCCGTACACCTCGCTGTGGACGGGGGTGACGCCGGGCGACGGGCCGCAGGAGTTCCACCTGGTGCTGCTCGACAACGGCCGCACCGACGTGCTCGCCGACGAGGTGGGTCGCGCCGCGCTGCACTGCATCCGCTGCTCGGCGTGCCTCAACGTGTGCCCCGTCTACGAGCGGGTCGGCGGCCACGCCTACGGCTCGGTGTACCCGGGGCCGATCGGCGCCATCCTCACGCCGCAGCTCACGGCGTCGACGGGCGGCGTGTCCGGGCACCACGACCCCAACGCCTCGCTGCCGTACGCGTCCACGCTCTGCGGCGCCTGCTACGAGGTGTGCCCGGTGAAGATCGACATCCCGTCGATCCTCGTCGACCTGCGCGCCCGCGAGGTCGACGCCGACCGGTCGAGCCGCGGCGTCGACCCGTGGAAGACGGCCATGAAGGCCGCGTCGTGGGTCATGGCCGACGGTGACCGGTTCGCCCTCGCGGGGCGCGCCGCCACGCTGGGCAGCGGCCTCGGCGGCCGGGACCACGCCGTCTCCGTGGCGCCGCCCCCCGCGAGCGCCTGGACCAGGTCGCGCGACCTGCCCGCGCCGCCGCGGCAGACGTTCCGCCAGTGGTGGGCGGCCGAGCACGACGCCGGGACGACCGAGACCGAGGAGGGCACGCGATGAGCGACGCGAGGGCCGAGGTGCTCTCCCGGGTGCGCGCCGCGCTGGGCCAGGGCGGCTCCGGCACGACGGCGTCGGGCAAGGTCGGCACGCCGCCGCACCCGGAGCCCGTGCCGCGCGCCTACCGCGCCGCCGGGGAGCACGCCGCCGGGTCGCCCGAGGTGCTCGAGCAGCTCGTCGACCGGCTGGTGGACTACAAGGCGCACGTGCACCGGGTGACCGACGCCGAGCTGCCCGCGACGATCGCGACCCTCGTCACCGGGCTGTCGGACCGGGCGCGGGTCGTGGTCCCGGCGGGCCTCGACCGGTCGTGGCTCGCCGCCCTGGGCGCCGACGTCACCGTGCTCGACGACGCCCGCGACGCCCCGCGGCCCGCCGCCGAGCTCGACACCGTGGACGCGGTGGTCACGGCGGCGCGGGTCGCGGTCTCCGAGACGGGCACGATCGTGCTCGACGGCGAGCCCGACCAGGGTCGGCGCGCGATCTCGCTGGTGCCCGACGTGCACCTGTGCGTCGTGCGGGCCGACCAGGCCGTGCAGACCGTGCCCGAGGCCGTCCGCCTCCTCGGCGCGCACCCCGAGCGGCCGCTCACCTGGATCTCCGGGCCCAGCGCGACGTCCGACATCGAGCTCGACCGCGTCGAGGGCGTGCACGGCCCCCGCACCCTGCACGTCCTCCTCGCCGCCCCGGCGGAATAGCGTCCGGGGCCCGGACGCCGCTCCTCGTCGTCGCGCCGTGGCGGCGGTGGCGCGTGGACCCGGCGGTCCCCGCGCCACCGGCACCTCGGTGCTGCGGAGCTACCGGTTCAGCCCCGGCGGCATGCGCGGCGACGTGCCCGGGGTGGCCTCGGTGAGGCCCGCGAGCAGCACGTCGTAGGCCGGCTTCTTCTCGAAGCCCCCGGTCATGATCGTGGCGTAGCCCTCGGGGAAGACGCCCGGGACCCACGACCGCTCGTCGTCGAAGCCCCAGACCGTGAAGCTCGAGCAGGCGGAGACGTCGAGGCACGCCTGCAGCAGCCGGTCGTACCGGTCCGCCTGGAGCGCGATCTGCTCGGCGGTCGGCTCGCCGTCGTCGCCGAGCGGCATCCGGACGTCGGCCTCGGTGACGGCCACCTTCAGCCCGAGGTCGGCGAACCGCTCGAAGTTCGCCTGCATCGAGTCGTCGAAGCCGTACTGGAGGCTCAGGTGGCTCTGGGCGCCGAAGCCCTGCAGCGGCGCGCCGTCGGCGAGGAGCTCCTTCGCCAGCTCGTAGTAGGCGTCGGTCTTGGCGTTGATGCCCTCGGCGTTGTAGTCGTTCATGAAGAGCAGCGCGTCGGGGTCCGCCTCGTGCGCCCACCGGAAGGCGTCGCCGAGGAGGCCCACCGGGTCGTCCGAGCACGCCTTGAGGAAGGGGTTGGCCTCGGTGCGCAGGCGCACGCCGCCGGCGTCCCAGTCGTCCTGGAAGATCTCGTTGGCCACGTCCCACTCGTAGATCTCGCCGGCGTAGCGGCCGACGACGGTGCGGACGTGGTCCTCGAGGACGTCGCGCGCCTCCTCGCAGGTCCAGGTGTCGCTGGCCTCGGTCACCCACTCCGGGTTCTGGCTGTGCCAGAGGAGTGTGTGCCCGCGGACCTCTTGGCCGTGGGCCTTGGCGAAGGCCACGACGGCGTCCGCACCGGAGAAGTCGTAGACGCCCGGCTCGGGGTGGATCTCGGCCCACTTCATGTCGTTCTCGGGGGTGAGCGAGCCGAACTCGCCGGAGAGGATCCTCTGGAACTGGGTGGGGTTCTTGCGGTCGTGGTCGAGCAGCTCCTTCTGGCCCCACACGGCGCTGCCGATCTCGAGATCGTGCGGCGCCTGGGAGCGCAGGGTGGGCTCCGACGGCGCGCCCTGGGCCGCGGGGACGACCAGCGCGAGAACGGTGACGGCCGACGCCGCGACGGCGGCCGCACGCGTCAGCCGGGGGGAAGGGGACTGGGGGGAATGGGACATCGTTGTTCCTCTCCGGTCGGGTCTTCCACGGCTCGGGCGAACCGTCGAATTGGTCCGACGCGCTGAAGGTAACGATGTCGATAACGATTTCGCAAGAGCTCGCCGCCCACCGCCGCGTGCTCGTCAGATGCGGCGGCGGCGCGACGGAGGCCGCACAATGGGTGCCCGTGACAGACAGCGCGCCGCCCGCGGACGACCCCGCGCACGAGGCCTCGTCCGACGCCCTCTTCGACGTCCCGCCGGGCGCGCGCCGCCCCGCCCGGCGGATCGTGCTGCTCACGGGGCCGTCCGGGTCGGGCAAGACGGCGCTCACGCGGCGGCTGGGCCTCCCGGTCATGAACCTCGACGACTTCTACCACGACGCCGACTTCCCGGGGATGCCGATGCGCTACGGGATCGTCGACTGGGACGACCCGCGCAGCTGGGACTCCGGCGCCGCGCTCGACGCGCTGCGCGCGGTGGTGCGCACGGGCCACGCGGAGGTGCCGGTCTACGACATCCCCACCTCGCGACGCACCGGCGCCACGGTGCTCGAGACGGGCGACGCCCCCGTCGTCGTCGCGGAGGGCATCTTCGCGGCGGAGCTGGTGCGGGCGTGCCGCGCCGAGGGCTTCCTGGCCGACGCGATCTGCCTCACGCAGCCGCGCATCATGACGTTCTGGTTCCGCTTCCTGCGCGACGTCGCCGAGTCGCGCAAGCCGCTGCCCACCCTGGTGCGCCGGGGCTGGGGGCTGCTCCGCGCCGAGCCGGAGCTCGTGCGCCGCTGGGTGGGGCTCGGCTGCCGCCCGGTGAGCCCGGCGCAGGCGGAGCGGGACATCCGGGCGCTCCTCGTGCCCTGACTCGCGCCCTGACCCGTGTCCGGACCCGGCTAGCGCCCCGCCTGCCGCTCGCGGAGGTCGTCGTCGGTGATCGCCCGCACGGGTCGGCACGGGACGCCGACGGCCACGGTCATCGGGGGCACGTCCCGCGTCACGACGCTCCCCGCGCCGATCACCGCCCGTACCCGATGCGCACCCCGGGCAGGACGACGACGTTGCTGCCGATCCACACCTTGTCCTCGACGACGATCGGCTCGGAGAACCGCGTGAAGTCCACGCGCAGGTCCGGGTGCACGGGATGGCCGGTCGTGGTGAGGGTGACACCGGGCGCGATCATGACGCCGTCGCCGATGCGGATCTCGACGTCGTCGACGAAGGTCAGGTTCACGTTGCCGAAGAAGTCGTCGCCGAGGTGCACGTTGCTGCCGAACCCCGCGTGGAAGGGCGGCAGGAGGACGGTGCGCGCGCCGATCGAACCGAGGATCCGCTCGAGCAGCTCGCGCTGCCGGGCGGTGTCGCCGGGCGGTGTGTGGTTGTAGGCGAAGATCAGGTCCGCGCGCCGCTGCCCCGACTGGAACGCGGCCTCCGACTCGCTGTAGAGGCGGCCCTCGGCGATGCGTGCCAGCACGTCGTGCCGGCTGTCCTGGATGGTCATGCGCGTCCTCGCTGACGTTCGGGGATCCGGTGCACCCGGCGCGCCGACCCTACCGACCGGGCCGGTGGCCAGGTACTGCTACGCCGGGAGCGCCTCGTCGAACAGGGCGAGGAGACGGGTCGTCGTACGCCAGCTCCGCACGGTCATCCGCTCGAAGACGGGCAGGCCCATGTGCCGGGTGATCCGGGTGCGCCGTGCCTGCGCCGCGACGCGCGAGAAGTAGACGGCGCCGGGCCCGGGAGCGACGGCGTCGACGCCCTCGCGCAGCTCGGGCATGAGCTCCAGCACCTCCCCCGCCGTCAGCGGGTGCTTGAGGAAGAAGACCTCGCTGCGCAGCGCGGCGGAGCCGTGGTCGGGCGGGGCGGCCGCGACCGTCGCCTCCAGCTCGTCCCGCGACCGGACCAGCGTCGGCACCGCGAACCCGTACCGGTCGGCGAGCATCCCCTCGATCGCCGCCTCCCGCTCCGGTCCGCCGCGCCCCGCGCCGCTCGGCGGGTCCGCGCGGAGCAGCACGTTCCCGCTCGCGAGGACGGTCCGTACGCCCCCGTACCCGGCGTCGCGGAAGCACGCGGCGAGGTCCGTCATCGCGACGGCGTGGTGCCCGCCCACGTTGATCCCCCGCAGCAGCGCGACGGACGTCGGCGTCCTCGGCACGTCCGTCGGCGCGGTGCTCATGGCCCCCAGGCTGACACCGACCGCCGACATGCCGCGCGGCTTCCTCCGCGGTCGCCCCAGCGAGGGCCAAGACCCGGCATCGGACCGGTCCCGTCGCGTCATGAGAATGTCACACGACGGTCATCCGCCCCACACCATCGACGCTCACGCTGGGGGCAGGAGGTGGTCCAGATGGTCGAGCGCGGAGCTCTTCGAGTCCTCTCCCTCTACGAGGGTTTCTTCAGCGGCGGCGCCCGCGTGCTGCACTCGTCGGTGGTGGCGGGCCTGCACGGCCAGGGCCGCCAGCGGCACGCGGTGCTGAGCATCCACGACGAGGTGCGGCGCGAGGCCGCCCTGCAGCGCATGGTCGACGACCGCCGCTACCGGCAGCTCACGGCCGCCGGCGTGCGGGTGGCGTCGCTCGGCCGGTCCACGGAGGTGCCGCACGACCCGGAGGTCCTCACCGACGCGGAGGCCGAGGTCGTGGCCCGCGAGCTGCGCGCGGCCGACGTCGTGCTCTCCCTCAAGGAGCAGCCGCTGCGGCTGCTCTCCCGGCCCGACGTGCTGCCCGACCGGCCGGTGGTCGCATGCCTGCACCGGTCGGACCCGGAGCACCAGGGGTCGGGGCTCGGGCACCTGCTGCGGGCGGCGGACGACGGGCGGCTCGCCGCGGTCGTGTGCTGCGCGGAGTCGACCCGCGCGGCCTACGAGGCCGCCGGCGTGCCGGAGCACCTGCTGCGCGTGATCCCGAACGGCGTCGACCTGACCCGCTTCCGCCCCGCGCGCTCCGGGCGCCGGCTCGCACTGCGGGGGTCGTACCGACTCCCGGCGGACGGCGTGGTCGTCACGTACGCGGCCCGGTACGACGCGATGAAGAACCCCCGGCTGTTCGTGGCGGCGGCGCGCGAGCTGCTCGGCCGCGACGCCGACGCCCACGTCGTGATGTGCGGGGCCGGCATGAGCCCCACCAACCCGGACCTGACGGCCGACCTGCGCGAGGCGTTCGCCGACCGGCCCGACCTGCTCGACCGCGTGCACCTGCTGGGCGTGCGGCACGACATGGAGCAGGTGCTGGCGGCGTCGGACGTCGTCGCGCTCACGTCCGCCTTCGGGGAGGCCGCGCCGCTGTGCCTCATCGAGGGCGCGATGTGCGGCGCGGTGCCGGTCACGACCCCCGTGGGCGACAGCGCGCGGATCGTGGACGGGATCGGCCTCGTCACGGGGTTCGAGCCGGCCGAGATCGCGGCGGCGTGGCTCGAGGCGGCCGCCCGGCGCGACGCCCTCACGGGCGCGCTGGTCGCGGCCCGGCCCCGGTTCAGCCACGTGCGCATGCTGTCGGCGTACGCCGCGACCGTCGAGCGCGCGCACCGCGGCCTCGGCCTCACGCTCGCGCGGGCCTGACGGCGGCTGGTCCGGACCGGCACGGACCGGTCCGGACCGGCGGCCGTCAGCGGGTCGAGTCGCGCAGCTGCACCTCGAAGTCGACCTCGGTGACCGCGCCGGGCGCGGCGTCGCCGACGGCGGCCTGCACGGCGAGGCTGCCCATCTCCTCGAGCGGGATGCGCACGGTGGACAGGGCGGGCACGTGGTCGCGCAGCGTGGGGACGTCGTCGAACCCGGCGACGCGCACGTCGCGCGGCACCTCGACGCCCAGCTCGCGGAGGCGGGCGATGAGGCCGATCGCCATGACGTCCGTGACGGCGAAGACGCTCAGCGGCTCGCCGTCGCCGGCCTCGTCGCGCACGAGAGCCGCGACGTCGTCCCCGGCCGCGTACCCGCCGTCGCGCGAGAACTCGGTGACCAGCACCTCCGCGACGTCGCCGCCCCCCGCCAGGGCGGCGGCGGTGAACGCCTCCGTGCGCTCGCGCGACGTCACGACGCGGGGCGGCCCGCCGAGCACGACGAACCGTCGGTGGCCCTGCGCGAGCAGGGCCTCGGCGAGCGCCCGGGCGCCGGTGGCGTTGGGCGGCCGCACCACGGACCCGTCGCCCACGGGCTGGCCCACGATGACGGACCGGCCGCCCGCGGCGACGAACGCGTCGAGCTCCGCCGCGAGCGCGGCGTCCTCGTCCGGGGTCCACCGGGTGCCGGCGACGACGACGGCGTCCACGCGGTGGGCGGCGAACGCGGCCACCGCCTCCCGCTCCGCCTCGGGGTCGCGGCTGGTCGACGCGAGCAGCACGAGGCGCCCGCTCGCGCGTGCCGCGGCCTGCGCGCCGGCGGCGATGGAGGAGAAGTAGGGGTCGGAGATGTCCTGCACGACGAGCCCCAGCAGCCCCGACCGGGCGCGCGCGAGGGCCTGGGCCTGCGCGTTCACCACGTACCCCAGCTCGGACGCCGCGGCCTTGACCCGGGCGACCAGGTCGGCCCCGGGCTGCCGCGCGGACCCGTTGAGCACCCGCGACGCCGTGGCGAGGGAGACCCCCGCGCGGTCGGCGACGTCCTGCAGCCTCGCTCGTGCCACCTGTTCCTCCTGCTCCGTCCCGGCGGGCCGGGCCCGCTGTCTCCGGCGACGTCGTCGTCAGTCCGGCGGCGGCACGCCTTGACGCGCTCGCCGGGGACACCTTACCGTGGGCGGGAAAGCGCATTCCCCTGACGCACCCGCTGCGGGTCGTGCGCCCCGCCATCCGGCGACGCCTCCCCGGCGTCGACGACGACGAAGGAGTCCCGAGTGAGCACACCCACCCGCACCCTGCGCATCGCGATGAACGGCGTCACCGGACGCATGGGCTACCGCCAGCACCTCGTGCGCTCGATCCTGCCGATCCGCGATCAGGGCGGCGTCGAGCTGCCCGACGGCTCGCGCGTCCAGGTGGAGCCCGTGCTCGTGGGCCGCAACGAGTCCAAGCTCGCCGAGCTGGCCGCCCAGCACGACGTCGCCGAGTACACGACCGACCTCGACGGGATCATCGCGGACCCCGCCACGGACATCGTCTTCGACGCGTCCATGACCTCCCTGCGCGCCAAGACGCTCACCAAGGCGATGCAGGCGGGCAAGCACGTCTACACCGAGAAGCCGACCGCCGAGACGCTGGCCGAGGCCGTCGAGCTCGCCCGCCTGCGCGAGGAGACGGGCGTGACCGCCGGCGTCGTGCACGACAAGCTGTACCTGCCGGGCCTGGTCAAGCTGCGCCGCCTGGTGGACGAGGGCTTCTTCGGCCGCATCCTGTCCCTGCGCGGCGAGTTCGGCTACTGGGTGTTCGAGGGCGAGCACCAGGCCGCGCAGCGCCCGTCGTGGAACTACCGCAAGGAGGACGGCGGCGGCATGACCACGGACATGTTCTGCCACTGGAACTACGTCCTCGAGGGCATCCTCGGCTCCGTCAGGACCGTCAACGCGCAGACCACCACCCACATCCCCACGCGCTGGGACGAGCAGGGCACGGAGTACGCCGCCACCGCCGACGACGCCGCGTACGGCATCTTCGAGATCGAGACCCCGGGCGGCGACCCCGTGGTCGCGCAGATCAACTCCTCCTGGGCCGTGCGCGTGTACCGCGACGAGCTCGTGGAGTTCCAGGTGGACGGCACGCACGGCTCCGCCGTCGCCGGCCTGCGCAAGTGCGTCGCCCAGCAGCGCGCGCACACCCCGAAGCCGGTGTGGAACCCCGACCTGCCCGTCACGGAGCCGTTCCGCGACCAGTGGCTCGAGGTGCCCGCGAACGCCGACCTCGACAACGGCTTCAAGCTGCAGTGGGAGGAGTTCCTGCGCGACGTCGTCGCCGGCCGCCCGCACCGCTTCGACCTGCTGTCCGCCGCGCGCGGCGTGCAGCTCGCCGAGCTCGGCCTGCAGTCGTCGGCCGAGGGCCGCCGCCTCGACGTCCCGGAGATCTCCCTGTGATGACACCCCACGACATCGCTCGCTTCGCTCCCGATCTCCCGGGGACCCCGACAAGCCCCGCCCCGACCGTCACGCGGCTCGCCCCGGCGCTGGAGCCCAGCGGCGTCACCGTGCGCCTGCCCCGGTTCGACGCCGCGGGGCGCGCCACCGGCACGGAGGTGCGCGAGCTGCACGCCCCGGGCCCGTGGACCACGCCCACCGGACCTCTCACCTCGCGCGTCGCGTTCGCCGCGGCGCACGTCGTGCCGCAGGTCGGCGCGGAGAACGTGCCGGGCGCGCCCGCCGTCGTCGACTGGGACGCGACGCTCGCCTACCGGCACCGCATCTGGGAGCACGGGCTCGGCGTCGCCGACGCCATGGACACCGCGCAGCGCGGCATGGGCCTGGACTGGGCCGCGACGCAGGAGCTCGTGCGCCGGTCGTCGGCGGAGGCCGCCTCCGCCGGCGCGCGCATCGCGTGCGGCGCGGGCACGGACCAGCTCGACCCGGAGCAGGTCGCGGCGTGGGAGCCCGGCGACCCCGCCGCGATCGCCGCCGTCGTCGACGCGTACCGCGAGCAGGTGAACGTGGTGCAGGACGCCGGGGCACAGGTCATCGTCATGGCCTCGCGCGCGCTGGCCAGGGTGGCCCGCTCCCCCGAGGACTACGCGCGGGTCTACGACGCCGTCCTGGCCGAGGCCGACAGGCCCGTCGTCCTGCACTGGCTCGGCACCATGTTCGACCCCGCGCTGGCGGGGTACTGGGGGTCCGACGACGTCGAGTCCGCGACCCGGACGTTCCTCGACGTCATCACCGCCCACCAGGACAAGGTCGACGGCGTCAAGGTCTCGCTGCTCGACGCGCAGCACGAGATCGGGCTGCGCCGCGCGCTGGCCGCCCTCGACGGCTCGCCCGTCCGCCTGTACACCGGTGACGACTTCAACTACCCGGAGCTCGTCGCGGGCGACGAGCAGGGCCACTCCGACGCGCTGCTCGGCATCTTCGCGGCGATCTACCCGGCCGCGTCCACCGCGCTGCAGGCGTTCGACGCCGGCGCGGCCGGTGACCCGGACGGCGCGGCCCGCGGGCACGCGATCCTCGCCTCCACCGAGAAGCTGGGCCGGCACATCTTCGCGGCGCCCACCTACTACTACAAGACCGGCGTCGCGTTCCTGTCCTGGCTGAACGGCTTCCAGCCCGGCTTCCAGCTGGTCGGCGGCCTGCAGTCGGGCCGCTCGCTGGCGCACCTCGTGGAGCTGGCCCGCCTCGCCGACGGCTGCGGCCTGCTGCTCGACCCGGCGCTGGCCGCGCGCCGCCTCGACGCCCTCCTGGTGACGCACGGGGTGACCGCATGAGCGCGGGCACGTCGGCCGCGGACCTGAGCCGCTGCTCGCTCAACACCGCGACCGTCAAGCACGCCACCCTCGCGGAGGCGGTCGACGCCGCGGCGGCGGCCGGCCTCGGCGCGGTCGGCCTGTGGCGGCACCAGGTGCAGGAGCACGGCGCCGAGAAGGCGGCGCGCATCGTGGCGGACGCCGGCCTGCGCGTCTCGTCCCTGTGCCGCGGCGGGTTCCTCACCGCCGCGGACGACGCTGGCATCGCCGCCGCGCTCGACGACAACAAGCGCGCCATCGAGGAGGCGGCGGGCGTCGGGACGCGCGAGCTCGTGTTCGTCGTCGGCGGCCTGCCCGCCCTCAGCGAGCCCGGGCAGGGCCCGCGGCCCGACGCCGGCCCGGGCGACCGCGACGTCGTCGCCGCCCGCTCCCGGGTGGCGGACCGGATCGCCGAGCTCGCGCCGTACGCGGCCGAGCACGACGTGCGGATCGTGCTCGAGGCCCTGCACCCGATGTTCGCCGCCGACCGCGCGGTGATCTCCACCCTCGGGCAGGCGCTCGACCTCGCGGCGCCGTTCGCCGCCGACACCGTGGGGGTCGTCGTCGACACCTACCACGTGTGGTGGGACCCGGACCTGCGCTCCTCGATCGCCCGCGCCGGCGCGGAGGGCCGCATCGCCGGCTACCAGGTGTGCGACTGGAACCTGCCCCTGGCGGCCGACCCGCTCAACTCCCGCGGGCACGTGGGCGACGGCTACATCGACTTCCCGACCATCTCGCGCTGGGTGGCCGAGACGGGCTACGCCGGGGACGTGGAGACGGAGATCTTCAACGAGGAGATCTGGGCCGACGACCCGCGGGCCACGGCCCGCACCGTCGGCGAGCGGTACGCGGCGCACGTGCTGCCGCACCTCTGACGCCCCCAGGGGTCGGGTCTCTGAGACACCGGCCCCCGGGACAGCGCGTCCCTGAGACACCGGGCCCTGACACCCCGGTGCGGGGCCGGTCGCCGACGCCGGACCCGCACGACGCCCCGCCGCCTCCCCGAGGCGGCGGGGCGTCGTCGTCCGCGGGCGCGGGCGCGGGCCCCGCACCGGTCAGGAATGGAGAAGCGCCGGCCCGGGCCGCTCCCTAGCCTGGAGCTCGACGGCGCGGCACGGCGCCGCACCACCAGCCGGGAGGAACGACATGACCACGTCCCAGGGGCTCAGCGCCGACGAGCGCGCCGCCGTCAAGCAGCGCGCCAAGGAGCTGCGCGAGCAGGAGAAGGCGGGCAAGAACCGCGCCGCGGGCGAGCAGGCCGTGCTCGAGGCGATCGAGCCGCTCGAGGGGACCGACCGGGACATCGCGGAGGGCATGTACCGGGTCGTCACCGAGGTCGCCCCCGACCTGGTGCCGAAGACGTACTACGGCATGCCGGGCTTCGCGAACGCCGCCGGCAAGATGGTGGTGTTCATGCAGCCCGCGGCGAAGTTCGGCACCCGGTACGCCACGGTCGGCTTCGACCCCGCGGCGAACCTCGACGACGGCGACTTCTGGCCCACGGCCTTCGCCGTGCTGGCCTGGACGCCCGCTTTCGAGGAACGGTTCACCGCCCTCGTGCGCGCCGCGGCGAGCTGACCCCGGCCGCACGACGCCCCGCCGCCTCCTCGAGGCGGCGGGGCGTCGTCGTCGGTGGCCGACGGGGTCAGTGCACCTCGGCGCGCACGAGCTCGGTCACGCCGCGGGCCGCGAGGGCGGCGGGGTCGCCCGCGGTCGCGCCGGTCACGAGGGTCACGTCGGCGCCCCGCTCGCGCAGGTCGTGCCACAGCTCGAACACGGCACCGCCGGGCGCCAGCGACGCGCGGGAGAGCGGCAGGTCGGCGTCGTCGACGTCGACCACGACGCCGGTCGTGCGCGCCTGGGCGAGCGGCAGCGCGCCCTTCCTCGCCTCCGCGACGACCTCCGCGAACCGGCGGCCGAGCGGCTTGACCCGGTTCTCGGTGTCGAGCAGGCCGAGCGAGTACTCGAGGTCCTTGTAGTCGGCGAGGTCGCGCGTGACGTCGTGGGAGCACCACCAGGTGACCGCGAACAGGTCCTCCGTCGTGAGCGCCGCCTCGACCGTGCGCGCGCAGAACTCGGGCATCTCGGCCTCGGCGAGGTTCATCGAGGGGGCGCCGACCTCCTGCAGCCACACCTGCCGACCCGGGTCGGTCGCGAACGCCTTCGACAGCTCGATCATCCACTCCGCGTGCCGCACCGACTGCGGCGACAGGGCGCCGTACCGCGCGGCGGTGCCGTTGAAGATCCAGGAGTGCACGGTCGTCATGTCGCCGAGGCGGGAGGCGTGCTCGGGCAGGAACGGGTGCTCGTCGCGGTACCAGAGGTGGTCGTTCTCGCTGTGCACGACGACGTGGCGCGGGTCGCGGTCGCGCGGCGCGTCGAGCAGCGAGCGCATCCAGTGCGTCACCTGCTCGGACGTGGCCGGCATCGCCGCGGGGTTCGGCCGCTGGAACTGGTTGAGCTCGTTGCCGAGGGTCAGCCCCAGGAAGTTCGGGCGGTCGCGCACGGCGTCGTAGACGGCGGCCACCAGGGCGGCCTGCGCGTCGACGGCGGCCTGGTCGGTGAACATGTTGCCGTCGTGCCAGTTGACCAGCCAGGCGGGGACGAAGTCGAAGCCCGACATGTGGCCCTGGATGACGTCGACCGCGACGTCGAGCCCGAACTCGGCGCCGACGTCGGTCACGAGCGCGACGTCGTCGAGCGCGCGCCGGCGCACGAGGGTGCGGTTCGGCTGCAGCACCGGCCACAGGGGGAAGACGCGGACGTGGTCGGCGCCGAGCCCGGCGATCGCCTCGAAGTCCGCGCGGACGACGTCGGGATCGACGGCCATCCACTGGAACATCCAGTCCTTGGACGGGGTGTAGTTGACGCCGAAGCGGGGCACGTTCGTGGTCACGATCCTGGTTCCTCGCGTGTCTGGGTGGTCGGGGCCGGGGCCGTCGAGTCGCGGACGACGAGACGGCGCCCGCTGACGGAGCTGGAGGCGACGTCCTCGCCGCGCACCAGCCGTTCGAGCAGCGCGACCGCGGTGCGCGCGCTCTCCTCGACGGGGGCGTCGAGGGCGGTGAGCCGGGGTCGCACGAGGGTCGAGACCCAGGAGTCCTCCCACGCGACGACCGAGAGCTGGTCGGGCACGGTGACGCCGATCTCGGGCGCGTGCGCGACGATCTCCGCGGCGATCGACTCGTTGTCCACCACGATCGCCGTGGCGCCCTCGAGGCGGCCGAGGAGGTCGGCGACGGGGTCGTCGGCGGCCGGGTCCCACGCGGCGAACGACGCCCGCACGCCCTGCTCGGCGGCGGCGCCGGAGAAGCGCCGGTCGCGGGCCCGCGTGTGGGCGAGGCCCGGCGCGTCGGTGACGCGGGCGACGTGGCGGTGGCCGAGCCCCGCGAGGTGGTCGAGCACCGTGGCGAACGCCGAGTCGTCCTGCACCGTCACGGCCGGGACGGCGTCGCCGACGGGCGCGCCGAGCAGCACGGCCGGCGCGCCGAGATGCTCCACGAGCCCGAGCCGCGGGTCGTCGTGGCGCACGTCGACCAGCAGGAACGCGTCGACGCGCTGCTCGCCCCACCACTGGCGGTAGACCTGCTCCTCCTCGTCCGCCCGCACGAGGGTCAGGGAGAGGGACCACCCGAGGTCGGCCAACGGCTCGGTGAGGCCGGCCAGCAGCCGCATGAAGAACGGGTCGCGGCCGAACGTCTCGCTCGAGCGGGCGATGACGAGACCGAGGCTGCGCCCGCCCTGCCCGGAGACCTTGCGGCTCGCGTAGTTCGGCCGCCAGTTGAGCTCGTCGGCCGCGGCCCGGATCCGGGCGGCCGTCGCCTCGGACACGTTGGGGCGTCCGTTGAAGGCGTGCGACACCGCGGAGGGCGAGACGCCGGCGCGGCGGGCGACGTCGGCGATCGTCACGCGTTTCGGGCTCGTTGCAGTCATGGTGCGTCCGAGAGTAGGGGGTTGACCCTCCTCTGTAAAGCGGTATACGTTGCACGCCACTTGATGTGTACCGCTTTACAAGAAGCGGCGGCGGAGGCAGTGTGCTCCGACTACCCCGAACGACGCACCGTAGCTCTCAGGGAGGCTCAGTGACCCACGACGTCAGCAGGCGTGCCGTGCTCAAGGCGGCGATGAGCGGCGCCATCGTGACGCCGCTGCTCGCGGGCTGCGGCGCGCTCGTCCCCGCGTCGAACGGACCGCGGTCGATCTCCGTGCACACCCAGCTCAGCGGCGCCGTCGCCGGCGCCCAGGTGTTCTCGGACGTCGTCGCGGCGTACCAGCGCAGCACCGGCCGCACCGTGGCCCAGCTCAAGAACGGCTCCGACCTCCCGATCGTGTTCGAGACGAGCACGCTGGCGGGCAAGGAGGCCGACGTCGCGGTCGTCAACATGATGGGGCGCACCCTGGGCTGGACCGGCGCCGGCGCCACCATCCCCGTGACCGACCTGCTCGACGAGTGGGGGCTGCGCGACAAGATCCTCCCCGAGGCCGTCGCGGAGTGGACCGACGACCAGGGCCGCCTCCGGGCGTTCCCCTTCACCCGCACCAACTGGCCGGTGTCGTTCAACACCGGTCTGCTCGAGGAGGCCGGGGTCGACATCCCCACGACCTCCGACGAGCTGATCGCCGTGGCGGACTCGCTGCGGTCCAAGGGGATCGGCCCCGTCACCGTCGGAGGCTCCGACTGGAGCGGCCAGAAGCTGTTCCTGCAGGTCCTGCAGGGCTTCCTCACCCAGGAGGAGGCGCGCACGGTCTTCTCGACCGGCAAGCTCTCCGAGAGCGCCGGCGCCGTCGCCGGCGTCGAGCACTTCGTCATGCTGCGGGACGCCGGCGTCTTCGTCGACGACGTGCAGGGCTACACCTCCGACTCCGAGCTCACGCAGTTCAACACCCGCAAGGCGGCCATCGTCCCGGCGATGTCCTCGGCGCTGGCGCTCGTGCCGGCCGAGCGGGCGAAGGAGGTCACCGTCGGCGGCTGGCCCGTGCCGTCGGCGGGCGGGGTGCTGGCGCTCCCCAGCGTCATCAAGAGCTACAACGGCCACGGCATCTGGATCAGCGAGAACGGCGCCGACAAGCTCGACCTCATCAAGCCGTTCGTGCAGAACCTGTACACGGACGAGGTGACGGACGCGTTCATCCTGGGCTCCGGCCGCGACATGAACCGCGTCACCGACACCGTCAGCACGGACTTCCCGCTGGTCGCGCAGGCCTCCCGGCTCACGGACGACGACGTCACGCCGGTCATGCTGCCCGACCTGCTCATCCCCGACTCCGTCTTCGAACCGATGATCAAGGTGACCGCGGCGGCCTACGGCTCCGCGTCGGCCGAGAAGATCGTCGACTCGTTCGAGAAGGCCTACGACGCGGCCTGACCGCCGGCGCCACGAAAGGATCCCCATGACCGCGCTCGTCGCCGGCACGGACACCGCTGCCCGCCCCTCGCCGCCCGCCGCCCCCGCGCCGGCACCGCGCCGCGGGTCGCTCCGCGAACGGTTCCCCGGCCTCGCCCTGCCCGCGCTCGTCTGGTACGCGGTGTTCATGATCGGCCCGGTGGTGGCGATGTTCGTCATCGCCTTCCTGTCCTGGCCGGGCATGCTCGCGACGCCGACGTTCGCCGGGCTCGACAACTTCACCACCGTCTTCGCGGACGAGACGTTCTGGGCCGCGACCCGGAACTCGGCCGTGCAGATCGTCGTCGGCCTGCCGATCATGATCGTGCTCGCGTTCCTGCTCGCGTTCTACGTGGTGCAGAAGCCGCGCGGCCACCGGGTGCTGCGGTACCTGCTGTTCATCCCGGCGCTCATCTCGGCCCCGGCCACCGCGATGGTGTTCTACGCCATGCTCAACCCGGACGGCCTGGTCAACGGCGTCCTGCGCCCCCTCGGGTTCGAGGGCACCGCGTGGCTCGCCGACCCGAGCACGGCGCTCGGCGCGATCATCGCCGTCGAGCTGTGGAGCGGCATCGGCTACTCGGCCGTCCTCATCGCGTCGCGGCTCGACGGGGTGGACGCCGAGATCGTCTCGGCGGCCCGCATCGACGGCGCCGGAGACTGGCGCATCGCGTGGCGCATGTACTGGCCCATCGCCCGGGACTTCATCGGCGTCGTGACGATGCTGCAGTTCCTGTCGATGCTCTTCAACTCGGCGCAGAACGTGCTGCTCCTGACGCAGGGCGGGCCGGGCACCTCGACGACGACGCTCGCCTACCTGATCTACCAGAAGGCGTTCGTCGAGGCCGACCTCGGGTACAGCCAGGCGGTCGGCGTCATCCTCTTCGTGATCGGGCTGCTGGGCATGGGCGTCATCCGCCGCGTGCTCCGCGCGACCCACTGATCCCCGACCCGCCCAAGGAGACCGCCATGGCCCGGCGCACCGCAGCCCTTCCCCTGCGCGACCGCATCGGCTCGATCACGAGCGGCACGCTCGCGTGGATCTACGCCGCCCTGCTGATCGTGCCCTTCTACTACTTCATCGTCTCGTCGTTCAAGGACAACGAGCAGATCTTCGAGTCGCCGCTGGCGCTCCCGACCACGTGGGACCTGTCGAACTTCACGACGGCGATCGACCAGGCCGACCTCTGGCTCGCCATCGCGAACTCGGTGCTGACCACCGTCTTCGCCCTGCTGCTCACGCTCGTGCTGGCGCTGCCCGCGTCGTTCGCGCTGGCCCGCGCCCAGGGGCGCGCGGGCAAGGTCGTCGAAGGCGTCTTCGCGCTCGGCTTCCTCATCCCGTCGTTCGCCGCCCTCTTCCCGACGTTCCTGCTCGCGGCGGCGCTCGGCCTCTTCCACACCCGCACGTTCGTCGTCTTCCTGCTGCCCGCGACGGCGCTGCCGCTCTCGGTCGTCATCCTCACGTCGTTCATGCGGACGATCCCCCGCGAGCTCGAGGAGGCGGCGTCGATGGACGGCGCGACCTCGTTGCAGGTGCTGCGGCAGGTCTACCTGCCGATCTGCATCCCCGGCATCGCGACCGTGCTGCTGCTGAACTTCCTGTCGTTCTGGAACGCCTACCTGTACCCGCTGATCCTCATCGGGCCCGACACGGCGCAGCGCACCATCCAGGTCGCGCTGCCCACCCTGAAGGTCGACGCGGGCACCGACTACGGCGTGCTCATGGCCGGCACGCTGTTCACGCTGCTGCCCGTCTACCTCGTCTACACGCTGCTCCAGCGCCAGATGCAGCGCGCGCTGCTGTCGGGGGCGGTCAAGGGATGACGACGGCGCCCGTCACCGCGTCCGCGCTTCCGCTGCGCACCCGCGTCGGCCAGGTCAACCAGCGGCTCAAGGGCTGGGAGGCGGTGCGCTGGAGCGGCGGCGCGCCGCGCGTCACCGACGTGCTGCGGCGGGAGGTCGACCGCTGGGGCGGGCTCGGCGCCCTGTACGGCGTGCTGCGCGCGGACCCGTGGTCGGCGGTGCGCTGGGGGAACGGCGTCCCGCCCGAGCGCAGCGCCGAGGCGTACGCCGCCGTGCAGGAGCACGTCGCCCGCTACGGCGACGGCCTGCCCGTGCTGTTCGTGGAGGAGGCGCCGCACGGCCTCATGGCGCTGGGTGGCACGACGCTGCCGGTCAACCTCGCCCTCGGCGCGGGGATGGACGCGGACCTCACCGAGGAGCTCGGCGCCCTCGTGGCCGCGGAGGCGCGCGCCCGCGGCACGCACGTCGCGCTCGTGTCGGGCCTCGACGTGCTGCGCGACCCGCGCTGGGGCCGCGCCGAGGAGTGCTTCTCGGAGGACCCCGCGCTCGCCGCGACGCTCGTCGAGGCGACGGTCCGCGGCATGCAGGGCACGACGTCGTGCGACGACCCGATCGACTCCGGGCACGTCGCCGTCGTCGCCAAGCACCTCGCCGGCCAGGGCGCCGGCATCGGCGGCCGCAACGGCTCCGGCGCGCCGATCGGGCGGCGCGAGCTCGGCGAGCTGCACCTGCGCCCCGCCTTCGCGGCGGCCCGGGCGGGCGTCGCCGGCTACATGGCCGCCTACAACGACGTCGACGGCGTGCCGTGCAGCGCCAACGCGGACCTGCTCACCGGCACCATCCGGGACCGGTGGGGCTGGCGCGGGCTCGTCATGGCCGACGGCACGGCGATCGACCGGCTGCGCGACAGCGCGCCCGACCCGGCGTCCGCCGCGGCGCTCGCTCTGGAGGCCGGCGTCGACCTCAGCCTCTGGGACGAGGCCTTCACGCACGTCGAGGAGGCCCTGGACCGCGGCCTGGTCGGGGTGGACGTGCTCGACCGGGCCGTCGGCCGGGTGCTCGCCCTCAAGCACCGCCTCGGGCTGCTCGGCGAGCCGGCGGCGGCGGTCTCCCCCGCGCCCGCGCGGGACGTCGTCGCGCTCGTCGGGCGCGCGGCCCGGCAGTCGGTGGTCGTCGTGCGCGACGACGGCGTGCTGCCGCTGCGCGACGGCGCGACGGTCGCCGTCGTCGGCCCGAACGCCGACGACCTGGACGCGCAGCTCGGCGACTACACGCCGCCGCGCCCGCCCGCGGACCCCGCGGCCTCCACCGTGCTCTCGGCCCTGACGGACCGGCTCGGCGCGGCGCGCGTGCGGCACGCGACGGGCAGCCGGCTGCGCGGCCCGCTCGACGACCAGCGCGACGGGCCCCGCCCCCTGGACGCCGTGCGGGAGGCGAGCGCGGCGGCGGACGTGGCCGTGGTCGTGCTGGGCGGCACCAGCCGGCGCAGCTATGACGACGAGTTCGCGGACAACGGCGCCGTCGAGGGCCCCGCCCCGGACACGACGAACGGCGAGGGCGTCGACCTCTCGTCCGTCGCGCTGCCGCCCGCCCAGCTCGACGTGGCCCGCGCGGCACGGGCGGCGGGCCGGCCCGTGGTCGGGGTCGTGATCGACGGGCGCCCACGGGTGCTCACCGACCTCCTGCCGCTGGTCGACGCGCTCCTCGTGGTCCCCTTCCCGGGCCCCGGCGGCGGCGCGGCGATCGCGGACGTCCTCCTGACCGGCGCGGCGTCCGGGCGCCTCCCCGCCACGTTCCCCGCCGCCGACGGCGTCCTGCCCGTGGCGCACGACGAGCGCCTCGAGACGGCCCGCGCGTACTCCGACAACCCCGTGCTGCGCGGCCTGCCGCTCGGGACGGCGCACACGCCCGGGATCTCGACGGTCCTCCGCGGCGGCACGACCACCCTCGCCGCGGCCGCGCTGGCCGACGGCGCGGCCGCCGTGCTCACCGTCGACGTCACGAACGACGGCCCCACGCCCGCGACGGTGTCCGTGCCGCTCTACGGGCGGCGCCACGAGCGCGGCGTCCGGCCCCGGCGACGTACGCTCCTGGGCGTGCGGCGCACCACGGTCGAGGCCGGCACGACGACGCCGCTGACGTACCGGCTCGGGCTCGACGAGCTCGGCTCCTGGGCGGACGGCGCACCCGTCGCGCTGCCCGTGACCGTCGGCGTGTGGTGCACCCCCGACACCGACGAACCCGCCGACGCCGCCACCGTGCGCGTCACCGACCAGGAGGACACCACCCCGTGGGAACGCTGACCACGACCACCGCTCACCTCGACCCGGCCGTCGACGCGACCCTGCGGGCCGCGGCCGACCGCGTGCGCGCCGCGGCGGGCGAGCGCGTCGGCGGCATGGTCGAGGCGGCGCTGCGCCGCACGCTCACGGACACCGTGACGGTCGGTGCCGACGGCAGCGCGTTCGTCATCACGGGCGACATCCCGGCCATGTGGATGCGGGACTCGACGACGCAGCTCACGCCCTACCTCCGGTTCCTCGGCGCCTGCCCGCCGCTGGCGGACCTCGTGGCCGCCGTCGTGCGCCGCCAGCTCGCCTGCCTGGACCACGACCCGTACGCCAACGCCTTCAACGACGGGCCCACCGGCGCGCACTACGACCCCGAGGACGTCTGCGACGACCCCCACGTGTGGGAGCAGAAGTACGAGGTCGACAGCCTGGCGTACCCGGTCACGCTGGCGCACCGGCTGTGGCGGGAGACGGGCTCCGCGGACGTGTTCGACGAGCGCGCGCACCGCGTGCTGCGTACCGTCGTCGAGCAGCTGCGCGTCGAGCAGCGGCACGACGGGTCGCCGTACCGCTTCTCCCGCGACACGACGATCCCCACGGAGACGCTGGCGCGCGAGGGCCGCGGCACGCCCGTCGGGTTCACCGGCATGACGTGGAGCGCCTTCCGCCCGTCGGACGACGCGTGCACCTACGGCTACAACGTCCCGGCGAACCTCTTCGCCGCCCAGGCGCTGCTGGCCGTCGCGGAGATCGCCGGCGAGGTCTACGCCGACGCCGGGCTGGCCGACGACGCCCGCACGCTCTCGGGCGAGCTCGTCGACGGCGTGGCGGCGCACGGCGTCGTCCCCGCCCCCGGCGGCGAGGGGCGCATCTACGCGTACGAGGTCGACGGGCTGGGCGGCGTGCTGTGCATGGACGACGCCAACACGCCGTCGCTGCTCTCCCTGCCCCTGATCGCCCCCGACGTGCTGGACGACGAGGTCTGGCGGGCGACCCGGCAGTTCGTGCTGAGCCCGGCGAACCCGTACTTCTTCACCGGGAGCCTGGCGAGCGGCGTCGGCAGCCCGCACACGGAGCACGGCCGGGTGTGGCCGATCGCGCTCGCCGTCGAGGGCCTGACCGGCACCCCCGAGGAACGGGTTCGCCTGCTGCGGCTGATCGCGGACACCGACGGCGGCACGAGCCGGGTCCACGAGAGCTTCGACCCGTCGGACCCGTCGGCGTACTCCCGGCCGTGGTTCTCGTGGGCCGACTCGATGTTCTGCGAGCTCGCGCTCGCCGTGGCCGACGACGCCGGGCACTGACGCCGTGCGCCTCGCGGGCGCCCCCATCACGTCCGCGGCGGCCGCATGCCCCCGCTAGCATGCCGTGCAAGGTACTGCTAGGTTGTGACGCATGATACCGACGCCGGACATGGTCCTCACGCAGCTCCGCAAGGGAGTCGTGGAGTACTGCGTCCTGGCCTGCCTGCGCACGGCGCCGGCGTACGGGCTCGAGCTCGCCGAACGCCTCGGCGCCGACCGGACCCTGCTGACCAGCGAGGGGACGCTGTACCCCCTGCTGTCCCGGCTGCGCCAGCAGGGCTGGGTCACCACGACGCAGGTCGCGTCCGCGGTGGGCCCGCCGCGCCGGTACTACGAGCTCACGACCGAGGGCCGGGCGGCGCTCGAGACGTTCACCGCCACCTGGGCCCGGTTCACGGCAGACGTCCGCACGACCCTGGAGCCCTGATGACCGCCACCCCCTTCCCGCCGCTGGTCGAGGCCTACCTCGCCGACCTCGACCGCGCCCTGTCGGACGCCGACCCGCGCGAGCGCGCCGAGACCCTCGCCGCGGTGCGCGAGCATGCCGCCGAGTCCCTCGCCCGGCACGGCACGGACGACGACTCGGCCCGCCGCGTGCTCGACGAGCTGGGATCCGTGGACACCATCGCCGCCGAGGCGACGCCCGCCACCCCCGCGCCGGCGCCCCGGCCCGGCGCCGCCCCGACGCCCGCCGCGGACGTCTGGCTGGTGGTGCTCGCCGTCGTCTCGCTGGGGCTGTTCGTGGTGCCCGTCGTCGCCGCGGCCGCGGTCGTCTGGGCGGCCGTCCGGCTGCGCTCGGGCGCGGGCAACCGCACGCTGCAGCGCGTCGCCCTCGCGATCGGTGGCGTCTCCTTCGTCGGGGCCGTCGCGCTCTTCGCCTCGCACGTGCTCGCCGGCTGAGCGGACGGCCGCGCGCTCGGTCGCGCCCGCCGGGGTTTCGGTCCGCGGAAACCGGTTGCTAGTCTGGGCCCAGCACGGCGGGAACCGGTTTCTCACGGTTTCTCGCCGACTGTCCCAGCGACGTGACGGAAGGCGACCATGACCCACTACAGCAACCCGGTCCTCGACGCGGACTGGCCGGACCCGGACGCCGTCCGGGTGGGCGACGACTACTGGCTGATCGCGTCCAGCTTCAACCGCGCCCCCGGGCTGCCGGTGCTGCACTCGCGCGACCTCGTCTCCTGGGAGCACGTGGCCCACGCCCTGCCCGCCCTGCCGCAGGCCGGGCACTACGCGCTCCCCCGGCACGGCTCCGGGGTGTGGGCGCCCAGCCTGCGCCACCACGACGGCCTCTTCTGGATCGTCTACCCGGACCCGGACCACGGCCTCTTCGTCCTCACGGCCGCCGACCCCCGCGGCCCCTGGTCCGAGCCGTGGTGCCTGGTCGCCGGCCAGGGCCTCATCGACCCGTGCCCGCTGTGGGACGACGACGGCCGCGCCTACCTCGTGCACGGCTGGGCGAAGAGCCGCGCCGGCGTCAAGAACCGGCTCACCGTGGTCGAGGTGGACCCCGGCCTGCGCCGCGTCGTGGGCCAGGCCCGCACCGTGATCGACGGCGACGAGCTGCCCGGCTTCCGCACCCTGGAGGGGCCGAAGCTGTACCAGCGCGACGGCTGGTACTGGATCTTCGCCCCCGCGGGCGGGGTCGCCACCGGCTGGCAGACGGCGTTCCGGTCGCGCTCCGTGTGGGGCCCGTACGAGCACCGCGTCGTGCTCCAGCAGGGCGACACCCCGGTCAACGGGCCGCACCAGGGCGCCTGGCTGGACACCCCCGACGGCGACGACTGGTTCCTGCACTTCCAGGACCGGGGCGTCTTCGGGCGGGTCGTGCACCTGCAGCCGATGCGCTGGGACTCGGGCGGCTGGCCGGTCCTGGGCGACGGCGGGACGCCGGTGCTCACCCACCCGACCCCGGTCGCGGGGGCGGAGCCCGGCGAGCCGACGCGCAGCGACGACTTCGCCGCCCCGGGGCTCGCGACCCGCTGGCACTGGCAGGCGAACCCGACGGATGGCTGGGCCGTGGCCGACGGCGGCGGCACGCTGCGGCTGCCCGCGCAGCCGTCGCCGCGGGGCAACCTGCGCGACGAGGGCGCCGTGCTCTGCCAGCAGCTGCCCGGCCGGCCGAGCACCTGGGAGACCCGCGTGGACCTCGCCGGCGACGCGCCCGGCACCCGGGCGGGGCTGGTCGTGCTGGGGCGCGAGTACGCGTGGGCGGGGCTGGAGCGCACGCCCGCCGGCGTGGAGGTGACCGTCCGGCGCGGCGGGCCGCACGGCGACGAGCAGGTCGTGGCACAGGAGCCGGTGCCGGGCGGCGCGACGAGCGTCGTGGTGCGCGCCGCCGTCGACGCCTACGGCGCGGTCACCTGGGCCTGGCGGCCCGCAGCCGCACCGGCGGGAGGCGACGACGCGGAGCCGTGGCGCGAGCCCGCGCCGGTGTGGCAGGCGGTCGTCGGCCACTGGATCGGCGCCGAGGTCGGCCTCTTCGCGAGCGCCCCGCTCGGGGCGGACCTCGGGCCGGGCGACGGCGGCACCTTCGGCCCGGTGCGTGTCACCGTGGCCGGGAAGGAGGCGTGATGCCCCGCACCTCCGGGGGGCCCACCATCGACGAGGTGGCCTCCGCCGCCGGGGTGTCGCGGGCCACCGTCTCGCGCGTGATGAACGGCCGCTCCACCGTGGCCGCCGACATCGCCGAGCGGGTGCGCACCGCCGCCCAGGACCTGCGGTACCAGCCGAGCCGCGTGGCGCGCAGCCTCTCGCTGGGCCGCACGAACTCCGTCGCGCTGGTCGTGCCCGACCTCGCGAACCCGATGTTCCAGCAGATCCTGCGGGGCACGATGGCGGCCGCCGCCCCGCACGACTACCGGGTGCTCGTCGCGGAGACCGCGGAGAACACGCGCGACGAGGCGGAGGTGGCCCTGGAGGCGCGCCAGCGCTGCGACGCGCTCGTCCTCGCGGCGCCGCGCACCTCGGAGGAGGCGCTGCTGGAGCTGCTGCCCCGCCTGGAGCCCGTCGTGGTGATCAACCGGCACGTGCCCGGCCTCACCGTGCCGAGCGTCCGCGTCGACTACGGGGCCGGCGTGCGCAGCATGGTCGACCACCTGGTGGCGCTGGGGCACCGGGAGCTGGCCTACGTGGCCGGCCCGCGCTCCAGCGCGTCGAACGCGCTGCGCGTCCGCGCCCTCGACGACGCGCGCGAGCGGCACCCGGGCCTGCGCGTCACGACCGTGCCCTGCGGCCCCACCGTGGACGCCGGCTACCGCGTGGCGGACCAGGTGCTGGCGACGGGCGCCACGGGCGTGGTCGCGTTCAACGACCTCGTCGCCTTCGGCCTGCTCGCCCGCCTCAACGAGGCCGGGGTGGCGGTGCCCGGCGACCTCTCGATCGGCGGCTTCGACGACATCGAGCTGGCCCGCTACGCGACGCCGTCCCTCACGACGGCGGCCGTGCCGCAGGCGGACCTGGGGCGGCGCGCCTGGGAGCTGCTGCACGCCCGCGTGCTCGGCACCGAGCAGTCCCGGCCCGGCGCCGGCGAGGGCGTCGCGCTGCACGTGACGCCGGGCCTCGTGGTGCGGGGCAGCACCGGCCCCGTGCCGCCCGCGCGCCGCCTCGGCGTGACGTCCGCGGACCTCGCGGGGCGGGCGCACGCCCGCGACGGCGGCCTGCGGGCCCGGTGGCGCGCGGCCGACGACGACTGGGTGCTCGGTGTCGGGGACGACCGCCCCCTGGGCCGGTACGCCCGGGGCGCGGGGATGCCGGGCGTGCACAGCCCGCGGCCGTTCCTGCACCCGGTGCACTCGCTGCAGGGCGTGGCGATGACGGCGAAGAGCCCCGTGGACCACCGCCACCACTACGGCGTCTCGATGGCGGTGGCCGACGTCGACGGCACCAGCCACTGGGGCGGGCGCACGTACGTGCGCGACCAGGGCCCGACGCTGCTCGCCAACCACGGCCGCCAGGAGGTCGCCGGCACGGTCGTCGCCGACGACGGCGCCACCCTGGTCCAGCAGCTGCGCTGGCGGGACGAGCGGGGCGGCGTGCAGCTCACGGAGGACCGCAGGCTGACGGCCGTGGTGCTGCCCGAGGTGGACGCGTGGGCGCTCGGGTGGCACGGCACGCTGCGGGCCGGCGACGCCGACGTGGAGATCGGCAGCCCCGCCACGAACGGTCGCCCGGGTGCCGGGTACGGCGGGTGGTTCTGGCGGCTGCCGTCGGGGGACGAGGCCCACGCCGTCTCCCCCGCCGGCCCCGACGTGCACGGGTCGCGACACCCGTGGGTGGCGGTCGCGCGACGCTCGGGCCCCGCCTGGACCACGCTGGTGCTCGCGCAGCAGCCCGGGGCGGGCTCGGAGGACCCGTCGCCCTGGTTCGCACGGGTCGCGGACTACGTGGGCCTCGGCCCGGCGCTGGCGTGGGACGCGGTGCGCCGCATCCCGGCCGGGACGGAGCTGGACGTGCACGTCGTGGCGGCCGTCGTCGACCGGCGGCTCGACGCCGCCGACGCGCAGGCCGTCGCCGACCTCGCCGTCGCACGGGTGGGTGCCGTCGCCGCTGCCTAGGCTGGCCCACGTGACGCCGGCACCGCTGACCACACGCACCAGGACGGCGTGGAGCCCCGCGCCGGGGAGGCCGACATGGGGCATCGTGCTGGGCGACGCCGTCCGTGTCGGGGCGCTGGTGAGCGTCCTCGTCGCCGCGGCGACGTCGGGCGGTGTCGCCGTCGCCCTGTTCGCCCTCGTCCTGGGCGGCTCGATGGTGCCCCGGGCGGCCGGCGCCCCCGCCTGGCTCGACGTCACGTGCGGCACGGTCATGCTCGCCGCCGCGTGGTGCGCCGTGGCCGGGCTCTACGAGCGGGTCGAGGGTCTGGACCTGCTCGTGCACGCCGTCGCGACCGGGGCGCTCGCGGCCCTGGCCCACCAGGTGCTGACCCGGGTCGGCGTCGCGGTGTCCCGCGTCCGACCCCGCGCGACGGCAGCGCTGACGACGGTCGGCCTCGGCGCGCTGCTCGCCGTCGTCTGGGAGCTGCTCGAGGCCGTGGGGCACGCGTTCTTCGACGACAGCATCCACGTGACGTACCCGGACACCGTCGGCGACCTCGCGGCGGCGCTGCTGGGCAGCGTCGTCGCGGCGTGGCTCGCCGCGAGGGCCGCCGCCTGGACGCCGGCACGGGGGCTCGCGTGACGGGGCGGCCGGGGAACCTGCGCGCGGGGCGGACGCTCCCCACCGTCTCCGTGGTCGTCCCCGCCCGCGACGACGCCGCCGCGCTCGAGCGGTGCCTCGCGCTGCTCGCGGCGCAGACCCTTCCTCCGCTCGAGGTCGTGGTGGTGGACAACGCGTCCTCCGACGAGACCGCCGACGTCGCGCGCCGCGCGGGCGCCGTCGTGGTCCACGAGCCACGGGTCGGCATCCCCGCTGCCGCCGCGGCGGGGTACGACACCGCCCGGGGCGAGGTCGTGGCGCGCCTCGACGCCGACTCGCAGCCCGGTCCCGGCTGGGTACGCGCCGTCGCCGAGCGCATGGCCGACGACCCGGCGCTCGACGCCGTGACGGGAACGGGGACCTTCACCGACCTGCGGGGCGGCCGCTGGGCGTGCGCGCTGTACCTCTCCGCCTACTACGCCAGCACCCGGATGGCGCTCGGCCACACGGCGCTGTGGGGTTCCTGCATGGCGTTGCGCCGCAGCACCTGGTGGGCCGTGCGCGACCAGGTCGAGCGGGTCGACCCCGAGGTGCACGACGACCTGGACCTCGCGTTCGCGCTCGGGCCCCGCCGCCGGATCGTCCGGGACCGGCGCCTCCGGGTCGGCGTGTCCGCCCGGTCGCTGCGGTACGCCCGCCGCCGACGCCTGGTCCGGGCCGTGCGCACGCTGCGGCTGAACTGGGCGGTCGCGCCGCCGTGGGAGCGGTGGCGCGACCGGCTCGGCGCGGCGGCGCGGTAGTCCCGCGCCCACCGCCGATTGATACCGGCGGCTGAACTATTGACGCAGGCACGATCTGTCGGCTACGTTCTGAGAAACCGGTTTCTGAGGCGTTTCCGGTCGCAGAGCGCGACGGGCACGGGAAGACCGACACCGACGTCGGCCGCACCACGAGCAGCAGCACTGGCACCAGCGCACCACCGCTCGCACCCCGACCCGAGGGCCGTCGGCCCGAGTCTCACGAGAGGTGCGACGATGCCCTTCACCCCGGACGACCGACGCTCCCCCAGCCCCGGGCGACCATCCCGCCGAGCGCGTGCCCGCGCCGTCGCCGCGGCGCTGTCCGCGCCCGCGCTGGCGCTGACGCTGCTCGCGCCCGCGGCGCACGCGACGTCCGACCCCGCGCCCACCGCCGAGGCGGCCGGCCGCGCCCTGCTGCACCGCATCGGCGCCACGACCGCGACGACGGCGGACGGACCGGTCTGGTCCCCCACCGCGACCGGCTTCGCCTCCGTGCCGACGGACGCGCTGCCCGAGGGCACGACGGGGGGCGCGGGCGGCCGCACGGTCGTCGCGCGCGACGCGGCGGCGCTCGCGGGGTACGCGGCGTCGGACGAGCCGTTGACGATCCTCGTGCAGGGCAGCCTCGACGTGGAGCCGTTCGGCGCGATGATCGACGTCGCGAGCGACAAGACCGTCATCGGTGCCGCGACCGGCGGCGAGCTGGTCGGCGGCGGGCTGCGGCTGCTCGGGGTCGAGAACGTCGTCATCCGCAACCTGACCTTCCGCGACTCGTACGTCGCGGCCGACTGGGACGGCAAGAGCGCGGACAACGACAACGACGGCATCCGCATCGACACCTCCGACCACGTGTGGGTGGACCACAACGAGTTCGCCCGCCTCGGCGACGGCCAGCTCGACATCCGCAAGGACTCCACCGCGGTCACGGCGTCGTGGAACTATTTCCACGACCACAACAAGACCCTCGGCGTCGGGTGGACGGACAACGTGGTGACCACGCTGACGCTGCACCACAACCGCTTCTCGAACGTGCACCAGCGCAACGGCAGCGTCGACAACGTCGCCCTCGGCCACCTCTACAACAACTGGCTGTCGGGCGTGAGCTCGTACGGCACCACCTCGCGCGGCGGCTCGTCGCTGCTCGTGGAGTCGAGCGTCTACGAGAACGCCCGGAACCCGCTCATCCTCAGCGGTGACGCCGCCCGCCTGCACCAGCGCGACAACGTGTTCCGCGGCACCTGGGGCGAGGCCCCGGCCGAGACCGGCCCCACGTTCGAGGCGTCCGACCTCTACGACTACGAGGCCGACGACGTCGAGGACGTCGTGCCGCTGCTCACGCGGTACGCCGGGACGCGCTCCTCCGGGCACGAGACGGTGGGCCGCCAGGTCACCGTGGCGCAGGACGGCTCCGGCGACTTCCTGTCGATCCAGGCCGCCGTCGGCGCGGCGTCGCGGTCGCCCCGGCCGGTCGAGATCGTCGTCGGCCCGGGCACGTACCGCGAGGTGCTCACCGTCTGGCCGGGGGCCGCGGGCCTGACGATCCGCGGCGCCACCGGCGACCCCGCCGACGTCGTCGTGACCTACGACAAGCCGGCGAGCGACTGGGCCACCGCCACGGTCCTCGCCGACCGCGTCACCCTGCGCGACCTCACCCTGGAGAACGCCTACGACGCCGGCGCGAACGGCCCGGCGGAGACGCTCGCCCTGCGCGACGCCGGCGACGGCACGGTGCTCGACGACGTCCCCCTGGTCGGCGGCGGCCTGTCCACCGACGACCCGCGCCACTCCTGATCCCCTTCACCGACGAAGGAGCACCATGAACACAGGTTTCGACAGACTCCACCACCGACGGGCTGCCCGCATGGTCGCCGCCCTCGGCGCGCCCGCGCTGGCGCTCACCCTGCTCGCCCCGGCCGCCCACGCGGCCGATGCCGTCGACCCGGCCGCGGCGGGCGCCGCCGTCCTGGAGCGCATCGGCGCACCGGACACCGTCACCGCGGACGGCCCGGTCTGGTCGCCCGTCGCGACCGGCTTCGCGTCCGTGCCGACGGACGAGCTGCCGCACGGCACCACCGGCGGGGCCGGCGGCGGCGTCGTCACCGTCCGCGACGCGGCCGCGCTCGCCGACGCAGCGGCGTCGCCGGATCCGCTGACCATCTACGTCCAGGGCACGATCGAGCCCGCCGACTTCGGCTCGATGATCGACGTCGCGAGCGACAAGACGATCGTCGGCGCGGCGCCGGGCGGCGAGCTGGTGGGCGTCGGGCTCCGCCTCGACCACGTGCAGAACGTGATCGTGCGCAACCTGACGTTCCGCGACTCGTACGTCGCCGGCGACTGGGACGGCAAGAGCGACGACAACGACAACGACGGCATCCGCGTCGACACCTCCAGCCACGTGTGGATCGACCACAACGAGCTCACGCGGCTCGGCGACGGGCTGATCGACGTCCGCAAGGACTCGACGGCGGTCACGCTGTCGTGGAACTTCCTGCACGACCACAACAAGACGGTGGGCGTGGGCTGGACCAGCAACGTGATCACCGAGATCACGATGCACCACAACCGGTTCTCGAACACCTACCAGCGCAACGCGAGCATCGACAACGTCGCCGCCGGCCACCTGTACAACAACTGGTTCGACGGGCAGGCGCAGTACGGCACGATGGCGCGCGGCGCGTCGCAGCTCGTCGTCGAGTCGAGCGTCTACTCGAACGGCGAGGACGCGATCGTCGCCAAGGACCCGGCGTCCGCGGTGGACTCGCGCGACAACCGGTTCACGTCGGTCCGGGGGCGCAAGGACGACACCGGCCCGACCTTCGACCCGGCCGCCCGGTACGCGTACACCGCCGACGACGTCGACGACGTCGCACGGATCGTCGCCGACGGCGCCGGGCCGCTCGGGGCACCCGAGAAGGTGGGCCGGCGGGTGACCGTCGCGCTGGACGGCACGGGCGACTTCGCGTCGGTCGGCGCCGCCGTGGGCGCGGCGTCCCGGGCCCCGCACCCGGTGGAGATCGTCGTGCGGCCCGGCACCTACCGCGAGGTGGTGCGCGTCTGGCCGGGTGCCGACGGCCTGACGATCCGCGGCGCCACCGGCGACCCGCGGGACGTGCTGCTCACCTACGACCTCGCGGCCGGGCAGGCCAAGTTCTACGGCGGCATGTTCGGGCACACCGGCTCCCCCACGCTGGCGGTGCTGGCCGACGACGTCACGCTGCGCGACCTCACCGTGGAGAACGCCTACGACGAGGCCGCGAACGGCGGCAGCCAGGCGCTCGCGCTGCGCACGGTCGGCGACCGCACGGTGCTCGACGACGTGCGGCTGCTCGGCAACCAGGACACGTTCCTCGCGGACCCGGGTCCGGGCGAGACCGCGTCGCGGGTGTACGTGACGGACTCGTACGTCGAGGGCGACGTCGACTTCGTCTACGGCGGCGGGACGCTCGTCGTGGAGGACTCGGAGATCCGCTCCCTCGACCGCGGGTCCGCCACGAACAACGGGTACGTCGCCGCGCCGGCGACCGTCCCGGGCGGCAAGGGCTTCCTGTTCACCGGCAGCCGGTTCACGTCCGACGCCGCGGCGGGGTCGGTCTTCCTCGGCCGGCCGTGGCACCCGAGCAGCAACCCGCTCGTGGACCCGTCCGTCGTGGTCCGCGACTCCTGGCTGGGTGCGCACGTCGGCACGCCCGCCTGGTCGGACATGAGCGGCTGGTCCTGGCGGGACGACCTCATGCGCGAGTACCGGAACGCCGGGCCGGGCGCCGCGCCCGCCGGCGAGCTCGTCGACGGCCGGCCCCAGCTGACGGCCGACGAGGCGTCGCAGTACACCCGCGAGGCGTTCCTCACCGGCGACGACGGCTGGGCGCCCTGGCGCTGACCCCCGTGGTGGGGACGAGGGTGGCGGGGTTCCGGGCCGGAACCACGCCCCTTCGTCCCCACCGCGCTGTTCGCTTTGTGTGCGAGCAGGGCGCATCCATTGACCCTCCCGAAACCACGGCGGAAGCGTGTCCCTCGCTGGCCATCGACTCGAGGGAGAGATCACGGATGGGAACGACACGGGAGATCGGGCGGCGCGCCGTCCTGGGCATGGGGGCCACGGGGGCCCTCGCGGCGACGGCGGGGATCCTGCTGCCGTCGGCCGCCACGGCGGAACCCGCGACGAGGTCCGGGGCGCGGGGACTCACCACGACGTTCGCGCACGACCCCGAGCGCGTTCTGCGCAACCCGCTGAACGGGTGGGTGCTCTACAGCACGGCGACGGTCGCGGACGACTACTGGGAGCACTACGACGCCATGCAGGTGCCGGGCGTCGACGGCACCGTGAAGGTGTCGGACTACGCGCCGACGCTCTACATGCGCGTCGCGTGGTCGGTGCTCGAGCCCGAGGAGGGCGTGTACGGCTGGGACACCGACGAGAAGCTCAGGTGGATGCTCGCCGAGGCGAAGAAGCGCGGCATGCGTCTCGCGTTCCGCGTGGTCGTCGACAGCCGCGACAAGCCCCACGGCTTCACCCCCGACTACGTGCGCGCGGCCGGCGCGCAGGGCTACGAGTCGCAGACCGGCGACACGACGCTGTGGTCGCCGTACCCCGACGACCCGGTCTTCCAGCAGAAGTACGAGGCGTTCCTCGAGGCTCTGGCCGCCCGGTTCGGCGACCCCGCCGAGATGGACTTCGTCGACGGGTACGGCCTGGGCAAGTGGGGCGAGGGGCACTCGATGAAGTACCTCGACAGCGCCCACCGCACGGCGGTCTTCCACTGGAACATCGACCTGTACACGCGCCTGTTCCCGAACGTGCCGCTGGCGGTGAACTACCACCGCATGATCGGCGCCGAGAAGGACTGGGGCACGGCCGACCCGATGAGCCGCGAGCTGCTCGACTACGCGTACGACAAGGGCTGGATCCTGCGGCACGACGCGTTCGGCATGACGACCTACTACGGACAGTGGGAGCGGGAGGTCGCAGGCGCGTGGCTGTACAAGCGGCCGATCGTCATGGAGGGCGGCTGGGTGACCGGCAGCCACACGATCTCCGACGACCCGCGCGGCTACGAGACGGCCGCCGACGTGCGCCAGGGCGAGTTCGACGACTCCCAGCAGGCGCACGTCAACTCGATGGACTTCCGCGTGGGCGAGACCGACTCGTGGTTCGAGGAGTGCTTCGACCTCGTGAAGGAGTTCAACGCCGAGGGCGGCTACCGCCTGTACCCGCAGCACGTCGGCGCGCCGTCCACGGTGGCGCCGGGCGCCTCGGCGACGATCGCGCACACGTGGGCGAACGCCGGGTGGGCGTTCTTCCCCAGCGACCTGCCGCAGTGGCACGGCAAGTACCAGGTGGCGTTCGCGCTGCTCGACGCGGCGGGCGAGGCCGTCGAGGTGTACGTCGACGACGCGATCCCGACGCACACGTGGCGCGAGCGGCACACCTACGACTACACGACGACCCCCACGGTCGGCCGGGTCGCGAAGGGCCGCTACCGCTGGGGCGTCGCGATCGTCGACACGACGCGCGGCGACGCCCCGGCGATCCAGCTGGCGACGTCCGCCGAGACGACCGACAGCGGCTGGCTCGTGATCGGCGGCGTCACGGTGGCGTAGGGGCCCGCGTCAGGCGGGGAGCACCGGCCAGAGCCAGGTCGCGAGGTCGATCTCGTGCTCTGCGCCGGTGCCCCAGCGGGCGGTGACGGTGGTGCCCGAGACGGCGACCTTCACCGCCCCGTCGAGCGGCCGCGGCCGGGCCGCCAGCGCGTGCAGGCTCACCAGCACGGTGTCGCCGGGGCCGACGGATCCGTGCAGCACGGGAACCGCCGAGGCGGGGCCGAACGCGTCGGACCCGGTCGACGCGACGACCGACGACGCCGTCCACCCGGCGAGGCCGACGATCGCGCCCGTCAGCCCGTGGGCGTTCGTGACCGCAGCGGCGAGGCCGCCCGACGAGGTCAGCGGGTCGGTGTCGCCCGCGACCTGCCAGCCGCCCTCGCGCACGGGCCACGCGCGATCGCTGCGCACGAGGTGGGCGCGCAGCTCGAGGTCTCCCTCGACGATCGTCGCGCTCACGACGGTGACGCCGGGGAAAGGGCGGCCGTCGCGCTGCGGGACGTGCGCCGACGCGGCGACCGGCCCCTCGGCGCGCATCGCCCGGATGACGCCGCGCCTGCTGGCCCGCCCGTCGTCGTCGACGAGCGCGAGGTGTCCGTCGACCCCCTCGACCCACGCCGGGCCCGTGCCCGGCGCCGTGTGCGTGGAGTAGCCGAGCTTCGCGTAGTGCGGGTCGTCGGGGTCGGGCCGGGTGGGCTCGACGGGGATCTCGCAGTGGTCGCTGCCGTGGTTGACGAGCCGCACGATGCCGTCGCTCTGCGGCCGCAGGATCCATCCGGCACCGGCGATCGTGCGGTGCCGCGGCGCGTGCGGCTGCTCGCGATCGGTCCACACCGCGGCGTCGTCGGGCAGTGCGAGCCCCAGGAACCCGATGCCGGCGAGGTACGACGACCCGAACCCGCTGTAGGTCTGTGCGACGGGCTCGTGCGGGCGGCGCCAGCCGAGGTCGAGCGGCTCGTCGACGCCGACGCCCGCTTCCACGAAGCGCTTCAGCATGCCCGACGCGAGGGCGCGGGTCTGCCCGGGCGACAGCGCGTTCACGCCGGCGAGCTCCGCGCACCACACCGCGGCGAGCGCCGCCGTGCGGTAGGTGAGCGAGCGGCCCACGTGCAGCAGGGACCCGTCGAGCGCGACGAGGTCGGCGAACGACGCGCTGAACGCGTGCAGACGCTCGCGGTGCCGGCGGCCCTCGGGGGTGTCGGTGCGCCCCGTCATCTCGTACCAGCCCCAGAGGTAGGGGTGGATGGCCCACGCGTTGTAGTAGTCGATCGCGTGCTCGGGGCCGTCGGTGTACCAGCCCTGCTCGAGGTACCACGACTCGACGCGGGCGACGTTGCGCTCGCCGGTGCAGCCCGAGGTGTCCTCGTCGACGGACCGGAGGAAGCCCTCGGCCATGGCGGGGAACAGCTGCCAGTTGTTGTGCCACACCTCGAGGCGCGCGTGGTGGCGCAGCCAGGCGGCGATGCGCCGCTGCTCGGGCCGGGTGAGCCCTGCCCACAGCCGGTCGCGGCTGATGTGCAGGCCGAAGGCGATGTTCGCGGCCTCGACGATGTTGTTCGTGACGCCCGTGATCGGCGCGCGGCAGGTGACGCCGAGCGGCCACGCCTCGGGACCGTCGGGATCGGTCCCCGCCAGCAGGGCGCGCGCGTACCACTCGAGCACGTCGTCGGACCGGGGCCCCGAGGTGCCCGCGACGAGGGGCGCGGCCAGCAGGAACGAGCGGCCGACGGCCTCCATGCTCTCGCGCCGCTCGCCGTCGCCCGTCACGCGGCCGGGCAGCCGGGTGGCGGCGCCGAGCGGGCTCGAGAAGCGCCTCACCTGGTCGAGCCAGCGGTGCCCGGTCGCGACCCAGTGGTCGCGGGTCCAGCCCGTGACGGGCGAGAGCCCGCGGTCGTCGTGCGGCAGGACGAAGGGGTCCATCACGCCCTCCGCACGACGACGCGGGCCGATCCCTCGGCTCCCACGGGTGCGGTGAGGATCGTGCGGTGCACCGCCGCGCCCCAGGCGCGGGCGAGGCGCGTGTCGGCGGGGTCGATGTCGATGCGCTCGATGTCGATGCGCTCGATGTCGATGCGTGCGGTGTCGATGCGTGCGGTGGCGCCGCCGAGCCCGTCGTCGAACGCGACGAGCGCCGGGCCCACGGCGAGGCCGCCCGTGACGGGCCGGGGCTCGTCGGCCGTCATGAGCACGAGCCGCATCACGCCCTCGCCCGCGAACCGCCAGGCGTCGTCGATGCGCACCTCGCCCGCCCGGCGGTCGAGCGCGACCGCGCGCGTGATCGACGCGAGCCCTGCCTCCGCGGGATACGCGGCGGTGAGGTCCATGCGCAGCGAGGCGACGGACCCGTCGTCGGCGAACGCCGTGCCCGTCGCACGGAACTCGGATCCGTGCCGCTGCTCGACGCCGCCCGGCAGAGGCACGCTGTGCCAGGCGCTGCGCATGGTCCAGATCGAGTAGCGCGTCTCGGGCAGGAACGTGTCGCGGACGTACACGCCCACGCCCACGTCGATGAGCACGGGGTGACCGTCGAGCGACACGATGGGGCCGCCCGCGTCGTTGTGGTTGTGGCTGACGTCGTTGTGACCGCCCTTCACGGCGACCGCGAGGCCCGCGGCGTCGTGCGCGCGCTCGCGGGCGACGGCGACCTCGGTGCCGGGGGCGTACCAGGAGGCGGGCATGCCGGGCTCGGACGGCCCGGCCTCCTCCCAGCCGGGATCCCGCAGCGCCGCGAGGATGCGCAGGAACAGCGGCGCGAGCTGGCCGTCGAACCGCAGCGGGTGCGCGCGGCCCATCCACCGCGCGTGGCGCACCACCTCGCCGTCGCCGACGCGCTCGCCGAAGCGGGCGAGCAGGTGCCACACCGCGTTCGGCGGGTGGGCGGGGGACCCGTCGGAGAAGTTCACCTGGCTGTCGGCGTCGATCTGCATCGCCTGGGGGAACCGGCTCATTTCGGCGACGGGCGGCACCGCGCATCCGTCGTAGGCCCCGCCGGTGACCCGCTCGACGACCTCGAGCGCCTCGAACAGCGTGGCGCCGGCCCACCACCAGTAGGTGGCGCCCTCCTCGCAGCTGCCGTCGTCGGCATACCCTGCGCGGAAGCGGTCGAGGATCACGAGGGCGCGCTCGACGGTGCTCTCGATCGCGGCGCGGTCGTTCTCGACCGCCATGGTGCAGGCGAGCACGTTCGACACGATCCACGGCGCCCAGTTGTTCGGGGGGCGGCCGTTCTCGCCCTCGGCCCAGACGTACGCGTCGCGGTTCCAGGTGTCGAGCACGCGACGGCGGATCTCGTGCCGCACCCGCGCGCGGATCCCCGGGAACGCGGCGTCGAGGGCGTCGCCCGCCACGCGGTCGATCGCGGCGAGCATGCCGCCGACGTATCCGCACGACAGGTCGAGCACGTCGCGACCCGGCACGGGGAGCGGCGGGCGCTCGCCCGTCCCGGGGAGCGCGTAGTGCGAGGGAAGGCACCAGGCGGTGAGCTCACAGAGCCGCCACACGGCGTCGGCGAGGCGCGGCGCCCACGCGGCGCCGTGGCCCGTCACGCCCCACGCGAACGTCGCGGAGGCGGTCTCGTTCAGCAGCGCGCGCTGCGCCGTCTCGTAGGGCACGCGCTCGCCGGTCTCGGCGTAGTGCGCCCACAGGGAGAGGGTCGGGGCCTGGGCGGCCGCGGCGTCGCGCCACGCGTCGGCGGCCGCGAGCAGCGCCTCCCCGTCCGCGTCGCCGACGCGCGACCAGCCGCCGCGGTCGGTCACGGGCGGGGCCGGAGCCCACAGGTCCGGGTCGAGCGCAGCGCGGGCGTCGTGCGTGAACCGCCCGAGGAACGACGTCGAGGCAGCCATGGCTACGCGATGACGGCCAGATGGCGGCCGGTGATCGGCGCGGCGAACGCGCCCGTCTCGCCGAAGCGGACCACCTCGTCGATGATGTGCGCGGCGAGGCGGGAGTTCTCGTTGCCGACCGAGCCGGCGAGGTGCGGGGTCAGGAAGGTGTTGGGCGTCGACCACAGCCGGTCGCCCGCCGGGAGCGGCTCGCGCGCCGTGACGTCGAGCAGCGCCACGAGGTCGCCGCGGTCGAGGCGGTCGGCCAGCGCCTGCTCGTCGACGAGCTCGCCGCGTGCCGTGTTGATGAGGGTCGCGCCGGGGCGCATGCGCTCGATGAGCTCCCGGCTGATCATGCCGCGCGTCGACGAGAGCGACGGCGCGTGCAGCGTGACGACGTCACTCGTCTCGACGAGCTCGTCGAGCGTCACGACCTCGACGCCCAGCGCGCGGCGCTGCTCGTCGTCGAGGGTCGGGTCCGACACGACCACCTCGACGTCGAGCGTCGCGAGCCGGTCGAGCAGCAGGCGCCCCACGTGCGAGGCGCCGACGACGCCCACGCGGATGCCGTGCGCCCCGATGCCGGGCCAGGCGCGCCCCGAGTCGGGTTGGCGGCCGAGCGCGCGGTACTGCTCGCTCGCCCACAGCACGCGCTTCGCCGCGAGGATCACCATCGCGAGCGCGAACTCGGCGACGGGAACGGCGTTGGCCGCCGCGCTCGACGCCACGGCCACGCCGCTGTCGAGCAGGGCGTCGGTCACGACGGGCCGGACGGTCCCCGCCGAGTGCGCGACCGCGACGAGCGACGGCAGCGCGTCGCGCACGTCGCCCTCGACGGCGGGCGTGCCCCATCCGGTGATCACCACCTCGGCCTCGGCGAGCAGCTCGCGGTCGCGCGGATCCGTGGGATCGAGCGGCTCGGGGGCCAGCAGGCGCAGCCGAGGGTCGGCGATGAGCCGCGCGACCTCGGGAGCGTCGAAGACGCTCGAGAACGTGCTGTCGGGCATGAGGAACGCGACGGTCCGTCGCACATCGTCCTCGGGGTGCGGCATGTCGGCTTCTCCTTCGTCTCCGACGGCGGGACCTACGCAACGCGACGGCGACGAACGGAGTCAAGCAATGCAGTTCAAACGAACATCACTCGAACATCGAGGCCGGCGTGCCGGTCGAGCGCCGCGGCACGAGGTTCGGACGCAGCGTCACGTGCCGCGAGGTGAGCACCCGCTCGGCCGTGGCCGACACGCGGTCGAACAGCATGCCGACCGCGACCCAGCCGACGTCCCGTTTGGGCGGCCCCACGGCGGTCAGCGGGACGGCGGCCAGCGAGGCGACCTCGTCGTCGTAGGCGATGACCGACAGGTCGCCCGGGATCGACAGCCCGATCGCGAGGGCCGCCTCGACGAACTCCACGGCATAGCGGTCGGAGTGCACGAACACCGCCGTCACCCCGGCCGCGAGCGCCCGCTCGAGATACGCGACGCTCTGCTCGCGGATCCCCTGCCGATGGTCGACGACCTCGACCGCGTCGACGTCGTCGAGCCCGAAGGCCCGGACTGCGCGGTCGAACCCGGTGCGCAGGTGCGGCATCGTCGGCGTCTCGAACGTGACCATGCCCACGCGCCGGTGGCCCAGCTCGGCGAACAGGCGGATCGCGACGACCGCGCCCGCCGCGTGATCGGTGCGCACGAGGTCGAGAGCCCCCGCGTTCACCGCGTCGTCGAGCGACCTCTCGACCACGACGACCGGGACCGGCGAGTCGACGAGCTGCCCGAACGTCTCGAACTCGTCGTTCGTGCTCGACGTGACGAGCAGCCCATCGACCCCGCGCTCGATCATCCGCTGGATCTGGGCGCGCTCGCGCTCGGGGTCGTAGTCGGAGATCCCCAGGACGAGTCGGCCGCCCATCGCCTGCACGCGCTCGACGGCCCCGTCGACGATCGCCGGGAAGTAGTAGCCGGGGTCGGGCACCACGAAGCCGAACGTGAACAGCGGCTCCTTCGCGACGGGGGCCGGCCCCATCGACGACCGCGGCGGCGGACGGTGGCCCGCCGCCGTCACGTCGGTCCGCTCGGCGTGCACCGCGTCGTCGACGGGTACCGCTCCCCCGTGCACGCGGCGCAGCATGCCCCGATCGGCGAGCTCGCCCAGGTCGCGCCGCACCGTCATGGCCGAGATCCCCATGCGCTCGGCGAAGTCGGTCGCCGACAGGCTGCCGTGCAGCTTCAGCTCCGACAGGATCCGCCCCTGCCGCTGTGTCAGGTCCATCGAACCTCCATGTTCGATTTCTGAGCGAATGAATATCGAGGCTTGACCTTACATCCGCGGCGCTCCGAGGATGAGGCCCGTTCCGACCGCCGGCGACGGCGGCGGACGCACGTAGCGATGGAGGTACGTTCATGCGCACACCCGCGCCTTTCTCCCGCCGGGCCTTCCTCGGCGGGATGCTCACGACCGCAGGCATGTCCACCCTCGCCCTCGCCGGCTGCTCGACCAGCTCGTTCAGCGGCAAGGCCCGGACGATCACCGTCATGACCGTGTCGAGCGAGGTCACCGACGAGCTGCTCGCCGCCTGGGAGCAGTCGCACCCCGACATCGGGCTCTCGTTCATCAACTTCGACCAGGTCCGCCTCAACTCGATGATCGCGGCGGGCAACCCGCCCGACGTCGTGCGCGCGACGGGCGCCTCGCAGTCGGCCTACTACGCGGCCCGGGGCCTGTCGCACCCGCTCGACGACTACATGAAGGCGTCGAGCGTCGTGAGCTACGACGACCTCGCCGTCGTGAACGACGTGTGGCGGTGGGACGGCAAGGTCCAGGGCCAGGGCCCGCACTACGGCATGACCAAGGACTGGTCGCAGGACTTCATGTACTGGATCAGCACCCGCATGTTCGAGGAGGCGGGCCTCGCGATCCCCACGGCCGGCACGCCGCTCACGTACGACGAGCTGCTCGAGCACGGCCGGGCCATGACGTTCCGCGAGGGCGGGCGCGTGACCCAGTACGGGCTGTTCAACACGACCCCGTCCGTGGCGTCGATCTCGCAGATGGTCGCGACGGCGGGCGGCACGATCTACAACGACGACCTGTCGGTGATCGACTTCACCACGCCCGAGGCGCAGCGCGCGATGCAGTGGTTCGTCGACGTCGCGAAGGAGCAGGTCGGCTACACGTTGGTCGACGTCAGCCCCGAGGGCTGGGACTGGCCCGCGTTCCAGGCGCAGCGCCTCGCGATGGACGGCGCCGGCTACTGGATGACGGGCACGATCACCCCCGAGGACGAGGTCGCGCAGTACGCCCGGCTCGTGCCCGCCCCGGTCATGGGAGACACCCGCGTCAGCCCCGCGCGCGCCGCGACCGGGTTCTGGATCGCCGAGGACTCGACGATGAAGGACGAGGCGTGGCAGTTCATCGAGTGGTTCTGCGGCGGCCGGCCCGCTGCGGACCGCGCGAAGCTCGGCGGCGGGATCCCGCCGATCGACAGCCTGTACGACTCGCTGCCGCAGGAGACCGCCCTGCAGAAGCAGGCGTACGAGACGCAGATGAACGAGCTGCAGTACCTGCAGGCGATCCCCGCCTCGCCGTTCATCGACCCCACCGCCATCGACGCGTCGCTCTCCGACAAGTTCGCCCGCGTCGTGCGCGGCGACATGACCGTCGGGCAGTGGGCCGACGCGACCACGACGTCCGTCAACGCGCTGCTCGCCAACGGCGCCTCGCTCGTAGGGATGTGACCGCATGACCGTTCTCACCTCGGAGCAGGCGACCGCGCAGGCCGCCGCTCCCCCGCAGGGCACGACGGCCCCGAAGCGGCGGACGTCGCTCGCCCGCCGCAAGGAGGGCCGCGCGTTCTACGGCTTCATCTCGCCGTGGCTGATCGGCACGGTCCTGCTGACGCTGTTCCCGCTGGTCTACGCGTTCGCGATCAGCATGACCAACTGGGACGGCATCTCGCCGTCGTTCTCCTGGGTGGGCCTGCGGAACTACGGCGACGTGCTGACGGATCCCGACACCTGGGCGAGCCTCGGCCGCACGGGCCTGCTGGCGCTCGTCGTCGTGCCGATCACGATCGTGGGCAGCCTGCTGCTGGCGATCCTGCTGAACCAGAAGGTGCGCGGGCGCACGTGGTTCCGCGTGTTCATCTACCTGCCGGCCATCGTGCCGCCCGTCGCGGCGACCCTCACGTGGAAGCTGATCTTCGACCGCGACACGGGCGCGCTCAACGCGTTCCTCGCGACTCTCGGCATCGACGCGGTCGACTGGTTCAACGGCGACGCCGTGTTCGGCGTGCTGATCTGCGTGATGCTGTGGGGCATCGGCGCCGGCGTGATCATCAACCTCGCCGCACTGCAGGACGTCTCCCAGGAGCTGCTCGAGGCCGCGACGCTCGACGGCGCGAACGCGCTGCAGCGGTTCTGGCACATGACCCTGCCGGCGATCTCGCCCGTCATGCTGTTCCAGACGATCACGGTGACGATCGGCGCGCTGCAGACCTTCGTGCCCGCGCTGCTGCTGTCGCCCGCCGCGGGCGCGGCCGCGATCACCGCGGTCCCCGAGGCCAACCAGATCTACATGATCGACGTCTACGCGAAGTACTTCGCGTTCTCGCAGTACGGCCCGGCGTCCGCCATGCTCTGGCTGTTCTTCCTGGCCATCCTCGTCGTCACCGTGCTGACGTTCCGCATCGGCGGGCGCACGGTGTTCTACGCGGTCGATCCGTCCGAGGAGGGACGCTGACCATGTCCGAGACCCTGGCGACCACCGCCCCGGAGGTTCCCCGCAGGACGCGCTCGACGCTGCGCGCGCGGCGGCCCGGTGTGTTCATCACCCTGACGATCATCTCGATCGTCCTGCTGCTTCCCTTCCTGCTGCTGGTCCTCACCTCGCTCAAGTCGGCCGACCAGCTCTCGAGCGGCGACTTCGTGTGGATCCCGGTCCCCGCCGCGATCCAGAACTTCGTGAGCGCCTTCACCGAGGAGCCGTTCGCGATCTACGCGCTGAACTCGTTCTTCCTCGCGACGATCTCGGGCGTGCTGTCGACCTTCTCCTCGGCGCTCGTCGGGTACGGGTTCGCCCGCCTGCGCGGCCCCGGCAAGAAGTTCATGTTCGGCGTGCTCATCTCGATGATGCTCGTTCCCGGCATCGTCACCCTGATCCCCACGTACCTGCTGTTCTCGCAGATCGGCCTCGTCGGGACCTACTGGCCGTGGGTGCTGTGGGGCATCTCGGGGTCGCCGTTCATGATCTTCCTCTACCGCCAGTTCTTCGCGGGCCTGCCCCGCGCGCTCGAGGAGGCGGCCACGCTCGACGGATGCTCGCGGTTCGGCACGTTCATGCGCATCTTCCTGCCGGTGTCGAAGCCCATCATCGTGACGGTGTTCGTGCTGTCGTTCACGGGCGTGTGGGGCGACTTCATCACCCCGAACCTCATGCTCAACTACGACAACACGACCCTGGCCGTCGCCCTCGCGTCGGGCTACGTCAACGACCAGGGCTTCCCGCTCAACAACCTCATCGCGGCCGCGTCGATCCTCTACGTCGTGCCGATGATCGTCGTGTTCCTCTTCGCGCAGCGCAGCTACGTGGCGGGATTCTCGACCGCGGGCATCAAGTAGCCGCGTCGAGGAGGTCGCGGGGGCCCGCAGCGGTCGAGCCTGCCGGCTCCACGTGCGTGGAGGCGGCCGGCTCGACCGGCGCGCGGGGGTGGGCGGCGGGCAGTAGGGTCGACGACGGACTTGGCCGCCGGAGCGGCCCTCGCGGCAGCGATCCACCCCCGTGGCACAGGAGGCGGCATGGTTCAGGGCGGACGTCGGTGAGCCCGGTCGAGGCGTCGCCTCCCGGTCGGCTCGCCGTCGTCGGGTCGTGGACCCTGCGCACCGTCGACGAGCTCGCCGACGTCCGCGCCGAGCTCGAGTCGCGCCTCCCGTGCGAGTGCCCGGCGGCGCGGGTCGGGCCGTCCGACGAGGCCGGCGGGCTGTCCGGCCGACAGCGGATGGTGCTCGTCGCGAGCGAGCTGGTGGCGAACGCGCTGGAGCACGCCCGGCCCCCCGTCACCGCACGGCTGCTGTGCGACGGCGACGTCGCCGTGCTCGACATCGTGGACCACAGCCCCGAGGCGCCGCCGGTCGTCCCGCTCGACCGCGAGCCCGGCGAGGGCGGGCACGGCCTCCGGCTCGCGCAGAAGGTCGCCGACACCGTCGGCTGGTACCGCACGGACCGCGGCGAGAAGCACGTCTGGGCCCAGTTCGTCACGCCCGCTCCGGCGTCCGTCGCCGCCGCGCCCGCGGGCGCGGGCGCGGGCGCGGCGGACGCGGCCTACCGGGGCGCGTAGCGCTCGGGCGTGAACGCCGCGGCGACGAGGGCGCGCAGCTCCTCCAGGCCGCCGTCGACGAGACCGCGGGCGCGGGCCTGCACCAGCAGGTTCCCGATGGCGGTCGCCTCGACCGGGCCGGCCACGACCGGCAGGCCCGAACGGTCCGCGGTCGCCTGGCACAGCAGCGTGTTCTGCGCGCCGCCGCCCACCACGTGGATGGTCGAGACGGTGCGGCCGGCGAGCCGCGCGGCCGAGGCGACCGCGTCCGCGAACGCCTGCGCGAGGCTCTCCACGATGCTGCGCACGTACTCGCCCCGGGTGGCCGGCACGGGCTGACCGTGCTCGCGGCACCAGTCGGCGATCCGGCCGGGGATGTCGCCCGGCGGCAGGAACCGCGGGTCGTCGACGTCGAAGACGGCGACCGGGCCGGTGACGTGCGCCGCCTCGGCCAGCAGCTCCTGCAGGGTGCTCGACCGCTGCGCCGCCGTCGACTCCCGCTCCCAGGCGCGGATCGACTCGGACAGCAGCCACAGCCCCATCACGTTGTGCAGGAACCGGGTGCGGCCGTCGACGCCGCCCTCGTTGGTGAAGCCCGCCACGCGGGCGTCCTCGGTGAGCACCGGGTCGTCGAGCTCGAGCCCCACGAGCCCCCAGGTGCCGCACGACACGTACGCGACGTCGCGGTCCGTGGCCGGCACCGCGACGACGGCGGACGCCGTGTCGTGCGACCCCACGGCCGTGACCTCGAGCGCCCGGCCCACGACCTGCGCGACGTCGGGCGACAGGACGCCGAGGGACGCCCCCGGCTCGACGATCGTCGGCAGGACGCCCGCCGGGAGGCCGACCAGGCTCGCGAGCTCGGTGTCCCAGGCCCCCGTGCGGGCGTCGAGCAGCCCGGTCGTGGACGCGTTGGTGCGCTCCGCGACCTCCGCACCGGTGAGCCAGTGCGCCAGGAGGTCGGGCACCAGGAGCAGCCGGTCGGCGAGATCGAGCAGCGGACCCTCGGTGGCGAGCTGGAACACCGTGTTGAACGGCAGGTGCTGCAGCCCGTTGCGCGCGTACAGCGCGGCGGCGTCGACCCGGGCGTGCACCCGCTCCACGCCCGCCGCGGTGCGCCCGTCGCGGTAGTGGTACGGCACGCCGAGCAGGCGGCCGTCGCGCAGCAGCCCGTAGTCCACGGCCCACGAGTCGATCCCGACGCCCAGGATCTCCCCGGGCGCCTCGCGCTCCGCGGCGGCCAGCCCGTCCAGCACCTGGCGGTAGAGCTCCAGGAGGTTCCAGTGCAGGCCGTCGGGCGTGCGGACCGGGTCGTTCCCGAACCGCGCGACGTGCTGCAGCCGCAGCCCCTCGCGCCCGCCGAACCGGCCGAGGATCACGCGGCCGCTGGTGGCGCCCAGGTCGACGGCGGCGAGCGTGCCGGCCTTCACGGTGGTCACCGCAGGAACGCCTGCGCCACGCCGGCGTCGACGGGCACGTGCAGGCCGGTGGTGTGCGAGAAGTCGCTGGTGCACAGCGCGTAGACGGCGTTGGCCACGTGCTCGGGCAGCACCTCGCGCTTGAGCAGCGTGCGCTGGGCGTAGAACGCGCCCAGGTCCTGCTCCTCGATGCCGTAGGTCTTGGCGCGGTTGGCGCCCCAGCCGGAGGCGAAGATGCCCGACCCGCGCACGACGCCGTCCGGGTTGATGCCGTTGACCTTGATGCCGTGCTCGCCGAGCTCGGCGGCCAGCAGCCGCACCTGGTGCGCCTGGTCGGCCTTGGTGGCCGAGTACGCGATGTTGTTCGGGCCCGCGAACACGGAGTTCTTCGACGAGATGTAGACGATGTCGCCGCCGAGCTTCTGGTCCACGAGGATGCGCGCGGCGTTCTTGGCCACGAGGAACGAGCCCTTGGCCATGACGTCGTGCTGCAGGTCCCAGTCGGCCTCGGTGGTGTCGAAGAGCGACTTGGACAGCGACAGGCCGGCGTTGTTCACGACGATGTCCACGCCGCCGAAGGCGAGGACCGCCTCCGCGAGGGCGGCCTGCACCGCGGCCTCGTCGGCCACGTTCGCGGCGAGCCCGACGGCGACGTCGCTCGAGCCGAGCTCGGCCGCCGCGGCCTGCGCCTTCGCCAGGTCCAGGTCGGCGACGACGACGCACGCGCCCTCGGCCGCGAGCCGGGTGGCGATGGCCTTGCCGATGCCCGACGCGGCGCCGGTGACGAACGCGACCCGGGTGGCGAGCGGCCTCGGCTTCGGCTTGCGCCGGAGCTTGGCCTCCTCGAGCGCCCAGTACTCGATGCGGAACTTCTCGGACTCGTCGATCGGCGCGTAGGCCGACAGCGCCTCCGCGCCCCGCATGACGTGGAGAGCGTTCACGTAGAACTCGCCCGCCACGCGCGCGGTCTGCTTGTCCGCGCCGTAGGAGAACATGCCCACGCCGGGCACGAGGACGATCGCCGGGTCGGCGCCGCGCATCGCGGGCGGCTCCTCGCCGCGGGCGCGCGCCTCGGCGGCGCCGCGCTCGTAGTAGGCCGTGTAGTCCGCGCGGTACGCCTCGTGCAGCTCCGGCAGCCGCTCGACGACCTCCTCGACCGTCGCGGAGGCCGGCAGGTCCACGACCAGCGGCTTCACCTTGGTGCGCAGGAAGTGGTCGGGGCAGCTGGTGCCGAGCTCGGCGAGGCGCGGGTGCTCGGCGCTCGCGAGGAAGTCGAGCACGACGTCGGCGTCGGTGAAGTGGCCCACCTGCGGCTTGTCGTGCGATGCGACGGCGCGCAGGTGCGGCGCGAGCGCGGCGGCCTTGGCACGGCGCTCCGCATCGGGCAGGGCGGCGTGTCCCTCGAGCGCGGGGCCGAAGGGCTCCGGCTTCCCGTGCTCGGCGATGTACGCGGCGGCCGTGGCGATGATCCACAGCGAGTTCTCCTCGGCCTCCTCGGCCGTGTCGCCCCAGGCCGTGATGCCGTGCCCGCCGAGGACGGTCCCGATCGCGTGCGGGTTCGCCGCCTTGATCTCCGCGATGTCGAGGCCGAGCTGGAAGCCGGGCCGGCGCCACGGCACCCACACGACCTTGCCGCCGAAGATCTCGGCGGTCAGCGCCGGGCCGTCGGCCGCCGTCGCGATCGCGATGCCGGCGTCGGGGTGCAGGTGGTCCACGTGCGCGGCGTCGACCAGGCCGTGCATGGCGGTGTCGATGCTGGGGGCGGCGCCGCCCTTGCCGTGCAGGCAGTAGTCGAACGCGGCGACCATCTCGTCCTCGCGCTCCACGCCCGGGTACACGTCGACGAGCGCGCGCAGCCGGTCGAGACGCAGGACGGCGAGGCCCTTCTCCGTGAGGGTGCCGAGGTCGCCGCCGGAGCCCTTGACCCACAGCAGCTCGACGTCCCGGCCGGTGACCGGGTCCTGCTCGGTCCCCTTGGCGGACGTGTTGCCGCCGGCGTAGTTGGTGTTCTTCGGGTCGGCGCCCAGGCGGTTCGAACGCGCGACGAGGGAAGCGACGGTCTGGTTCGTCATCGGTGCTCCGGAGATCGGTCCGTCGGCCGACGGACGTGAGGGTGTGCGTGCGAGAGGGGTCAGCGCGGCGGCTCGTGCGTGGTGCCGACGAGGGCGTCCGTGGTGAGCCAGGCGGCCATGCGCGCGATGCTGCGCGCGCAACCGGGGTCGTCGGGCTGGTTGAGGTGGCCGTGGTACGTGCCGTCCTCGCGGACGACCAGCACGTCGACGCCGGCGGCCGCGAGCTCGGCGGCGTACGCCTCGCTCCCCGAGCGCAGGGCGTCGTGGTCGGAGTTCACGATCATCGTGGGCGGCAGGCCTCGCAGGTCGTGGCCGCCGGGGAACGCGTACGGCGACGTGGCGGGGCCGTCGTGGCCGAGGTAGTTCGCGTTCATGGCCCGGACCGCGTCCGGCTCGAAGTTCCGCTCGGGCGGCAGCGCGGCGATCTTGGCGGCGAGCTCCGCGGAGGGCTCGGGCAGGACCTGGTGCGTCACCGGGTAGGCCAGCACGACGCTGCGGGGCGGGGCCCCGTCGTGACCGGGCACGACGCCGTCGCGCAGGCGCAGCGACGCCCCCGCGGCGAGGTCGCCCCCGGCGCTCGCGCCGCCCAGCGACCAGCGGCCGGCGGGGACGCCGAGGCCGGCGGCGCCGCCGGCCTTCGCCCACGCGAACGCGAAGGCGACCTCCTCGGACGGCACCGGGAACCGGACGCCGCCCGTGGTCGGCACGACGCCCGCCGCGCGGTAGTCGACCGCCGGGACCCGCCGGTAGTCGACGCTCACGACGGCGACGCCCGCCGCGGCGAGCCCGCGGGCCACGCCGTCGGCCTCGTGCATGTCGAGGTCGCCGTGCGCGAACGCGCCGCCGTGCGCCCACACGAGCCCCGCGACCGGCGTCGAGCCCGGCGAGTACACGCGGACCTGGAGGTCGCCGTGCGGCCCGTCGAGCACCCGGTCGGCGACCGTCACGGCCGGCGGCGCCGCGGCGGCCGTCGTCGTCGTCGTGGTCATGCTCAGGCGCCCCAGCCGGCCTGCTGGCCGCCCACCCGCTCGGCCGCGATCCGGGCCAGGTAGCCCGAGGCCGCGAACGCCGCCATCGGGTCGGCGTCCAGGCCCTGCTCGGTGCGCAGGTCGGCGAGGAGGCCGCGCACGTCCGTGTTGTAGGCGTCCATGAGCACGCCGTTCGCGCCGAGCACGTCGCCCGACCGCTGCGCCGCGTCGAGCGCCTCGGCGTCGACGAGCAGCGCCTTGGCCGTGGCCTCCTGGACGTTCATCACGGAGCGGATCTGGCCGGGGATCTTCTCCTCGATGTTGTGGCACTGGTCGAGCATGAAGTTCACCCCCGACTCCGGGCGCAGCGCGTCCGCCTGCACGATCTCGTGCATGATCCGGAACAGCTGGAACGGGTCCGCGGCGCCGGCCATGAGGTCGTCGTCGGCGTAGAACCGCGAGTTGAAGTCGAACGCGCCGAGCCGGCCCTGGCGCAGCAGCTGCGCCACGATGAACTCGATGTTGGTGCCGGGCGCGTGGTGGCCGGTGTCGAGGACGACGTTCGCCTTCTCCCCGAGGGCGAGGCAGTGCAGCAGGGACGTGCCCCAGTCCGGGACGTCGGTGTGGTAGAACGCCGGCTCGAAGAACTTGTACTCGAGCACCATCCGGTGGTCGTCGTCGAGCTCGGCGTAGATCTCCGCGAGCGACTCGGCGAGCCGGTCCTGGCGGGCGCGGATCGAGTCCTGGCCGGGATAGTTGGTGCCGTCCGGCAGCCAGACCTTCAGCTCCTGGGACCCCGTGGCCCGCATGACGTCGATGCACTGCACGTGGTGGGCGATCGCCTTGCGGCGCACGGCCGGGTCGGAGTGCGTGAGCGACCCGAGCTTGTAGTCGTCGTCCTGGAACAGGTTCGAGTTGATCATCCCGATGGTCACGCCGTGCTCCTTGGCGTGCCGGGCCAGGTCGGCGAAGTCGTCGACCAGGTCCCACGGGACGTGCAGGGACACGCGCGGCGCGATGCCGGTGTAGGCGTGCACCTGCGCGGCGTCCGCGATCTTCTCGTAGGGGTCGCGGGGGGTCCCGGGGGTGCCGAAGACCTTGAACCGCGTGCCCGAGTTGCCGAACGCCCACGAGGGCAGCTCGATGGTCTGCTCGCCGAGGGCCTTGCGCAGCCGTGCGTCGAGCACGGGCGTCGTCGCCGTCATGTCTCCTCCTCGTTCGCGCTCCCTCGCGCGATGCTGGTGCGTCCGTCGTGCGGCCGCGCGTTGAATCGTTTCATAGCCTAGGTCGGCGCCCGGGCCGCGTCAACCGTCCGATCCCGACCGCGCGAGCTGTCAGAGCCAGGGGGAGGTATGCGCTGCCGTGGGCCTGACAGCTCGCGGACGCCGAGAGCCGTCAGGGCCAGCGCGCGCCATACCCGGCCGCGGCCCTGACAGGTCGACGGCCGTCAGCCCGCGCGGCGCGCGGCCTCGAGCTGGGACTCGAGGTGGAAGACCTCCTCGAGCTGGACGAAGCCCTCGTCGGGCCGACCCTCGGCCGGCTCGAAGAAGTCCTTCATCTCCGCCTGCCAGCGCTCGTTCACCTCGCGGGCGGCCATGTCGCGCTGCGCGCGCTCGTAGTCGTCGGTGCGCAGGATCCCGACGAGCAGGCCGTCGGCGCCGAGGAAGAGGCGGTAGTCGAGCCAGCCGGTCTCGGCGAGCGCCTCGAGCATCTCGGGCCAGACGGCGGCGTGCGCCGCCTTGTACTCCTCGATCCGGTCGCGCCGTACGCGAGACACGAAACAGACGTGCGTCGTTGCGCCGTCGTCGATGAAACGGTTCATACGATGAACCTAGCAACACGGAACGACGCCCAGGTACCTCTACGCTGGAGCCCAGGCGTGACGACGCGCCCGAACCCGAGGAGCAGCACATGACGACGACCGCCCCCCGCCGCCGCGCGTCGATCAGCGACGTCGCACGCCTGGCCCAGGTCTCGGTCGGCACCGTCTCGAACGTCCTCAACCGCCCGGACCGGGTCTCCCCCACCACCCGCGAGCGCGTCCTCGCGGCGATCGACGACCTCGCCTTCGTGCCCAACGGCTCCGCCCGCCAGCTCCGGGCCGGCACGATCACGACGGCCGGCGCCATCGTGCTCGACGTCTCCAACCCGTTCTTCACCGACGTGGCCCGCGGCATCGAGGACCGCCTGGAGGAGGCGGACTACACCCTGATGCTCGCCAGCTCCGACGAGAACCCCGAGCGGGAGGCGCGCTACCTGCGCCTCTTCGAGGAGCACGGCGTGCAGGGCGTCATGGTGGTGCCGTCCACCCCGGACCTCGAGCACCTGGAGGCGCTCCGCGCCCGCGGGCTCCGGGTGGTGCTGCTCGACCGCCCCTCGCCCGTCGACACGCTGTCGTCCGTGGCCGTCGACGACCGCGCGGGCGCCGCGGCGGCCGCGCGCCACCTCGTCGAGCTGGGGCACGAGCGCATCGCCTTCCTCAACGGGCCGCACACCATCCGCCAGTGCGCCGACCGCAGCGCCGGGCTGGCCGAGGCGCTCGTCGAGCTCGGGCTCGACCCGGGCGAGGCGCTCGTCGAGATCACGATCGCCACCCTCAACGCCGACGGCGGCCAGGCCGGCACCGAGCAGGTGCTCGACCTCGCCGAGCGTCCGACCGCCACGATGTGCGTCAACGACCTCACCGCCCTCGGCGCGCTGCGCACGCTGCGCGCGGCGGGCGTGCCCGTGCCGTCGGGCATGGCGGTCGTCGGGTACGACGACGTCGCCTTCGCCGGCGAGCTGGCGACGCCCCTCACGTCGGTGCGGCAGCCGACCCACCAGCTCGGCCACCGCGCGGCCGACCTGCTCCTCGACCCGGACGACGCCGTCGAGCAGGTGACGTTCCAGCCGGAGCTCGTGATCCGCGAGTCCACGACCGGCGTCGGCTGACCCGAGGTCACCTTCGAGAACGGGATCTGTCGCGGCAACCGGTGGTTTGCCGCGACGGATCCCGTTCTCGAAGGGCACCCCGGGCGGCCCGACGCGCCCGGCGGACGGCGGACGGCGGCCCGCACCGCCGGTGCCCCCGCACCAGCACCAGCACCCGCACCGCACGCGCGATGGCAAGCGCTTCCCCATTACATCGATTCAATGGCAGACTCGTGCCATGCGACGACGCACGACACCGGAGTCCACCCCCACCCCCCGCCCCTGGAACGCCGACCTCGTCGGCCTCGGCTTCGGCGGCGACTACAACCCCGAGCAATGGCCGCAGGACGTGCGCCTCGAGGACCTCGAGCTCATGCGCGAGGCCGGCGTCAACGTGCTCAGCGTGGCGATCTTCTCCTGGGCCACGATCGAGCCGCGCGAGGGCGAGCTCGACTGGGGCTGGCTCGACGAGACCATGGACCGCCTGCACTCCGCCGGCATCCGGGTCGCGCTCGCCACCGCCACCGCGTCGCCGCCGCCGTGGCTGACCCGCGCGCACCCGGAGATCCTCCCCCGCCTGGCCGACGGCACCGTGCTGCACCAGGGCGGGCGCCAGTCGTACGCCGTGACGCACCCCGTGCACCGCGACTACGCGCTGCGCATGACCACCCGCATCGCCGAGCGCTACCGCGACCACCCGGCGCTCGCCGTCTGGCACGTGGACAACGAGATCGGCTGTCACGTGCCGCGCGACTACTCGGACGCGGCCGCCGCGGCCTTCCGCGAGTGGCTACGCGCGCGGTACGGCACCCTCGACGCGCTCAACGAGGCGTGGGGCACCGCGTTCTGGTCGCAGCGCTACGGGTCGTTCGACGACGTGCTGCCGCCGCTGACGGCGCCCACGTTCGCCAACCCCACCCAGCAGCTCGACTTCCACCGGTTCTCCTCGGACGCGCTGCTCGACTACTACCGCGACCTGCGCGACACGCTGCGCGAGATCACGCCGCACGTGCCCGTCACGACCAACCTCATGGCCACCAGCCACTGCAAGGGCATGGACTACTTCTCGTGGGCGCCGGAGCTGGACGTCGTCGCGAACGACCACTACACGATGTCCGGGCACCCCGACCGGCAGGTCGACCTCGCGTTCTCGGCGGACCTCACGCGCGGGATCGCGGGCGGCGACCCGTGGATCCTCATGGAGCACTCGACGTCGGCCGTGAACTGGCAGCCGCGCAACACCCCCAAGGCGCCCGGCGAGATGCTGCGCAACTCGCTGCAGCACGTGGCCCGCGGCGCCGACTCGGTGATGTTCTTCCAGTGGCGCCAGTCCAGGGCGGGCGCCGAGAAGTTCCACTCGGCGATGGTGCCGCACGCCGGCCGGGACTCCGACCTGTGGCGCGACGTCGTGACCCTCGGCCGCGCCCTGCGCGCGCTCGGCGAGGTGCGCGGCTCGCGGGTGCGCTCGCGCGCGGCCGTGGTGGTGGACTGGCCGTCGTGGTGGGGCTCCGAGCTCGACTCCCACCCCTCGCAGGACCTGCGCTACATGGACCAGGTGCAGGCCTGGTACCGCGCCCTGTGGCGGCTCGGCGTCACGACCGACCTCGTGCCGCCGGGCGCCGACCTCGACGGCTACGACCTCGTCGTCCTGCCCACCACGTACGTCGTGACCGACGCCGACGCGGCGAACGTCGCAGCCGCGGCCGAGCGGGGCGCGACCGTCGTCGTCACCTACTTCTCCGGCATCGTCGACGAGCACGACCACGTGCGCCTCGGCGGGTACCCCGGCGCGTTCCGCGACCTGCTCGGCGTGCGCACCGAGGAGTTCCACCCGCTGCAGGAGGGCGAAGGCGTGCGGGTGGCGGGCAAGGCGGTGGGCGGCGAGGCCGGGGCCGACCTGTGGACCGAGAGGACGCGCGTCGCGGACGGCACCGAGACGGTCGCGTCGTACGACGACGGCGCCCTCGCGGGGTGGCCGGCGATCACCCGGCGCGAGGTCGGGGCCGGGCGGGCGTGGTACGTCGCGACGCGGCTCGACGACGCGGGCCTCGGCGCCCTGGCCGAGCTCCTGGTGGCCGAGGCGGGCGTGGTGCCGGAGGTCGCCGCCCCGGCCGGAGTGGAGGTCGTGCGGCGGTGGTCGGAGGACGGCGCGACCTCGTGGCTGTTCGCGATCAACCACACCGCCGCCGACGCGACGCTCGGCGGCGCGGGCGCGGCGGTCACGGGCACGGAGCTGCTCACCGGGGACGCCGTCGACGGCTCCCTCGCCGTGCCCGCGGGCGCGGTCCGTGTGGTGCGGGTCGGCTGATGCCGGACAGCTCGGTGCCCACCGGCCCGGTGGGGCCGTACGCGTTCGTGTTCTGGAACGACGACCTGGACGACGCCACGGTGCTGGCGCAGCTCGGGGAGATCGCCGGGGCCGGGTTCGTCGGGGTGACGCTCAGCGCGCGGGTCGGGCTGAGCCGCCGCGTCGGGTACCTGACGCCGGAGTACCTGCGGCTGGTGCGCGTCGCGGTGGACGAGTGCGCCCGCCTGGGGTTGGCGGTGATGCTCTACGACGAGGCGTCGTACCCGTCCGGGTCCGCGAACGGCGCCGTCGTGGCGCACGACCCGGCGTTCGCCGCGCGCTGCCTGGTGCCGGTGACGCACGACGTCGTCGTCGGGAGCGAGGGCGGGCCCGAGGACGCCGCGTACTGGCGCCCCGCGCTCGGCCGTGACCTGGACGCGCGCATGCTCGCCGTCGTCGCGCGCCGCGGAACGGGGGGACACGGCGCAGAGGGACACGAGGCGGAGGGACGCGGCTCTGCCGGCGGCGAGGACGGCGGCGCGAGCGTGCTGCTCCCGGTGCTCACGCCGGGCCTGGTGCGGCTCGACCTGCCGACGGGCGCGTGGCGCGTGACGGCGGTGTTCGACGCGGCGAGCGGCGGCACGATCCGCGGCGCGCACGCGGAGCAGGACGACGGCTCCGCCCTCGCGCCGCCCGCGGCGGACCTGCTGAACCCGGACGCCGTCGCCGCGTTCCTCGCGCTGACCCACGACGCGTACGCCGAGGCGCTCGGTGCCCACCTGGGCAGCACGGTCGTCGCGATGTTCACCGACGAGCCGTTCCTGCTGGGCCGCGGGCACCGCCCGCTCGCCCGCCCGTACACGCCGGGGCTGGAGGCGGAGGTCGCGGCCGGGCTCGGCACGGACGTCACGGACGTGCTGCGCCGGCTGCCCGAGCTCTGGGACGGCGACGGCGGCACGCGCGCGGGCGGCACCGACCCGGACGCCACCGGGTTCGTGCGCGCCTACGACGACGCCGTCCGGGCGCGGCTGCACCGCGTCTACTACGACGCGCAGGCCGCCTGGTGCGCCGCCCATGGGCTCGCGCTCACGGGCCACCCGGCCGAGCCCGACGACCTCGCCACGGCGGCGCGCCTGCACTGGCCCGGCCAGGACACCGTGTGGCGGTGGGTGCTCCCGCCGAACGCCGACGACGCGGGCGACGGCAGCGGCCTCGAGGGGCCGGAGTCGACCGCCCCCAAGGTGGCCGCGAGCGCCGCTCGGCTGCGCGGCGCGCCCGCCGTCACGGAGGTGCTGGGCGCGTACGGGTGGCGGCTCAGCCTGGACGAGGCGCGGTGGCTGCTCGACTGGTACCTGAGCCGCGGCGTGACGACGCCCGTGCTGCACGCGTTCTTCGCCTCCGTCCGCGGGGGCCGGGCGTTCGAGAGCGAGCCGGACCTGGGCCGCTGGAACTCGTGGTGGCCGCACCTGCCGCCGTTCGTCGGGTACGTCCGGCGGGTCGCGGAGCTGCTCACCGCGAGCCCGCCGGTGTGGCCGGTCGGCGTGCTCGGCCGGCCCGACGCCGCGCCGTCGGGCCAGGTGGTGCGGGCCCTGCTGGAGGCGCAGGTCGACTTCGGCTACGTGGACCGGGCCGACGCCGACCACGCCGCCGACGCCGGGTTCCCGGCGCTGCTGGACCCGGACGACGGCGTCCCGGACGTCGTGCTGCTCAAGGAGGACCTGCGGGCGCTGGGGCTGCCCGTGGTGGACGCCGTCCCGCCGGCGCCCGACCTGCGCGCGGTGGTGCTCGCCGACGGCGCGGGCTATGTCTTCTTCCACGAGGGCGAGCAGCCGGTCCGCACCGCGCTGCGGCTGCCGCCGCTGCCCGCCGACGCCTGCTGGTGGGACCCGTTCACCGACGCCCGCCACCCGGTCCGTCGCGACGACGACGGCCGGGTGCTGCTCGAGCTGGAGCGTCGCCGCACCCTCGCCCTGGTCCCGGCCGCGGGGGCGCCGGTGGCTCCCCCGGCCGCCGCGCCCTCCCGGCGCGTCGAGGTCACGGGCTGGCGCGGCACGGTCGAGCGGGTGGTGGGCGACCTGGAGGCGATCCAGGACACCGGCCCGGGCGAGGCCGGCCACGACGGGCCGGCGTGGGGACCCGTCGTCCCGCCCGTCCTCGGCCCGGGCGACTGGACCCGGGAGCCCGCGCTGCGGCGGTTCTCCGGCTCGGTGCGCTACGTGGCCGAGGTGGACGTGCCGGACGACGCGGGCCCCGCTCGCCTGGACCTCGGCGTCGTCGGCGACGCGGCGACGGTGAGCGTGGACGGCACCGTCGTCGGCCACTGCCTCGCGGCGCCGCACGTGCTGGAGATCCCCGCGGGGGCGCTCCGCCCGGGGCGGCGCACCCTCGAGGTGCTGGTGAGCAACAGCGCCGCGAACTACTACGAGGGCGAGCGCCGCCCGTCGGGGCTGATCGGCCCGGTGACCCTCGCCGTCTGACGACCCGCGGCCGGAAATCGCCGTGCACCCCGCGCACCGCCTGCGTAGGGTGCACGGCGATGGGAACCCTGTGAGCACCCCCGCGCCGACGCGCCGAGCAGGTCCGACAGCACCGCTCCGCGTCGGCGTCCGCGCGCCCGCCGTCCTCCACGGTCGCCGCTGCCGGCGACGGAAGGAGTCCCGCCCATGGACCCGTCACAGCTCACCCTCACCGACATCACCCTGCGCTACGCCGACCGCGTGGTGCTCGACCGCCTGTCCCTGACCGTCTCGCCCGGCGAGCGTGTCGGCGTCGTCGGCGACAACGGCTCCGGCAAGAGCACGCTGCTCGCCGTCGTCGCCGGCGCGCTGGAGCCGCAGAACGGCACCCGCTCCGTGCGCGCGCCGGGCGGCACCGGCTACCTCCCGCAGACGCTCGAGCTGCCGGGCGCGAGCACGGTCGCCGAGGCGATCGACCGCGTGCTGGCGGACGTGCGTGCCCTCGAGGCGCAGATCTCCGCGCTGGAGAGCGCGCTCGGCACCCTGCGCGGGGACGCCCTGGACGACGCGATGCGGCGGTACGGCGCCCTCACCGCGCGCTTCGAGGCCCGCGACGCCCGGGGCGCGGACCACCGGGTCGACGTGGCGCTGCACCGGCTCGGCCTGCCCGGCCTGGACCGCGGGCGGCCGATCGGCACGCTCTCCGGCGGGGAGCGCTCGCGGCTCGCCCTGGCCGCGACCCTCGCCGCGGACCCGGAGCTGCTCCTGCTCGACGAGCCCACGAACGACCTCGACGACGACGCCCTCGACTGGCTCACGGGGCGGCTGCGGGCGCACGACGGGACGGTCGTCGCCGTCACCCACGACCGGGCGTTCCTGGCGGACCTCACGACGACGCTCGTCGAGGTCGAGGGCGGGCGCGCGCGCCGGTACGGCACCGGGTACGCGGGCTACCTGGCGGCGAAGGAGGCCGAGCGCGAGCAGGTCCGGCTCGCGTGGGAGCGCTGGCGCGCGGACCTGGGCCGCCAGCAGCGGATCGCCGACGCGAACGCGGAGCGGATGGACCAGATCCCGCGCAAGCTGCCCATGGCCTCGTTCGGCTCGGGCGCGTTTCGGTCGCGGTCGCGCACCCACGGCGCCACCGGCCGCATCCGCAATGCCAAGGAGCGGGTGCGGCGCCTCACCGAGGACCCGGCCGACCGGCCCGCCGACCGGGCGCAGTTCCGCACCGGCGTCGTCACCGCGCGGGACGACGGCGGCGGGGGTCGCGCCGCCGTCGACCTCGCCGACGTCGTCGTGCGCGGGCGCCTCGCCGTCCCGCGACTGACGGTGGCGCCCGGCGAGCACGTGCTGGTCACGGGCGCGAACGGCGCCGGCAAGAGCACGCTGCTGGGGGTGGTCGCGGGCGAGGTGGCGACCGACGCCGGCACGGCGCGCACCGCGGGGCGGGCGGGGCACCTGCGGCAGGCGGGCACGTTCGCCGCGGGCGACCCGCGGACGGTGCTGCACGGGTTCGCCGCCGGGCGGCCCGGGGACCTGGAGGAGGGCGCGGAGGCGCTGCTCGCGACGGGGCTGTTCCGACCGGAGGACCTGCCGCGCCCGATCCGGGAGCTGTCCCAGGGGCAGCGCTCCCGGCTCGAGCTCGCGCGCGTCGTCACGACGGCCACGGACGTGCTGCTGGTCGACGAGCCGACCAACCACCTCGCGCCCGCGCTGGTCGAGGAGCTGGAGCGCGCGCTCGCGGCGTTCGAGGGCACCCTCCTGCTCGTCTCCCACGACCGGACGGTGCGCGAGCGCTTCCGCGGCCGCCGCCTGGTGCTCGACGGCGGCGCGATCGTCGCGGACACGTCCCGGCGTCTCGTGCTGTGAGCATGATTTCGGCCCACTCTTCGTGCGAAGAGTGGGCCGAAATCATGCTCACAGCGCCTCGGGGGGCAGGCGGTCAGGCGTCGAGGGCTCGCCAGCGCAGCTCGAGGGTGCGGGCCTGCGGGCGCAGCATGGCCGTGGGCCACACGTCCGGGCCGCAGGCCCGGGAGCCCAGGCCGTGCTGGGCGGCGTCGACGTACAGGTGGTGCTGCACCGGCACCGGCAGCTCGTGCGGGTGCGCGGCCCGGGCGAGCTCGTGCGCGGTGTGACGGGCGAGCGTGAACCCGGGACGCCTGCCGCGCGCGTCGGCGGCCGCCGTCACCTGCAGCCACGGCCGGCCGCCGCGCTCCAGCACGAGCTCGCGCACCTCGGAGCGGTGCCCCGACTCCTGCGGCCGCGCGTACGGCACGGACAGGTCGTCGATCCCCGCGCGGTGCCGCCCCACGAACGCCGCCGAGCGCACGTCGGGGTACGAGTCGTGCGGCCCGAGGCCGAGCCAGCCGGCGCCGTCCACGTCCGTCGGCAGCGCGACGTGCAACCCGAGCCGCGGCCACACGTCGTCCCACGCGTCGTTCGGCGCGACGACGACCCGCAGGACCGCCTCGACCACGCCGTCGTCCGCACGCTCGGCCGTCCAGGTCTCCTCGACGTCGAGCGTCCTCCGGCTCTGGGCCGCCGAGACCACCCGCCGCACCCGCAGGCGCTCGGCCGACTCCTCGACCTCGACGGTGCGGTGCACCAGGCGGTCCAGGCCCTGCCGGCGCCAGCGCTCCGCGACCGGCGGCGCGGGCGTGCCGCGCCACGGCAGGGTGGCCGGGTCGGTGGCGTCGTAGCTGCTCATCGCGGCGCCCTCGTCGTTGTCCGTGGGCGCGCGCCACAGCTCGACGCGCGGTGCGGACACCTCGGCCCCCGCGAGCCCGACGAGCTCCGGCCCCCGGAACACGACCGGGGCGTCCGCGAGCGCCACGGCGCGCGGACGCCGGGCCCGCACGGCGGCGGGCGTCGCGAGCAGCCACTGGTCGCGCGCGACGACGTGCCCGGCGTCGGCCCACGCCGCGGCCTCGCGCAACGAGAGCTCGACGGTGAGGAAGGCCTCGGCGCCCGGACCGGCCGCCGGGAGCGACGCCTCGTCGAGCAGCGTGACGACCGTCCGCTCCCCCGCCGCGACGGGGCGCCCGTCCTGGTCCTCGACGGCGGCCTTGCCCTCGGCCACGACCTCGCCGTCGTGCTCCACGCGCCAGCGCAGCTCGAGGTCGGCCGTGCCCGCGGTGTGCCGGCGGTTCCAGACCTCGACGACGCCGGGCGCGCCGCCCCGGGTGGTGGGAACGGGGCGCACGACCACGGGCCGCTCCACGTGCGCGAACTCCGTCAGGCCCGGGCTCGGGGTGTCGTCGGACAGCACCATGCCGTCCATGACGAAGTTGCCGTCGTGCACGACCTCGCCGAAGTCGCCGCCGTAGGCGAAGTACTCGACGCCGTCGGGCGTGGTGGTGCGCAGGCCGTGGTCGCGCCACTCCCAGACGAACCCGCCGTGCAGCCGGGGGTGGGTGTCGACGAGCTCGCGGTACTGGTCGAGCGCGCCCGGGCCGTTGCCCATCGCGTGCGCGTACTCGCACAGCAGGAACGGCTTGGACCGCTGCCGGGCCGAGTCCGCCACGCTGCAGCCGAGCACCGGCGACAGGTCGTCGTCGCTGCCGATGGACGCCGTCTCGGGCACCGTGGAGTACATCCGCGAGTAGACGTCGGTGTACTCGCCCGCGTAGTCGCCCTCGTAGTGCACGGGCCGCGACGGGTCACGGTGGTGCACCCACTCCGCCATCGCGGCGAGGTTGCTGCCGGTGCCGGACTCGTTGCCGAGCGACCAGAGCACGACGCTGGGGTGGTTCTTGTCGCGCTCCACGGTGCGCCGCACCCGGTCGAGGTACGCGTCGCGCCAGCGCGGGTCGTCGCTGGGGTTGTCGACCCAGCCGCCGGCCTCGAAGCCGTGCGTCTCGAGGTCGGTCTCGAGGATCACCCACAGGCCGAGCTCGTCGGCGAGGTCGAGCACGCGCGGGTGCGGCGGGTAGTGGCTGGTGCGGATCGCGTTGACGTTGTGCCGCTTCATCTGCGCGAGGTCGCGGCGGGCGTGCTCCTCGTCGAAGACGCGCCCGCGGTCGGGGTGGGTCTCGTGGCGGTTCATGCCCGAGAAGGTGATCCGCCGCCCGTTGACGAGCAGCCGGTCGCCGACGATCTCGACGCGCCGGAAGCCGACGCGCAGCGTGACCGTCTCCCCCGTCGAGGCCACGGTCGCCTCGTAGCGGCGGGGCACCTCGGCCGACCACGGCTCGACGGCGCCGACCGCGACGGGCGCGACGTCCTCGGGCGTCGCCCACGTGACGTCGACCCCGAGCTCGGGCACGCGCAGCCGCACGGGGAACGCGGCGGCGTCCGCCCGCACCTCCGGCACGAGGGTGCCCTCGCCCGTGGCGAGGTCTGCTGCCGGCTCGAGGTCGGCGTCGAGCCACACGTCGTCGAGCGCGCCCACGGGCCGGTGCAGCAGCGTGACGTCGCGGAAGATGCCGGGCAGCCACCACTGGTCCTGGTCCTCGAGGTAGCTCGCGGCCGACCACTGCACCACGCGCACCGCGACCGTGTTGGCGCCCGGGCGCACGGCGTCGGTGACGTCGTACTCGTGCGCGAGCCGGCTGCCCGACGCCGAGCCGATCTCCTCGCCGTTCACCCACACGGTGAAGAACGACTCCACGCCGTCGAACCGCAGCAGCACGCGGCCGCCCTCGGTCCAGGACGCGGGGACCTCCACGTCGCGGCGGTAGTCGCCGGTGGGGTTGTCGTCCGGCACGTGCGGCGGGTCGACGGGGAACGGGAACTGGACGTTCGTGTAGATCGGCCGCCCGTGCGCGCCGTCTCCCTCGAGCACCCAGTGCGCGGGCACGGGGATCTCGCCCCAGCCGTCCTCGGGCGACGCGGCGTAGCCGGGCCGCGCGAAGTCTGCGGCGCCCTCGCCGTCGGGCAGGACGCCGTGCGCCCCGGGGGCGCCGGGCACGCCCGGCAGGAGGCGGAAGCCCCACGTGCCGTCGAGCGGGAGGCGGGGGGCGTCGCTGTCCAGGGCCGACCGGGGCGGGTCGACCCGGCCGGACCAGGGCGTCGTGGACTCGTGCGGCAGCGGGGAGATCAGGGTCATGCCTTGACAGCACCTTCCGTCAGTCCGCCGCGCCAGAACCGTTGCAGCACGATCATGGCGACGGCGAGCGGGATGACCGAGAGCAGCACGCCCCCGGTGGTGAGCTCGTAGAACTCGGGCAGCCGGTCGGTCTGGGCGCGCCAGTTGTTGAGGCCCAGGGTGATCGGGTACAGCTCCTGGTCGCTCAGCATGACGAGCGGCAGGAAGTAGTTGTTCCAGATGCCCACGATCTGGAAGAGCAGCACGGTGACGAGCGCGGGCGTCATGATCCGCAGGCCGATGGTGTGGAAGATGCGCAGCTCCCCCGCCCCGTCGATCCGGGCGGCCTCGACCAGCGAGTTGTCCACGGTGGAGTCGGCGTAGATGCGGCACAGGAAGAAGCCGAACGGCGACACCAGCGACGGGATGAGCACGCTCCAGTAGGTGTTCGCGAGGCCCAGCTGGCTGAACAGCAGGAACAGCGGCAGCGCCGTCGCGGTGCCGGGCACGAGCACGCCGCCGAGCACGAGGCCGAAGATGAGGTTGCGCCCGCGGAAGGCGTACTTGGCGAGCGCGTACCCGCCGGCCGCCGCCAGGTAGGTGGCGACGACGGCGCCCAGCCCCGCGTACAGCACCGAGTTGCCGAGCCACCGCCAGAAGATCCCGCCGTCGTAGGAGAACACCGCGGCGATGTTGTCGAAGAGCGCGAACGAGTTGCCGAACCAGAACCCGTTGGTGCCGAACAGGTCGTCCGTCGTCTTCGTCGCCGCGATGACCACCCAGTACACGGGGACGAGGAAGTAGACGGCGACGACGACGAGGATGCCGGTGACGAGGATCCGCGTGGCGGGCCTGCCGCCGCGGCCCTTGGCCGGCGCGACGTCCGTCGTGGGTCGCTGCGGGTCGGCGTCGGCCTGCCGGGTGACGCCCGTTCCTGTCGAGACGGCGGCGGTCATCGCGAGCTCCTGTTCGTCAGCCGGAGGAAGAGGAACGACAGCGCGAACGCGACGAGCGCGATCAGCACGGACTGGGCTGCCGCGAGGTTGTAGTCGTTGTAGGCGAATGCCGTCGTGTACGCGGACAGGTTGGGGGTGTACTGCGAGTCGATCGCCGGCGAGACGGTCTTGAGCAGCTGCGGCTCGGCGAAGAGCTGCAGCGTGCCGATGATCGAGAACACGGTGGTGAGCACCAGCGCGGGCCGGATGAGCGGCAGCTGGATCGACGTCGCGGTGCGCCACGGTCCCGCGCCGTCGACGCGTGCCGCCTCGTACAGCTCGGTCGGGATCGCCTTGAGCTGGGCCACGATGATGAGCATGTTGTAGCCCGCGTACGTCCAGGTCACGATGTTCGCGATCGACCACAGCACCGTGCCCGCCCCGAGGAAGTCGGGTGTGTACCCGAACAGCTTCTCCGAGACGTCGATGATCGGGCTCAGCCCGGGCACGTAGAGGAACGACCAGAGGATCGTCGCGATGACGCCGGGGATGCCGTACGGCAGGAAGTAGGTGGCCCGGAAGAAGCCCGGCCAGCGGGACGACGCGGACTCGAGCAGCAGCGCCAGCACCGTCGCGGCGACGATCATCACGGGCACCTGCACGACGCCGAACAGGAACATCCGCCAGATCGACGCGACGAAGTTCCCGTCCTCGAGCACGAGCCGGTAGTTCTCGAACCACGCGAAGCGGCTCGTGACGCCCTCCTCGCCGAAGAGGCCGGCGCGCGTGACCGACGTGAAGCTCTGCCCGACCGCCACGAGGATCGGCAGCACGAAGGTCAGGACGAACAGGACGAGGAACGGTGAGACGAGGATCCAGGGGGCCCGGTTCACCACCGTGCGGCGGCTCGGCGAGCGGCCGGCGGCGGGGCGGCGGGTCGTCCCGGGCGTGGTCGGTGCGGTCTGCGTGCTCATCGGTCCGCCTTCCGGATCGTCAGGCCCTTCTGCCGGAACACCTCGACGGTCCGCGTCTCCGCGGCGACGACGGCGTCCACGAGCGTGCCGCCCGTCGCCTTGCGCCGGAACCCGTCGCCGAGGATGTTGAACGTCTGCTGCGTGATCGGCCACCACTGCCAGTCCGGGTTCTGCTCGCGGCTGGCCGGCTGGAACACCTCGGTGTTGTACCGCTGGCCGCCGAAGAACTCGCTCGGCTCCTCGCGCGGCGCGCCGATGTAGTCGCGGGCCGGCGACCAGCCGATGCCGGAGTTCTCGATCATCGCGTCGATGCCCTCCGGGCTGGTGTTCATCCAGACGGCGAACTCCATGGCCTCCTTCGGGTGCTTGCTGTTCGCGAGCACCGCCGACGTCGAGCCGCCGATGAACGACGAGCCGTACCCGTGGTCCCAGCGCGGGGCGGGCGCCACGCGCCACTTCCCGTCGGCGCCGCTGACGCTCTGCAGGAGCGCGTCGCCCCAGCTCGCGCTCACGAGGGAGGCGATCTTGTCGTCCGCCGCGGCGGCGTACCAGCCGGGGCTGTAGGGGTTGGCCGACGTGGTGACCAGGTCGTCGTCGATGGCCTTGTCGAAGAACCGCGCGACCTCGAGCGTGGCCTCGCTGGCCATGTCGATCACCCAGCCGTCGTCCTCGCTGCGCAGCCACGTGGCGCCGGCCTGCATCGCGTGCGCCGTGAACGGGGAGGTGTCGTCGAGGGGGAACGAGTCGATGTAGACGCCCGCCTCGCGGAACGCGGGTGCCACCTCGGCCCACTGGGCCCACGTCGTCGGGACCTGGGCACCGACCTGCTCGTACAGGTCGGGGCGGTAGTACATGCCGACCGGGCCGGAGTCCTGCGGGATGCCGTAGACGCCGCCGGCGAAGCTCACCTGGCTCCACAGGGTCGGGTCGAACTTGTCGGCGTGCTCGGACACGCCGTACCGCTCCAGGTCGACGAGACCGTTGACCAGCATGAACTCCGGGACCGTCCGCATCTCCACCTGCGCCAGGTCCGGCCCGCCGCCGGCGGCGAGCGCGGAGTACATCTTCTGGTAGCCGCCCCCGTTGCCGCCCTGGATCCAGGACACCTCCACCTGGACGTCAGGGTGCTGCGCGTTCCAGATGTCGGCGACCTTCTGCAGGTCCTTGAGCCACGCCCAGTAGGTGAGCGTGATCTTCTCCCCCGCCGCGGCCGGCACCACCGGCTGGGCGTTCACCGACGTCGTGCCGGGCGTCGCGCACCCCCCGAGCACCGTCGCCGCGCCGCCGGCGAGCCCCCAGCCGAGGAGCTCCCGTCTCGTGACCTCTCGCATCCGTCCCCACCTCGTCGTGACGTCGGCCGGGGCGGGTGCCCCGGGCTCGCGTGTGAGCGTGGTCACGCTAACAGCGTCGCCAGTCGGCGGGTGAACGTTTCTCGGGGCGTGTCAGGCGCGCGGCCCGAAACTGCTGCGGGCGTGCGACGGGGGATCTATTCGGAGTCGAACAGTCCCCCGTCGCACGCCCCCAGCACGGATCGGGTCAGGCCGGCACGTCCTTGACCGGCGGCCACGGGGCGCCGGTGCCCGCCATCGACGCGTGGAACGGGTCGCCGGCCACGATCTCGCCGGGCCGGACCGTGGTGCCGGTGAACGCGGACTTGTAGATCGCCGCGGCCAGCTCGAGGGTGGCACGGGTGTCCGCGACCGTGACCGGCGGCGTGCGCCCCTCGGCCAGGGCGAGGTAGGTGGGCACGAGCTGGGCCAGGTGGCCGCTCGCGCCGCAGTCCACCGACGACGACGACGCTGCGTCGGCGGCCCACGCCTCGGCGACCTCCTCCCGGCCCTCGACCGGGGTGACGGTCCAGCTGGAGTCGTCGTACCCGTAGAGGTGCTCGAGCTCGACGGTGGCGGCCTCGGTGTCGAACCGCAGGCGCGACGTCTGCCGCGGGGAGATCGCGGAGTTGGTGATCGTCGCCATCGTGCCGCTCGCGAACCGCACCAGCGCCGTCGAGACGTCCTCGGTGTCGGTGTGCCGCGCGAGCCGGCCGGCCATCGCCCGCACCTCGGTCCACGGGCCGAGCACGGCCAGCAGCAGGTCGAACTGGTGGATGCCGTGGCCCATGGTGGTGCCGCCGCCCTCGGTGTCGAAGCGGCCGCGCCACGGCACCTCGAAGTACTCCGGGGTGCGGAACCACAGCGTGTCGCACTGCGCGACGTACGCCGGCCCGAGCGTGCCGTCGTCGAGGAACCGGCGCAGCCGCCGGATCCCCGCGCCGAACCGGTGCTGCACGACCTGCGTGAACCGCCCCGGCAGGCCGGCGTCGACCGCCTGCCGCTCGGCGTCGGCGAGCGCGTCCGCCTCCGCGAGCGACAGCACGGCCGGCTTCTCCACCACCACGTGCGCCCCCGCCCGCAGCGCCGCCACCGCAGCGTCCAGGTGCACCGACGGCGGCGTGCAGACGTGCACGGCGTCGACCTCGCCGGCGTCGAGCAGGGCATGCAGGTCGGTGCCGTGGTGCGGCACGTCGTGCTCGGCGGCGAACGCGGCCGCGCGGCCGGCGTCGAGGTCGACGACGTGCGTCAGCTCGACGCCCGCCGGTCCGCCGTGGGCCTCCAGGGCGCGGATCGCCTGGGCGTGGGCGCCGGCGATCGCGCCGGCGCCCAGGATGGTGACCTTCATGGTGCTCCTTCGTCGGGCGGCGTGGTCGGCGGCTCAGGAGAGCTGCGAGTCCGCCATCGAGAACCACTGGTCGACGAACTCGTCGACCGTGACGTTGCCGTACGCGAGCTCCTCGCCGAGGCGCTTGAACTCGGCCTCGAGCGCCCCGAAGCCCTCCACCGGGATGGGCGCGGGCTCGGTGATGTCGTCCGCGTGGTCCTCCTCGTACTGCACCACGCGCTCGTCCACCGAGCCGGGCTCGAGCTCCATGGCGTCGCGCTGCGCCTGCGTGACGGGCACGCCCTTCGAGGTGCCGAAGATCCGGCCCACCTCGGGCTCGTTCACGAAGAAGTCGAGCAGCGCGGCCACGGCGGCGGGGTGCTCGGTGTGCGCCGAGCCCGCCATCTGGAACGTGCGCGCGAACATGTGCTTCTCGCCGTCGGACCCGGACGGCGAGGGCAGCATCGTGATGTCGTCCTGGCCGGACCCCGCCGCGTAGCCGGCGAGGAAGTTGTCCCAGCTCATCTCGAGCGCCTGCTCGTTGACGGTGAACCCGCCCTCCGGCGCGAGCTGCTGCGCACGCTTCACGGGGAAGTAGGCGCCGGCCTCGCGCAGCGCGTCGCCCGAGTGCAGCCACGCGGCCATGTCGTCGCGGGTGAATCCGAGCCGGCCGTCGTCGGTGAAGGGCGTGACGCCCTCCTGCACCAGGTGCTGCAGGAACGCCCAGAACACGCCGGTGTAGTCGTTGGCTCCGTAGAGCGCCGGGTCCTCGCCCGCGCCGGCCTCGCTCGCCTTCGCCGTCCAGGCCGCCAGGTCGTCCCAGGTGAAGTCCTCCGCCGGCGGCTCCAGGCCCAGCTTCTCCACGACGGACGGGTTGTAGAAGGTGGCCCACGTGTTCGTGGCGGTCGGCACCGCGTACACGGCGTCGTCGATCTCCCCCGAGTCGATGAGCTCGGCCGCGACGTCCGACGTGTCGATCGCCGCGCCGTCCTGGGTGCCCAGGTAGGGCGTGACGTCGAGCAGCTGCCCGGTGCCCGCGTACTCGCGCAGGTAGGAGGAGTCGAACTGCATGACGTCCGGCAGCGAGCTGCCCGCCGCCTCCGTGGCGCGCGCCGTCCAGTAGTCGTCGAACGCGACGAACGAGCTCTGGATCGTGATGTTGGGGTGCTGCTCCTCGAAGAGGTCCAGGGCCTCCTCGTAGCGCGCGGCACGGTCGTCGTCGCCCCACCAGGCGACGGTCAGGGTGATCTGCTCGTCCGGGTCGAGCGTCTCCGCGACGCCGGACGGGGTGTCGCCGCCGGAGCAGGACGAGGCGAGCAGCGCGACGACGGCTGCGGGGGCCGCGACGGCGACGAGCCGGCGACGGCGGGTGGTGCTCTTCATGGTGTTCCTCTCTGGCGAGGGAGCTCCCGGCCCGGGGGGGCGGGACTACCTCAGCGACGGGACGGGCACCTGCGACCGGTCCGCGTCGGACGCGAGGTCGAGCCCCGGGTCCGACGGCTGGTCGTCGGCGGTCTGCTGGCGGGCCACCTCGGCCCGGTACTGCGGGTGGTGCGGGAGGGCCTTCCGGGCGTTCGGCTCGCTCCGTTCTGCATCGTTGCACTGCGAACCCGGAGAGAGGTCGGGGCCGGTCGGGTCGGGCGGCTCGGCCGAGGACCGTCAGGCCGCGGCTCGCGCGCCGCGGCGGGTCTCCACGCCCACCACGGCCAGGGAGAGCAGGCCGCCGACCACCAGCACGAGCGGCGGCAGCATCCACACGAAGACGACGCACAGGGCGGCCGCGACGGCGAGCAGCACCGACCCGGTCAGGTCGTCCTGCGTGCGCTGCGCGCCCGCGGCCAGCGCCTGGCGCGCGGTCAGGCCGCCACCGTCGGCGTCGGCGGACTCGGACCAGGCACCCGCCGCGCGGGCCAGCACGACGACGACGGCGGCCGCGGCGACGGCGACCACCACCGCCACGACGCTCGCGCCGGGCAGCACGTCCGCCCGGGCGAGCTGCCAGTCCAGGGCGAGGAGCAGCGCCACCCCGACGGCGGCGAGGCCGAGCGGCCACAAGGCCCGGACGGCCGCCCACCAGTCGCGGGCGAAGCGGGCCACGCCGATGTCGTGGCCGGTCACCTGGCGGCGGACGTGCGCCACGCCCGCCGCCAGGGAGGGCACCGCGGTGACCAGCAGCAGGCTGCCCAGCGCGACGAGCACGCCGGCGAGCACCACCTCGGCGAACAGCCCGAGGGCCGCTCCCGTGCGGGTCTCGCCCCCGGCGGCGGACCGCTTCCGCCTGCCTCGGCCGCGCTCGCGCCCGGATCCTGCCGTCATGGCCACCCCTTCCGTCGTCGTGCCGCCCACCATCCTCAGCCCTTGAGGCCTTGGGTGGCGACGCCGTCGACGATGTAGCGCTGGAAGAGGATGAAGAAGATCATCACGGGCAGCAGGGCCAGGACGGCCATGGCCATCTGGGCGCCGTAGTCGGACAC
>Ga0160452_100169_pt1 | contig 73332 bp, 86 predicted proteins | sample HID1971I_E6MG_FD_108230 | JGI IMG/M metagenome (GOLD analysis project Ga0160452, IMG submission 108230) | Enriched millipede-associated microbial communities from UW Madison campus, WI, USA - HID1971I_E6 MG | ecosystem: Host-associated > Arthropoda: Insects > Digestive system > Unclassified ...
AAGATTGGGAGACGCCGATTCGCGTGAAGCGACAGGACGGCAGCTACTTGTTCGAGCACGACGGCATCACGCTCGATATGACATACTTCCAGGTGGACGGCAAGCATTATGTCGTCTGGGCGCAACGACAGCTGACGCCGGTGGATCTCGGATCGTGGCTGTATATCGCGCTCGTAGATCCGCAGCAGCCATGGCTGCTGGCGAGCGAGCCGGTACTGCTCTCCAGGCCGGAGTACAGCTGGGCCAACAATCATACATTCGTCGATGAGGGACCGTATGCGATCCTTACGGAGGACCGGCTACACTTGACCTTCTCCAGCGCACTGGTCAATGCGACCTACTGTGTCGGTCTGCTCTCCGCCGCGCGTGGCGCTGATCTGCTCGATCCGAAGAGCTGGACCAAAGGCAACTACCCGTTGCTCACCTCCAACTCTGTACCGGGTGAGTACGGCCCGGGCCACAACTCCTATGTGCGCGACGAGGATGGCAATCTGCTGAACGTCTATCATGCCAGAGACGGTGTCAAGGGGCCGAGATGCACAGGCATAAGACGTGTCCACTTCGACATCGATGGCCAGCCTGTGCTGGATCTGACGGAGGAGCGGGATCTCGACCCGCAATTGAAGGTAGTAACCACAACTATAATCGTACCGGCATCACACAATTGACCGAGTGGAGGCTAATATTCCATGACCCATACGCTCATTACCAACCCGCTCCTGTGGGCGGACGTGCCTGACGTCGACCCGATCCGGATCGGCAACATCTATTATATGGTTAGCACTAGCATGCACAGCATGCCCGGATGTCCGATCATGCGCTCGGAGGATCTGAAGCATTGGGAGATTGTAGGCTATGTATTTGATACGCTCGAGGACAATGACGGACATAATCTGCAGGGCGGCAATAATATTTACGGCCAAGGCTCCTGGGCTGCGAGTCTGAAGCATCACAACGGCATCGTTTACCTTTGTTTTTCCTGTAACGATACGAAGGCCTTCTATATCTATCAGACAGAGGATATCGAGCGTGGTCCGTGGACGCGGACAGTCATTGAGGGCTTGCGTCACGACCCTGCGCTCTTGTTTGACGAGGACCGTGTATTTGTCTTTTATGGCAACGGCGACATCTACCTCACCGAGCTGTTGCCGGATCTGTCCGGCGTCAAACCGGACGGCATCCAGCAGCTGCTGTTCGAGACGGAGCGCGAGGGCATCGGTTTGCGCTGCGAGGGTTGTCATGCCTACAAGCTCAATGGCTATTACTATCTGTTGTTCATCGAGTGGCCGCGAGAGGGCAACAGACGCCGTCGTCAGATCTGCTATCGCTCACGCGAGCTGCTGGGCCCTTACGAGCGGAAGATCGTGCTCGACGACGACCTCGGCTATCATAACAAAGGCGTCGCCCAGGGCGGCATCTTCGACACGCCGTCCGGCGATTGGTACGCGATGCTGTTCCAGGATCATGATGCGGTCGGGCGTATCCCGATCCTCGTGCCGATGGCATGGGAGGCGGACTGGCCGGTTTTCGGATACGACGGCAAAGTGCCGGCGCAGTTCACCGTCCCGCTGCCCGAGAAGCCTGGCCAGTCGCTCGTCATCAGCGATGAGTTCAATTACCTGGATGAGTGTCTCGCCCTGCAATGGCAATGGAACCATAATCCCGACCATAGCTCCTGGTCCGTCACCGAACGGTCAGGGCATCTGCGGCTGAGGACGGCTGATCCGGCGCTAGGCGTGCTGCAGGCGCGCAATACGCTGACCCAGCGCACTGAAGGACCAGCCTGCGAAGTGACCGTCCTGCTCGATACGAGCGGCTTGCAGTTAGGCGAGCGAGCGGGTCTGATCGCATTGCAGAGCCACTTCGGCACGATCGGCGTCCGGGTGGACGAGGACGGTCGGCGCTTCCTGTCGATGTGCGTGAACGATGGGACAGGCGGCGATCGGGAGCTGGCGGCGACGCCGCTGGAAGGCGAGCTTGTCCATCTGCGCATCGTCTTCAACTTCGCGGACAGCATCGACGAGGCGACCTTCCATTATTCGCTCGACGGCTCTTCCTGGACGGTGTTTGGCGAGACGCTGCATATGAAGTATACGCTGGATCATTTTATGGGCTACCGCATCGGGTTATATACTTATGCGACGGGCCAGTCCGGCGGGCATGCCGACTTTGATTACTTCCGCTATCGCAGATTGGAAGATTAAAAGGAAAACGAAAGGCCCGTGTCGTCAGCTGACGACACGGGCCTTTGGTTATTGTATTGATCCTTAAAACAGGTTGATTTCTTTCGCTTTGTTAATATCGGACAATTTTGCCAACTCATCGATAACTTCTTTGGTCGGAGCCTTGTCTACTGTAAGCACCATGATGGCTGCGCCACCGACAAGCTCGCGTCCAACCTGCATCGTAGCGATGTTCACATCATTGGCGCCCAGCAGCGAGCCTACACGACCAATAATGCCCGGCTTGTCATTGTGGGAGATCAGAATCAGATTGCCGCCCGGCGTAACGTCTACCGGGAACTTGTCAATTTGTACGATCCGCGAACCATAGCCGTTTAACAGCGTGCCGGCCACATGACGCTCTTTATCTTTCGTCTTGAGCGTCACAGACACGAGGTTCGTGAAGCCCTTGGCTTCAGGAGACTTCTGGACGACGACGTTCACGCCCCGCAGCTTCGCAAGGTGCATCGAGTTGACAATATTGACTTGTTCCAGTCCGAGATGGAAGGCAAGCACGCCTTTGACAATGTGACGCGTCAGCGGTTGGGTATCCACCTCTGCCAGTTCACCGGAGAAGCTGACCACGATCTCAGATACGGCGCCCTGAGATAACTGAGCGACAAAGCTTCCGAGCTTCTCGCCGAGCGAGAAGTATGGCTGAAGCTTGTTGAGCAGCTCTCCCGGAATCGGAGGCATATTCACTGCATTGACGAACGGCTCGTTGCGCAGGATGTGCAGTACTTGCTCCGATACGTCGATTGCGACGTTCTCTTGCGCCTCGACTGTCGATGCGCCCAGATGCGGCGTGACGATGACCTTCGGATGCTTCAGGAACGGGTGATCGTCCGCTGGCGGCTCCGACTCGAATACGTCAAAGGCTGCGCCGGCGACGATGCCCTGATCGATCGCTTCGACGAGCGCGAGCTCATCGATGATGCCGCCGCGCGCGCAGTTGACGATGCGCATGCCCGGCTTCATCACCTCGAACTGCGCCTTGGAGATCATATGGCGCGTCTCCGGCGTCAGAGGCGTATGGACAGTGATGAAGTCTGCCTGGCGGACGATCTCGTCGACGCTGGCGAGCTTGACGCCCAGCTTCGCTGCTCTGTCCTCGGTCAGGAACGGATCGTAGCCCATGATCTCCATGCCGAACGCTTTGGCGCGGGCGGCAACCTCGCTGCCGATGCGGCCCATGCCCATGACACCGAGTACCTTGTTGCGCAGCTCGACGCCGAGGAAGGACTTGCGATCCCATACGCCGCTTACCGTCTTCATGTAGGCTTGAGGGATATGACGCGCCAGCGCCATCATCATGGCGAAGGTATGCTCGCAAGTGGTGATCGTGTTGCCGTCAGGCGCGTTGATGACGATGATGCCGCGCGCGGTCGCGGCTTGCAGATCGATATTGTCGACGCCGACGCCGGCGCGGCCGACGACCTTGAGCTGCTTGCCGGCTTCCATGACTTTTTCGGTGACACGGGTCTGGCTGCGGACGAGCAGCGCATCGTAATCGCCGATGATGGCGATCAGTTCATCCTCGCTGAGACCGGGCTTCTTGTCGACAGCCACGTCGGCAGCATCGACGAGTTGCTGGATTCCCAGATCGCTGATCGGATCCGATACTAGCACTTTGAACATTGGGTTAGACCTCCTAAGGATAATCACATCTGTTTAATGGGAATTGAAAAAACCCGGTCCACGGCACCGTTGTGCAGCAGCGGGACGAGGTTGCATTCACGAACATTCATAACCTCTACTATTTTATAGCAAGCTGGTGGTAGATTGCAATGACAAAACTTGAACAATCTGCTGAATTTCGTTATGATGCAAGCAAGCGACCGGCTTCGGACGCCTATCAGAAGCCGGGCCAACGGCAGAAGTTCGCTGCGGCGCAAGGAGAGAGAGACTGTGAGCAATTGGAATACGATCGACGCGGCAACACTGAAGGTACAAATGACGGACGGTAAAGTGGCGGCGACCCAAATTATCGACGTCCGCGAGCCCTCCGAATGGGACTACTATCATATCGAAGGGTCGACGCATATCCCGATGAATACGATCCCCGGCCGACTGGACGAGCTGAGTGATGAGCAGCCGCTATACATCGTCTGCGCGCACGGCGTGCGCAGCGAGAAGGTATGCCGCTACCTGGCCGACCAAGGCTACGGCAACCTGACCAACGTCGCGGGCGGCATGGCAGCCGTCTCGGCGCTGGAGGGCTTCCAGTACGATTGATGCCCCAGTCGGTTCAGGTGTTCGATTCCGGGAAGAAGAACGGGAGCTGCGGGAGCAGCTCCTTGCTATATAACGTCGCTTTGCTGGCTGCAAAATCGCCGCTGCGGACCGCTTTGGTCCCAAGCAGCAGGTCGACGACCGCGGTTACCGTACGAATCTTCATGCGCGCCGCTTCGCCGGTGGCGATGAACTCATCGACCCGTGTGCTCAAGTCCTGCGGGTAATAATTCGGCAGGACGCTGCGCGCCGCCAGCTGATCGGCCATCAGTTTATTTTTGACGGTGAGGGGCAGCTGCTTCCAGACACCGATCTCCATCACTTGTGGCATCTCATAGTCGGAGGGAATCTCGGCATTGATCGAAGCGCTCCACTTGAGCATCGCGTCGTAATACTGCTGCTGTCCTAGACCGGCATGCTGTATGGCTTGCTGATAAAAAGCATCATCCGAAAGCTCCTTCAAGAGAAGCTGGGCTTGCTTGGTGTTTGCAGAGCTCGCCATCCGCGCCGCTGCTTGCTCGAACAGCTTCAGACTTTTCAGGACGTTCACCTGGCTCTGCACGAGCAGCGGGGAGAGCGCAGGCATGGCAGCTTCGCCCGCTTGGGCGTATTTTTGAGACGCCAGCTTCTCGAGATCCTTGAACGTCGACTTGGGATTAGTCGCTTGTCCCGTCCGAAGGCGGTTCAGCGAAGCGTGCCATTCATTCTGGAATTCACGATTAGGCAGAAATACGGTATGATAAAAGGATACGAGATCCTGTTGTTGATAAGCGGTTACCTGGTTGGCATCCCCTTGCAGATGCTTCATAGGCTGATATTTGGTTTCGGTCTTTTCGGCTCCTACTTTGACACCATAAAAAAAAGCGGCCACTGCCAGCACCAGCATAAATAAAAAGCCGAGGCTAAATAGCATTTCTGTACGCGATAATCGTTTCTCCATCCGAAATTCTCCTTCATGTGCTAGGTATGGTTCTCTATTGTATGCTGCATCTATCTCAGGATCAATACTACTCAGGCAGGCGGTACTTCATGAAAAAATTCAAATGGCGCAAATTTAAAATCAGGCCTGTCTCTGCGGATCAGCTCGACGACCGCATGCTGCTTATAAATCTTTATGTATCGCAAGGGCTTATTTTAGTTATCGGTCTGGTATGGATATTATTACAGCGTCAGAATATAATTTCATTACTTACGCTTCCGGCAACGCTGAATTTTTTGTATTGGGGTCTTGGTCTGGCAGCGGCTGTCATTGTTGTTGATTTGACGATCTCGCGCTGGGTCCCCGAGGAAGCTTCGGACGATGGCGGCGTCAACGAAAAAATATTTCGCAATCGGCCCTTGTGGCATATTGTGGTCATTTGCCTGGTCGTATCGGTGTGCGAGGAGCTGCTCTTCCGGGGCGCGATTCAGTTTGCGATCGGGCCGTACTGGACGAGCATCGTGTTTGCCGCCATACATGTGAGATATCTCAGACATTGGATTCCGACAGGACTTGTGTTTTCGATCAGTTATGGGCTCGGCTGGATTTATTTACAGACCGGTTCGCTGTGGGCGCCGATTGTGGCGCATTTTGCCATCGATCTGGTGATGGGACTCATCATTCGCTATCGGAGGGAATCATGAGCAGAGTGGAGAAGTATCGCAAGGAGCGGCGCAATAAACGTCAGGCGCGGGCGTTGACAGAAGCTGAAGGGGTAACGGAGGGGCCGATGCCCCCCAGGAAGGCCAAGTATCCTTCCAGCCGTTACAAGTTTACGCAATGGTTTTATCGGTTCTTGATCGTTTTGTTTGTCTCGCTGGTCGTTTTTTTGTTTATGTATGGCCGTAAGGCAACCGAAAGCGCAAGGGAGCTGTGGACCGGATGAAGGAAAGTGTCTTGAAGGCGGAGGATAGGAAGGGGATGACGGCATGTGGTGGCTGGCCGGTGCAATCTTAGGTATGGCAATCGCTGCCGCTGCCTGGATGGTGACAGAGGCGTATCGTGTACGGCTGATCCGGGAGGAGGTCGCGTTCGCCAGATTGCCGGCATCGCTCGACGGGCTGCGAGTGCTCTTCCTCAGCGATATCCATCGCCGGTCCATCCCTGCCCGTCTGCTCCGTCGAGTCGAGCAGGCCGGCGGAGTCGATCTGGTCTGCATCGGCGGCGATCTGAGGGAGGGCGGCGTGCCGTGGCAGCGCACCAAGGACAATGCTCGCCTCCTGGCACAGCTCGGCCCGGTCTATGCCGTCTATGGCAATCACGACTATGACGATCCGATCCGGCCGCTTGATGCGTTGCTGCGTGAGGAAGGCGTGCAGCCGCTGGTCAATGGCTTCGTGCTGGTGAAGGGATCGGACGGCAGTCGGCTGAAGATATGCGGCGTCGACGATCCGATCACGGGCCGGTCCCGTCTAGCAGAGGCGCTGCGGCGCGGCGAAGGGGATGAGCCAGGGCTGTTCACGCTGCTGCTCTCGCATGACCCCAACATCCTTGACAGGCTGGACGGCGCCCAGGTCGATCTCGTCTTGTCGGGTCATACGCATGGCGGACAGATCGCGTTGCCCTGGTATGGCCCGCTGCTGCGCTCGACGGAGATTCTGACCTATCTTCGGGGCTGGCATGTCCAACGACGCGGCGTAGCCGGCGCGCCTGCCCGGCTCTATGTCAGCACGGGGTTCGGCACCTCCAAGCTGCCGCTGCGCTTGCTCGCGCCTGCCGAGGTGCGGCTGTTCATCCTTCGGCGCGCAAGCCGTCCGGGAGCTTGATCCGGTCGGGATCGATGAAGCTGTAGCCTTTATCCTGCAGACGCTGTAGCAACTCGTCCAACGCATCGGCCGTCCACTCCAGCTCGTGCATCAGGATGTTGGCCCCGGGATGCAGCTGCTCCATGACGTTGCGTATCACCTCATCAGGCTTGTCCCGGGTGGCGCTCTCCCAGTCCTTGGAGCCATTGGACCAGGTCATGTACAGCAAGCCCTGATCTGCTACGAGCTTCTTAACCGCGTCGCCGCCTGAGCCGAACGGGGGACGGAAGAAGCGCGGAGCCTCGCCGACGGTCTCCTCGACGAACTGCTGAACATCCGCGATCTGGGTACGAGCCGTTTCAGGCTCGGCCTTGCGCAGATCGATATGGTCCCAGGCATGATTGCCGATCGTCTGGCCATGGTCTACGATCAGCTGCAGCAGCTCGGGATGCTGCTTGGCTCGGTAGCCGTTGACGAAGAAGATCGCCTTGGCCTCGTGGCTATCGAGTGTAGCGAGCATCCGTTCGAGCAGTTCCTTGTCTTTGGGGCCGTCATCAAAGGAGAGCAGCACCGCCTTGTCGTCGGTTGCATCGGATAGCGGCGCAAATCGGTAAGAAGCTGCGCTCATCTCGAAAAGCGGCTCTTGCGAAGCGGTCTCTACAGGCTCTGCCGGCGCTTCGACAGGCGGCTGGTCCGCCTCCGCAGCCTCGGAGGCATCTGGAGCGCTTTCGTCCGATGTCGCTGGCTCGTTGTTCGCGTTGGCGCCTTCCTCGATTGCGGGAGTGGACGGCGACTCGCTCTGCGAGGGCTGCTCGGTCGCCTGGTCCTGATCGCTGCCGGACGTGCAGCCGGCCAGCAGGGCGAGCCCCAGCAAAGCTCCGGCGAGGCGCGGGGTGATTCGTTTCATGGTTGTCCCTCCATTGTCTTGATCAGGATATGCCTTATTGTACCATAACGAGTGGCCAGGCGTAGCGGACTGCATGCTTGATGGGAGCCGGGGGCAAGCTAACCCTGTCATTGATCCAAGCTTGGAGGAGGGATATGCATGAGATGGGGTTCATTGATCGTCGGCGGGATCGTAGGCGTGGCGGCAGCGGCTGTCGTCGCCAGACGCCGGCCAGGCGCATTGCATCTGCTCGGCGAGGCGACCGGCGCGGTGTGGCGCAATGTCAGACATCGGGCGGCAGAGCGGATTGCCACTGCTAGCGTCGGTCAAGCGTTGCGTCGCCAGGAGACGGCGAAGGAGCAGCCCAAGGCGCCCGGCGCCGAGGCTGCCGACATGGCTATGCTGGCAGGACTCGCGGCCAGCGATCCGGTTGCTCGCCGCGAGACGGATAAAATCTTGGCTGACAACGGCTTGCAGCATGTTTAGGCAGACGCTTTGAGGCATCCGCGCCTCCTCTTCAGCAAGGAGGCGCGGATCATTTATTTTTTCGCCCGGTAGTGCAATCCCTAGTCAAAAATGATAACATAGTTACATATAATGATTTTGTTCACATAATATATGTTGCTTCATAATCTGTTATAACTTGATGCTGCAAAGGAGGATCCTGTCATGAAGATCGAGCGATTGAGTCAGGACAAGATCAGGATTTTCCTGACGTTCGACGACCTGCTGGAGCGTGGGATCCAGAAGGACGACATGTGGCGCGAAATTCCGAAAGTGCATGAACTGTTCAGCGAAATGATGGACCAGGCATACAGCGAATTGGGTTTTGACGCCAGCGGACCGTTAGCCGTCGAAGTGTTTGCGCTCCCGGCGCAAGGAATGGTCGTCATCGTCACCCGCGGCAAGGCCGAGGCTCAGCTTCATGAGCGCTCAGACACTGACGATAACGATGACAACGACGAAGAAGTCTACGAGATGGAAGTTACCCTCGAACAAAGTGATGTTGTTATGTACGCCTATCGAGATTTCGAGGATGTCATATCTGCATGCAAGCAGCTGCAAGCCGCGGCGTTGTCAGCCGATGGTCGACTCTACTCCTATCGCAACCGCTGGATCTTGGCCTTTGATCCGAGCGGACTGGAGACGCCGCAGTACCATGCCATTATCGCGCTCCTGGCGGAATACGGCGAAGCCACTTCGGTGACAGCCGCTGTGCTGGAGGAGTACGGCAAGGTCGTCATAGCCTCAGGCGCTGTGACCGAGATATGCCATCACTTCAAATAAATCGTCGCATAAAGAGCATCGACAGAGCGCATGTCTGCTGTGGGATGCTCTTTTTTTGTCTCGTCCGGCAGCAAGGGCAGATTCGCTCCGCCCTCGTTTCGCATAGATCGATCGTATCCCGCCCATATTAGAAGCGTGGTCCGACAAGGGCTTACATGCGAACAGGGTGGTGTTGAGATGTGATTGCACAACAAGAAGCCGTCGATATTTTGGGCTCGACGCAGCTCGTCGTCGAACAGGCTTTGCGTAAGCTGGGGTACGGCGACGAGATGATCGAGCTGCTCAAGGAACCGATGCGTTTGCTGACTGTGCGTATCCCGGTCCGAATGGATGATGGCGGGACGCGCGTGTTTACAGGGTATCGGGCACAGCACAATGATGCGGTGGGTCCGACCAAAGGGGGCGTTCGCTTCCATCCCGAGGTGAATGTGGATGAAGTGAAGGCCCTTTCTATATGGATGAGCCTCAAGTGCGGCATCGCGGATCTGCCTTACGGCGGAGGCAAGGGAGGCATCATCTGTGATCCGAGGAGTATGTCGTTTGGGGAACTGGAGCGGCTCAGTCGGGGTTATGTACGAGCAATCAGCCAGCTCGTCGGTCCGGCCAAGGATATTCCCGCTCCCGACGTTATGACCAATTCACAGATCATGGCTTGGATGCTGGACGAGTACAGCCGAATTCGCGAGTTTGACTCGCCGGGTTTTATTACTGGCAAGCCGATCGTGCTAGGCGGCTCGCGGGGACGCGAGACGGCCACCGCGCGCGGAGTGGCGATCATGATTGACGAAGCATTGCGGACGCGAGGCATTGCGCTGGATGAAGCGCGAGTCGTCATCCAAGGCTTTGGCAACGCGGGGAGTTATCTTGCCAAATTTATGCATGAAGCGGGTGCGCGCGTTTTGGGGATATCCGATGTGCACGGGGCGTTGTATAATGAAGATGGGCTCGATATCGAGTATTTGCTGGATCGCCGCGATTCCTTTGGCGCGGTGACCAATCTGTTCAGCAGTGCGATCACCAATGGCGAGCTGCTGGAGAAACCATGCGACGTGCTCGTGCCCGCCGCGACGCAAAACCAGATTACAGCCGCCAACGCTTCCCGCATCCAGGCAGATATTATCGTGGAGGCTGCGAACGGGCCAACGACGTTGGAGGCGACACGGATCCTGACGGAACGAGGCTCATTGATCGTGCCGGATGTGCTGGCCAGCAGCGGCGGCGTTATTGTATCCTATTTCGAGTGGGTTCAGAATAACCAGGGCTACTACTGGAGCGAGGCTGAGGTCGATCACAAGCTGCGCGAGATGATGATCGCCGGCTTCCGGCAGGTGCATGAGCTGCATCTCAGCCGTTCCGTCGACATGCGGCTAGCCGCTTATATGACAGGCGTGCGGCGGATGGCCGAGGCTGTTCGTTATCGCGGCTGGGTCTGAACACCGACAGCATAGAAAGGAGATGGCAGATGGTGCTATTGTTCTCGATATTGATGGCGGCAGTGGCGCCAGGCGTCTCCTTGCTCACCTATATTTATTTAAAGGACCGTTATCATTCCGAGCCGATTGCGATGGTGCTGAAGTTGTTTTTCCTTGGCGCCATCGTCGTATTCCCGATCATGATTATCCAGCGCGGCTTGCTGCTTTGGCTTGGCGAGTCGCCGCTGGTATTTTCCTTCCTCATCTCCTCCGGCGTCGAGGAGGGACTCAAGTGGTTTGTACTCTTCCACATTATTTTCAATCATACCGAGTTCGACGAGCCCTACGACGGCATCGTCTACGCGACGGCGATTTCGCTTGGCTTCGCCACCTTCGAAAATGTGCTGTATTCGTTCCTGGTGCCCGCCTCCTTTGGCAGTCTGTTGATGCGAGCGCTCCTGCCGGTGTCCGGCCACGCGCTATTCGGCATTATGATGGGCTACTATTTGGGCAAGGCCAAGTTCAGCCGAGGCTCCGACTTGCGTAAGAAGTTTATTATCTTTTCCCTGGCCTTGCCGCTGTTCTGGCATGGCTTGTATGACTGGATTATGATGACGATCAAGACCAACTGGTTTTTTATTGTCGTTCCGCTCATGGTATTTTTGTGGATGCGCGGTTTGCGTAAAATTCAGCGCGCCAACAACAACTCCCCGTTCCGCCTCCTCAAGCGCGAGGATGAGGTTAAATTTTAGTCGATTGGTCAACACTGCCTACTGTGTAAGCCTACAGACACAGGAGGTGCGATAGCGTGGAGGAAGACAGAGTCAAGGTGCGAATTCGTTGCAAGCAATGCGGCGAGAAATTCGTCCTGCGCGGACGCTGGGAGAAGGGCCATATCAATACTGGATTCAAACAGTGTCTCTGCAATAACAGTGACGACTTCGAAATCGAAGAACATTATTAGTTACAGACTAAATATGTATAAAGCCCCTACTAGCAAACCAAACTAACCCCAGGTATTGCTACTCAAATGTGTTCGTTCGTTTTCGAACAACCGTGAGAAAGGGGCTTTTTGGCGATGTACAAACGATTAAGCGCTGTGCTTTTTCCCGTCGTGGCGCTGCTGCTCGTCGGCGCTGCCTATTGGGGATATCAGGAGCATCAAGACAAAAACGCCGTGCTTATCAAAGCGGAAAACCAGTATCAGCGGGCGTTCCACGATCTCAGCTTCCATATGGAGCAGATCCACAAGCAACTGGGCAACACACTCGCCGTCAACTCGGCCTCGAGCAACCATCATCGCAAGGGGCTTGCCAATGTATGGCGGATGACCAGTCAGGCGCAAAGCGAGGTCAATCAGCTGCCGCTTAATATGGTGCCCTTCAGCAAGGCCGAGGATTTCCTCTCGCATGTCGCCAGCTTCGCATACCGGGCATCGATCCGCGATCTGGCCAAGGAGCCGCTGTCGGACAAGGAATTCGCGACCCTGAAGACGCTCTACGAGAAATCGGACGAGCTCCGGGGCGATCTGCAAAACATGCAGACGGAAGTAATGGCGAACAGTCTGCGCTGGATGGACGTCGAGATCGCGCTGGCTGCCAAACAGCAGTCCGGCAACAATGTCATTATCGACGGCTTCCGTTCGATCGAAGACAAGGTGGGCGGCTACCCGGAGATTGACTGGGGACCGACGGTAGCGGCCGTCTTCCAGAAACAGTCGCTGCGCGCGCTCTCGGCAGACGCTGCCGACCCGGAGGAGATCCGCAAGAAGGCCGCGCATTTCCTCGGCTTGGCGGACGCTGCGGGGGTGGAGGTCATCGAGAACGGCGCCGGCACCGAATATGCGACTTACACAGCGATGGTGCCGACCGACAGCGGCGAGCCGGCTCGTCTGAACTACACGAAGCGTGGCGGCGACCTGCTCTCCTTCTACAATCCGCGCGAGATCGGGGACAAGCAGGTCGATATCGCTACGGCGGAGCAGCGCAGCCGCGAGTTCCTCGAGCGGCACGGCTATCCGGACATGGAGGCGGTCAGCTATGACGACTACGGCAACAGCGGCAACTTCACTTTTGTCGCTACGCAGGACGGCGTCCTCCTCTATCCGGATCGGGTCACGGTACAGACCGCGCTCGACGATGGCAAGCCGGTGGCGATGCAGGCGACAGACTACCTGTACGAGCATCGCGACCGCGAGCTGCCAAGCCCGCAATTAACGGAGCAAGAGGCAAGAGGCTCGCTTAATCCGGACTTCGAGGTCCGCCAGGCGAAGCGGGCGCTCATACACAACGAGCGCAAGGAAGAGGTGCTCTGTTACGAGTTTCTCGGCCGCGTGAACGGTTCGCTGTATCGTATCTATGTCAACGCCGAAAGCGGCGAGGAAGAATCGATCGAGGAGGTACCCGGTATGAACGGCGATGTGCCGGAATCGGCGCAATAACGATATCGCAGGCAGCTTGCAGACGCTACGGCCTTCAAGGCACGAGCGTCTTTTTACCGCCTTGCGGCGGCAAGGTTAACGCTGGCTCGCATCCTGCCGACGTGCTATAATTAGCAGATATGAGGGGGGAGCCAGAGTGTTGCCAAGTGTGAATCAAGTGCTGTACCTGCAAGTCGCTTCGCCTGATGAGACCGAAGCCCGCATTGAGTACAAATCCCGGATTGCCGATATCGGCGAACGAGAGATTTTGATGGAGATCCCACTCAATGAAGCGACAGGCCGTTACAAGAAGCTGTATCTGGGCGACGAGCTGTCGGCTTTTTTTGTGGCCGAGGGCGGCGTCAAGCATTACTTTAACTCGCATGTCATCGGTTTCCGGGAGGATGTCGTGCGACTGATTGCCATACATAAGCCCGATCCGGACCAGATTACGAAAATTCAGCGCCGGAGTTTTTTGCGTGTCGGCGCAGAGCTGGAGATTGCCGTGCGGATGGCAGAGGGAATTAAGTTCGTCGCGCAGACCGACGATGTGGGCGGCGGCGGCATCTCTTTTCTGTGCGACGGCAAGTGGAAATTAAAGTTCGGCGATGTGCTGGACTGCTGGCTGCTCATCCCGTACAAGAACGGCTCCCTCGAGCATGCCAATTTCAAGGCGGAGGTCGTCCGGGTCAAAGAGCTGGAGTCGGGTCGGACGCAGCTGATGTGCAAATTTTCGGCGATCTCCGATGGCGAACGTCAGAAAATTATCCGCTTTTGCTTCGAGCGCCAGCTCGAATTGCGCAAACGCTAGGGTGTGTTGGCATACCCTAGCATAAACCCTTATACGCCCGCGCATACTAATGGCAAACTTTGCCTAGAGCATCGCAGGCAAAAAGGGTGTGACGATGGAGATGGAGAAAAATGGGTCCAGATCAACCGGCTCGTCGATTAGCGGACGCGATCGCCGGGCCGAGCGCGAAGTGGATTGGCTCGACACAATCGGCAGCTTCCTGGTAAAAGCGGCGCTGCTGCTGCTCCTGCTGTTGCTGGCGAGCCAGTTTGTCCTGCAATTCGAAGGCGTTCGCCGACAGCTGACAGGGATCGACAGAGCCGAGGGAGAACGACTTGGGCTGGCGGTTGTTATTTTGCATCTTCGCGCATAGTGTGGTATAATTTTCACGTTCGCAGGCAGAGCCTGCTTTTTTATTGAACCTGAGGCTTCACACTTTGCAAGGGGGATTTGCCGTTGAGCACACAGCATCAAGACGGGGACGACCGGATCAACATTGCGATCGACGGACCGGCTGGCGCAGGGAAGAGCACGGTTGCCAGGAAGGTTGCCGAACGTCTGGGCTACATTTATATTGATACCGGGGCTATGTACCGTGCTGTGACGCTGGGGATCTGCCAAGCCGGGGTGAATGCGGATGATCATGCCAAGGTTGCCGAGGCAGCCGCTTCGTTCGATATCGTCATTACGAACGAGGGAGGCAAGCAGGAGGTCATGCTGGACGGCAAGGTAGTTACGGAGGAGATCCGTACGCGCGAGGTCAACTTGCTCGTATCCAAGATCTCGGCCATACCCGCCGTTCGCCAGCTGCTAGTGGACAAGCAACGCCAGCTGGCGCTCGTCAGAGGTGTCGTCATGGATGGTCGGGACATCGGCACGAAGGTGCTGCCCAATGCCGATCTGAAGATTTTCCTCACCGCGAGCGTGGATATCCGGGCTGAGCGCCGTTACCAGGAGTCAGGCAGCTCGCAGCAGATTACATTAGCACAGCTGCGCCAGGAGATTGCGGCCCGCGACAAGATGGATCAGGAGCGAGCGGTCTCGCCGCTTACACGAGCGGCTGATGCGCTGGTCGTCGACAGCTCAGATCTGACGATCGAACAGGTTGTCGAACATATTATCGAATTAGGCCGAACCAAACTGGCGGGGGCGAAGTAAACTATGATGTACCGGATTTGCCAGACTCTGCTCCGCATCATCTTCGCTACGCTGTTTCCGCTCAAGGCTGAGGGGCTGCACAACATTCCGTCCACAGGACCTGTATTGCTCTGTTCCAATCACATCAGCAATATCGATCCGACGACCGTTGGCGTCAAGGTGCGTCGCAAGGTACATTACATGGCCAAGGCGGAATTGTTCAGCAACAAGCCTGCCGATGCGTTTCTGCGATCGCTGGGTGCATTTCCCGTCAAACGTGGAGGCGTCAGCAAGGAGGCGCTCAAACTGTCGATCCAGATCCTCAAGGAAGGTCATGTCGTCGGCATTTTCCCGGAGGGGAGACGGGCTAGCTCGGAAGACAGCGCAGGCAAGAAAGGCGCTGCGATGATGGCTTTGCGCAGCGGCGCCGTCGTCATCCCGGTGGCGATCATCGGCCCTTACAAGCCGTTCCGCAGGATGAAGATCAAGTACGGCGAGCCCATCGACATGCAGCACTTTATCGATCATCCGTCATCGGATGTGCTCGACCGCGCTACGGAGCTGATTATGACTCATATCCGCGCGTTGGTTCGCGAAGGATAGTCGCTACGAAATTTGTTTTAAATCCTGATCGTCTTAATTTAATGCTTGACTCGGCGGGCAGGTTTAAATAAAGTTGGGGTATGAACTGAGGAGGTTATTTCAAATGTCAGAAGAAACAAAAATCCAGGATTCAACGGTTGAAGAAACGGTCAGCCAGGAAGAAGCAGCTGCCGAAGCGGAAAACCAAGAGGCTATGGACAATCTGGTAACGCTCAAGAAAGGCGATACCGTCAAAGGCTCTATCGTCAAGATTGAAGATAACCAGGTGACTGTCAGCCTTGGATATAAATATGACGGCGTTATTCCGCTTCGCGAACTGTCTTCCGTCCAGTTGGACAGCGCGAACGGCGTAGTCGAGCTCGGTCAGGAGATCGAACTGAAAGTCGTCAGCATCGACGACGACAAAGAAAAGCTCGTCCTCTCGAAGCGTCAGATCGATGCCGAAGGCGCTTGGGACACGCTGCAAGCGAACTTCGACAACGGCACTGTATTCGAGATCGTCGTAGCCGACGTTGTCAAGGGCGGTCTCGTAGCTGACGTTGGCGTACGCGGCTTTATTCCGGCTTCGATGGTTGAGCGTCATTTCGTAGAAGACTTCAGCGACTACAAAGGCCGCACACTGCGCGTCAAAGTCAAAGAAATCGACCGCGAAAACAACAAAGTGATCCTTTCTGCGAAAGAAGTGCTCGACGCCGAGTTCGAAGAGAACAAGACGAAGGTCATGGAATCGCTGGAAGTCGGTCAAGAGATCGAAGGCACAGTACAACGCCTGACGCCGTTTGGCGCATTCGTTGATATCGGCGGCGTGGATGGACTCGTACACGTATCCGAACTGTCCTGGTCGCATGTTGCGCATCCGAAGGATGTCGTAGCCGAAGGCGACAGCGTCCGCGTAAAAGTGCTGAAAGTCGACCCTTCTGTCGGCAAAATCAGCCTTAGCATTAAAGCGGCTCAGCCTGGTCCTTGGGACTCGGCAGCTGGCCAATTCAAAACAGGCGACATCGTAACCGGCACGGTTCGCCGTCTGGTCAATTTCGGCGCATTCGTCGAGATCGCTCCTGGCGTAGAAGGTCTGGTTCATATTTCCCAGATCGCACATCGCCATGTTGCGACACCTTTCGAGGTGCTGGAAGAAGGTCAAGAGATCAAAGCCAAGATTCTCGACTTCAACCCAGGCGAAAAGCGCGTAAGCCTGAGCATCAAAGAAACGGAAGAAGCGCCTGAGCAAGCGCCTCGTTCCGAGCGTCCGGAAAGATCCGACCGCGGACCTCGCGTGTCCAAGGAAGATCTTAACAACCCGAACGTTAGCCTGAACAAAGAAGGCATGAGCTTTACGCTGGCTGAGCGCTTCGGCGACAAGCTGAGCAAGTTCAAATAAGCATTTTCACGAGAGAGAGGCAGCCCCTGCGGGCTGCCTTTTTTGTTTTCCAATGAAGCTGCCAGCAGGCATATATTCGTTCGCTCGGCACATAATAGGGGCATTGGAGGGATGTGCATGAATGAAGGGGTTATTGCGGTCTGGCTCGGGACGATGCTGATCATCCTGCTCGCCACTGGTTGGCGCCGCTCCTTGTTCAGGGGACTGTCTACCAGCCGACTGGCCGCGCTGGCGGTAGGACTGATCCTCATGCTGCCGTTCCGTTGGCGGCTTGCCGACCAGCTCGAGTTGCATCTCTCGGCGCTCTGGCTGGTCGTCTGGTCAGCGGCCGCGCTCCGCAGCGCGTCGGCAGGCAGGCAACCGGTTGTGCTGTTGGGCGGCTGTCTGTTGTTGACAGCAGCTTGGACGGCTGTCGAGCATATGTATCGGATGGACCCGGTGTTCGTCATCCTGCATCCGGCGTGGGATGCCATCCTCCTGGCGGGGTTATTCGCAGGCATGATGAGCTGGCGTTGGGAGGAGCAGCTATTCATCCTCGCTCTGTCGCTGCTGGCTGGACAGGCAGTCCTCGCCTGGAGCAGCGCTTCGCCAGAGATGTCGGTGATCGGCGGCTGGGGCTGGTGGGATCGTCTGCTGCTGACCGTGCCGCTGGCCAGGATGACGGGCAGCTGTAGCCGGAGACTGTGGGCGCTGAGACGTCGTTGGCCGACCCGGGAGCTGCAAGATTCGAGGAAACAGGGGGGGAGCGGGTCATGATTGCCTTTTTGGCAGCCAATCGACTGACCGTGGGTATTGTGCTTGGCGTCTTGTTCGGCTTACTCGCCAGACTACTGCTGCTGCGGACGGATTACCGACAATATCCGACGTATCCGCATGGTCAGATTATTCATATCTCGCTTGGCGTCATCGCAGCGGCGCTTGGCTCTGTCGCGGTGCCCGCGTTGCTGGATAAGGATTATACGGCGATTACTTTTCTGACTCTGGCGGCGCAGCAGTTCCGCGATGTCCGCAAGATGGAGCGGGAGACGCTGACCAAGCTCGATGAGATGGAGCTCGTCTCGCGCGGTGCGACGTATATCGAGGGGATCGCGATGGTGTTCGAGGGGCGTAATTATCTCGTCATTCTGACGGCCTTCCTGACCAGCCTGTTCGCCATCCTGACCTCTTGGTATTGGGGAGTGCTGGCAGGGGCGATTACGCTGATCATCGTCCACAAGCTGCGTTCGGGCAAGACGATCGATCGGATCGCCACCGTGCGCGTGGCCGAGATCCGGCTGGAGGGACCAGACTTGTACGTGGACAATATCTATATGATGAACGTTGGCCTGACCGCCGATCAGGAGCTGATCCGCCGTCGCGGAATGGGAGTTATCTTTGATCCACGGGATGCCAACAGCAAGGCGACGCTCGCTAATCTGGGCCAGCGTCAGGCGATTATATACGATATGTCGACGATTCTCGGCGTTTTTCGCGATGAGGGCGAGCCTGCGCTCGTGCCGCTGGCCAAGCTCGATATGGAGGATGGACGGCTTGCGGTCTTCCTGCTGCCGCAGGAGCGCAATCCCGAGAAGGCTGTCGCGGTCGCTCGCGGTGTGCCGGTGCTGGAGTCCGCTGTCCGGATGCCTACCGAGGCAAGCGTCAACACTGGGGAAGGAGCGGGATAGGATGGCCAAGATACGAGCAGTTGTGACGATGACGCGCGAGCACCAGGGCGGCGGAGCGCCAATTTTCCTCGTGCATACTGACGAACAGCTACAGCAGACTGCATTTTTGTTGGAGAAAATATTGGATGCGAGTGCCCATGATCTGAAGAATGGCACATACATTCTTGTGGAACGGTAAATCAATGTTAGCCAAGCCAGCCGTTTTTTGCTATGATGGGATACGTGAGAATTTAGCAGTTCGTAAGGAGTGGACTTGAATGGCAAGACCCGTAATCGCAATTGTCGGGCGGCCAAACGTAGGCAAGTCGACGATATTCAACCGGATTATAGGCGACCGGCTGGCCATCGTCGAGGACAAACCAGGTATCACGCGCGACCGTCTATACGGTACGAGCGATTGGAGCGGCAAACCGTTTAGCATCATCGATACAGGCGGAATCGAGATCGATGGCGAAGACGAGATCATGAAGTCGGTCCGCATGCAGGCGGAGCTGGCGATCGAGGAAGCCGACGCGATCATTTTCATGGTAGATGCCAAAACCGGTTTGACCCATGCGGACGAAGAAGTGTCGCAGATCCTGTTTCGTTCCCGCAAGCCTGTCGTAGTAGCTGTCAATAAAGTGGATAATTTAAATCGCATGGATGATATTTACGAATTTTACAGCCTTGGCTTCGGCGATCCGATCGCGGTCTCCGGGTCGCATGGCCTCGGTATCGGCGATCTGCTCGAGGCGACGGTCGGCAAGCTGCCGGAGCCGCAAGAGGACGAGTACGACGAGGATATCATCCGCGTCGCGCTGATCGGACGACCTAACGTCGGCAAGTCGTCGCTCGTCAACGCGCTGCTCGGCGAAGAGCGCGTCATCGTCAGCAATATTGCCGGTACGACGCGCGATGCGATCGATACGCCCTTTGAGCGGGACGGACAGCGTTATGTGCTGATCGATACAGCGGGCATGCGCAAGCGCGGCAAGGTGTACGAGACGACCGAGAAGTATAGCGTCATGCGTGCGCTCAAGGCGATCGAACGGACGGACGTCGTCCTGATCCTAATCAATGGCGAGGAAGGCATCATCGACCAGGACAAGCATATCGCCGGCTATGCGCATGAGGCGGGCAAGGCCTGCGTATTCGTCGTGAACAAGTGGGACACTATCGAGAAGGATGACAAGACGATGCAGCAGTTCACCCAAAGCATCCGCGATCACTTCCTATTCATGTCGTATGCACCGATCGTGTTCCTCTCTGCCAAAACAAAACAGCGTTTGCACAAGCTGTTACCAGTCGTCAACTATGTCTCCGAGCAGCATGCGCTGCGTATTCAGACGCATCTGCTCAACGATGTCGTCGCTGACGCCGTCGCCATGAACCCTCCGCCAAGCGACAAGGGCAAACGTTTGAAGATCAACTATGTTACACAGGTTGCGGTCAAACCGCCGACGATCGTTATTTTTGCGAACGATCCGGAGCTGATGCATTTCTCCTACCAACGATATTTGGAGAACAAAATCCGCGCCGCGTTTAATTTTGAAGGGACACCGGTCCGGATGTTTACCCGTCGGAAGTCCGAAGAAGATTAGGGGAGAATGATCTTGGAAGCCGTATTCGGAATCGTAATCAGTTATTTGTTGGGATCGATTGCATTCAGCATCGTCATCGCCAAGTGGGTCAAGGGCATCGATATCCGTCAGCACGGCAGCGGCAATGCCGGCGCCACCAACACGCTGCGGGTGCTCGGCAAGGGACCGGCTGTGGCGGTGCTGTTGCTCGATGCGGCCAAGGGCATTGGCGCCGTGCTAATCGGCCGTTGGCTTGGCGCAGAGGGCTCCGAGTGGCTGGCAGCGCTATGCGGCCTCGCAGCAGTGCTCGGGCACAACTGGCCAATCTGGTTCCGCTTTAAGGGCGGCAAGGGCATCGCTACGACGGTTGGCGTCATGGCGACATTGGCGTTTGTGCCGGCTCTGCTCGCTGGCGTGCTGGCGATTTTGACGATTACTCTGACGCGTTATGTTTCTCTTGGGTCGCTTGTATTTGCGCTGTTGACGCCCGTCTTCATCCTGCTGCTCCAGTCCGAGATGCCCCCATTCTGGGCAGGCTTGGCGGTAGCGTTGTTGGCGGTGCTGCGTCATCGCAAAAACTTGGCCAATCTGCTCCAGGGAACGGAGAACAAGCTGGGCGCCAAGAAAGGAGTCCCGCATGGCAAAACATAAGGTAGCTGTGCTGGTAGCCGGAAGCTGGGGGACGGCCCTCACTGCGGTGCTGGCGGATAACGGACACGAAGTCCGGCTATGGACACGACATGCCGCGCAGGCCGAGGAGATCAACCGCACGCATGTCAATGCGAGGTATCTGCCGGATGTGCGGCTTCCGGATGCGATCAAGGCGATGACCGAGCTCGGCGACGCTGTCACAGGCGCGGACGCCGTGCTGTTCGTCGCGCCTTCGTCTGCGCTTCGCGAGGTTGCGCGAGCGGCAGCTCCTTATCTGGGCTCGCAGACGCTGGTCATCCATGCGATCAAGGGCTTCGAGGTCGATACGCTGAAGCGGATGTCGAGCGTGCTGGCCGAGGAGCTGCCTGTCGCCTCGGAGCGACTCGTCGTGCTCTCTGGTCCAAGCCATGCCGAGGAGGTCGTGCGCAAGCAGCCGACGACGGTGGTGGTCGCGGCGGCAGATCAATCGGCAGCGGAGCAGGCGCAGGACTACTTTATTAACCCATACTTCCGCGTCTATACGAATACGGATGTCGTCGGCGTCGAGGTGGCCGGCGCGATCAAGAACATCATCGCGCTCGGCGCCGGACTGTCTGATGGTCTCGGTTTCGGCGACAATGCGAAGGCGGCGCTAATCACTAGAGGACTGGCGGAGATCGGCCGGCTCGGCGAAGCGATGGGCGCCAATATGCTCACCTTCGCCGGACTCGCTGGCGTCGGCGACCTGATCGTCACTTGCACGAGCCAGCATAGCCGCAACTGGCGCGCAGGCTCGCTGCTGGCGCAAGGTCTGAGTGTCGATGAGGTGTTGGCGCGCATGGGCATGGTCGTCGAAGGGATCCGCACCACCTCGGCTGCGCATGCGCTGGCGGCTCGCCATAACGTCCAGATGCCGATCACGGAGCAGTTGTATGCCGTGCTGTTCGAGGGCAAGTCGCCGAGACTGGCTGTCGAGCATCTGATGGCGCGCGGCCGCACGCAGGAGATGGACAAGTAACCGTCTGTAGCCTACACCAATCCCGTCCTCCCGTCATAGTATGAAGCAGATACAGGCGCGCCGACGCGGCGTCTTGCCTGTCTGATGCCGCACATACGATGAGGAGGAATTATGCCCAAACATCTGCCCAAAGGTATATCCAAGGATGTCCTGCAGGCTGTCAGCAAAAAAACCGGCAAGCCGATCAGCGAGCAAGCGGTGAAGAAGCTGGCCAGCGGAGTGACAGCGGACACGATGAAGAGCGAAGCCGAGCTGCGCAAGCTGATCAAGCAAGTGTCGGCGATGGCTAAGGTGCCGGTGTCGGAGGAGACGATCAACGACATCGTCGGCGTCGTCAAAAAAACCGGCAACATGAATAATATGGAATCGCTGGTTAAAATGATGCTGAAAAAGTGACAACTGCGTGGACAAAAGCGAAGGAAGCCGTTTTTTTACGACAAGCGGCGACCGCAGCTTTTGTCCTTTTTTTGTTCTGATGCTATAATAGTTGAGATTATAGCGATGGCAGGAGAAGTGACGCAATGGATCCTATGACAAAGATGTGGGTATCTTTTATCGGCATCGGCTTGATGGCAGTGGCTGCGCTGCTTATTACGGTTGCACGGACCAAGACCAAGGGGGTCGTTCGGCTCATTTTGTCGATCGTCGCTTTTGTGCTTTTGTTGTTTGGTATGATCTATAGTTTTATATCCATCATATAGTTTGTCTGGTTGGTCCATCGACAACATTGGGAGGAGGGTTGGCCGCATATGATCGAATTAAAGGGACGCACCATCGAGGTCAAAGTCGAAGCGGAGGCCGGATTGTCGCTGCTGGACCTGGCGCTCAAGCATAAGGTCGATTGGGGTTTTTCGTGCACGCGCGGCACATGCGCCCGCTGTCGGTGTCTAGTCCTCGAAGGTATGGAGCATCTGGAGGAGATTACCGATGCCGAATGGGACAGGCTAGATGACGACGAGATGGAAGAGGGCTATCGTCTGGGCTGTCAGGCGATCGTCAAGTCTGGCGCTGGTACGATCCGCGCCGTCAACAAAACGTATTTTTAAGGGGAAGCGCCCTTGTAAGGATGTGTCCGTTATGCGTACGGAAGAAGCAAGCGTTACCGAGAGCCTGGCGGTGATCGCCCGATTGGCCCGAACCGCCGACGCGGCTTGGCTGGTCGGCGGCAGTGCCGGGCTCATGCTGCGGGGCCTCTCGCTGCCCCGTCCGCCGAGCGACCTCGATCTGTATGCCGATGAGCCAGATGCGGCGCGGCTGCATCGGGTGTTGGCGCCATATGCGATCGATCGTCCCGAGCAGAGTCGGACCGAGCTGTACGACTCGGTGCTCAGTCATTATCGGATGGGCGCGCTGCAGATTGAATTGGTCGGCGGATTTACGATTACTCATGCATCGGGCATCTATCGTACGGAGACGCGCGAGGTACTGCTGCCTGAGACCGAGTACGAGCAGGTTGCCGACGGGCGGATCGCCCTCGTGCCGCTCGTGCATGAGCTGCTCTTCAATGCGCTGCGGGGCCGAGACGACCGGACGGCGCTGATCGCGGCTGCGATCGCCGCCTCCCCCGACCGCGAGCGACACGAGCGTCTGCTGCGGACGATCATCGGCCGCAACCGGCTCTCCCCCGAGCTGACGCAGCGGATGACGCGCTGGGTCGCAGGCGAGAGTCAGGACGGTCTGCGATGAAGGTGGAGATTACGTTCCTGCCGGACAACAAGACGATCAGCGTCGCGCCCGGGACGACGGTGATGGATGCGGCGCGGCGCGCGGGTATCGCGATCCGTTCGCGCTGCGGCGGCAAGGCGGGGTGTCTGATGTGCAAGGTAACCGACCGCAGTCCGTCTGTCGACGGCCTGAGCCCCGCTGCAGAGGCTGAGAGTCGCAAGCTGGGAGGCTTGCTGGCAGAGGGTGCCAGGCTTGCCTGTCAGGCTCGTATCGCGGCTGAGGCGGTCGTCGAAGTGCCCGAAGACCCCCTCAAGGCGGCGATTCGCCGCCGGCTGGCGGAGTCGCAGCAGGAGGATGAACTGTGGTAGCAAGGAGGCCAACGATGAAAATGACGAAACGGTGGGGGCTTGTCGTTGTCCTGACGGCGATGGCAGCGCTGCTGAGCGGCTGTCTCTATCCCAAGGACAACCTCGCGCAAAACCAGGGCTCCGTCCGCGAGGCGGTGCGCAATATGCAAGGGGTCGTCGAGGAGTATCAGACGCGCACGGGTCTGCTGCCGATTATAAACAGCGACGCGCAGACGCCGACGTACGAGAAATACCGGATTGATATGAAGAAGCTGCAGCAACTCGGCTACATCGGCGATATCCCGTCGATCTCGTTCGAGAAGGGCGGCAGTTACTACTTTATGATCATCAATGAGACGACCGAGCCGTCCGTGAAGCTGATGGATCTCGTCCTGTTCCAGCGGATCAATGAGATCGAGCAGGCGGTCCGCCAACAGACGACCGCAGGCGGCGAGCTGCCGCTGGGCGAGCCGGCGTACCCGGGCTTCTATCGGATCGACTATAATCAGCTGACGATCAAGGAGCCGCAGCTTCGCAGCGTGTTCTCAGGCAGCTTTATTACAGCGATGCTCGATGAGCAAGGAAATGTCTACGCCGATTACGGCGCAGACCTCGCCCGACTGATCCGCGAGAAAGCGCTCGAGCCCGAGAGCAATGTTGATCTGAGACCGTTGCTGGCGGCCAACTCCGACTATGTCCCGGTCAAAGGCCCGGCCTACCATCTTGTCGGCGGCGACGTGCAGGCTGTTCTTACGGAGCCCTGAGCGTCTGCTGCGCCCGGATCGGCCGCCTGTGGCGAACCGGGTTTGCGCGCGTCGACCACTTCTAACCTTTCTTTCTGCTCCCGAGCAGTGAGAAAGGTTTTTTGGTATTCCCGCTTCCGATAGGCATACGTGATGCTCTCGACTCATATATCCAATCTTGGAAGGTGCGAGCGCGTTCTTGTCCGAAGATTCTCGTAACGAATCGGCATAAAACTCGTACTGGCACATATGATGTTACTAGTCCAAATTGATGTACGAGTTACGTTGCTTGCCAATGCACCGCAAGTAACCCCAGCGGCGAGCCTGGCGATGATCGCCACCAACTAGCGCATGAGCCAAAGTCGCAGCACCTTGTACTCGGAAATTTCATTGGGAGGGGATATTCAGTGGAGAAAGTGGACATTTTCAAAGACATTGCCGAGCGAACTGGTGGGGATATTTACCTCGGTGTCGTCGGTGCGGTCCGCACAGGCAAATCGACCTTCATCAAGCGGTTTATGGAAACGGTGGTACTGCCTAATATTACAAGCGAGTCCGATCGCGTCCGCGCCGTCGACGAGCTGCCGCAAAGCGCAGCAGGCAAAACGATCATGACAACAGAGCCGAAATTTGTGCCCAATCAGGCGGTCCAGATCCATGTCACAGAGGGACTCGAGGTTAATGTCCGTCTCGTCGACTGCGTCGGCTATGCGGTAGAGGGCGCAAAGGGCTACGAAGACGAGAATGGTCCACGAATGATTTCGACGCCGTGGTTTGAAGAGCCGATCCCGTTCCAGGAGGCTGCAGAGATCGGCACGCGCAAGGTCATCCAGGAGCACTCCACGCTTGGCGTCGTCATTACGACAGACGGCTCGATCGCAGAGATCGCCAGAGACTCTTACGTGGAGGCCGAGGAGCGTGTCATCAACGAGCTGAAGGAGGTCGGCAAGCCGTTCGTCCTGATCGTCAACTCGACCAAGCCTCGCAGCGAGGAAGCGCTGCAGCTCCGCAACGAGCTTCAGAGCAAATATGATATTCCGGTGATGACGATGAGCGTCGCGACGATGGGCGAGGACGAAGTCATGTCCGTGCTGCGCGAAGTGCTCTACGAGTTCCCGGTACACGAAGTTAACGTCAACCTGCCGAGCTGGGTCATGGTGCTCCAGGAAAATCACTGGGTGCGCAGCAACTACGAAAACTCTGTGCGGGATACGGTGAAGGATATCCGCCGTCTGCGCGATGTAGATCGCGTCGTCGAGCAGTTCATGGAATATGAATTTATCGATCGCGCCGGCTTGAGCGGCATGAATATGGGGCAAGGCGTCGCCGAGATCGATCTGTACGCGCCGGATGAGCTCTATGATCAGATCCTCATGGAGGTCGTCGGAGTCGAGATTCGCGGCAAGGATCATCTGCTCCAGCTGATGCAGGAGTTCGCCCACGCCAAGCGCGAGTACGACCGCTTCGCGGAAGCGCTGGAGATGGTCAAGACGACGGGTTACGGCATCGCCGCGCCGACGCTGGCGGAGATGGCGCTCGACGATCCGGAGCTGATCCGCCAAGGCTCGCGCTTCGGCGTCAGGCTCAAGGCGACTGCGCCTTCGATCCATATGATCCGCGTCGACGTCGAGTCGGAGTTCGCGCCGATCATCGGCACAGAGAAGCAGAGCGAAGAGCTGGTGCGCTACTTGATGCAAGATTTCGAGAACGACCCGATCAAAATTTGGGAGTCCGATATTTTCGGCCGCTCGCTCCACTCGATCGTCCGCGAAGGCATCCAGGGCAAAATCGCGATGATGCCGGACAATGCGCGCTATAAGCTGCAGGAGACGCTCGGACGGATTATCAACGAAGGATCCGGCGGTTTGATCGCGATTATCCTCTAGTTCCATTAAGCCCATGCTTGCCCATAACCGGGAGAGCATGGGCTTTTTGCGTTGAAAAAGACGGTCTGGCGCCGCGCCAAAGCGGTATTTGTGTGAAAACTTCTTAATCTACTTGAAATTCCGAAACGGCTGTATTACTATAAATTTGTTGTGAATCAAGGTATAAAAACAATTGATTCGGTTAAACAGAATGATATTGGAGCGACAGAAAGACGTCAGAGGAGGTGAATACATTGAACAAAACAGACTTGATTGCTAAAGTGGCTGAAGCAACTGAACTTTCCAAGAAAGATGCGACAAAAGCAGTAGACGCTGTTTTTGATGCTATCTCTGATGCGCTGCAAAGCGGAGACAAGGTTCAATTGGTAGGGTTTGGCAACTTCGAGGTTCGTGAGCGTTCCGCCCGTAAAGGCCGTAACCCACAAACTGGTGAAGAGATCGAGATCGCTGCGAGCAAGATGCCAGCGTTCAAGCCAGGCAAATCCCTGAAGGATCTCGTTTCGAACTAAGACGGTGACCGACGTCCGAATGATTCTGTTCGGACGTTTTTGCTTCGGTCTCATTTACAAATCCTTCATGCGATCTATTGACTTTTTCCTTTATTTTCGGTAGACTCGACTTTGCACCATTCAAGTGATCAAAAGCGCACTTTTTTAACATCAATTTTCGGGGTATGGCGCAGCCTGGTAGCGCGCACCCTTGGGGTGGGTGAGGTCGCAGGTTCAAATCCTGTTACTCCGACCAGTTACATAACTTACGGACTGCCTTCACTGACCGGTTTCCGGCGGGAAGGCCGTTTTTCTTTCGATACAGGGAGGGTCAAGCGATGGATACAACGAACGGCGATTACATTGTTGTGAAGGCAAAGGAGCAAGGCGTGCAGGTGATCGGTCTGACGCGTGGATTGGATACCAAGTTTCACCACACCGAGAAGCTTGATCGCGGCGAGGTGCTGATCGCCCAATTCACGGATCATACGTCCGCCATCAAGATCAGAGGCAAGGCTACGGTGATGACCAAGTATGGTTCGGTCGATACCGATAACTAAGCAGGCATAGCCTGCTTTTTTTGTTATACAATGTAGTATGGGGCCTGACCGTTGCACCAAACGCCGGTTCCTGCGATTATGACCCGTAGGAGGGGCGGCATGCGAATATGGAAAACGTTACTGCTCTCGGTTGCTCTCGCTTTAACGGCGACCTATCTGCTGGCTTCTTTGCCGGAATCAAACGCCGTAGGCTCCAGTCAGCTGCAGGATGCGGACGTATTCCTGTCGGGCCAAGCGACGTCGCTCGACTTTGACAATGTGGTCGATGTGCTCGGCTCGGAGTCGTGGCACAACGGACTGAAGCGTGTCGTATGGAGCCATGCTGAGCTCGCTGTAGACTATGCGGTGCCGCAACAGGCTGCGGCAGACGATCTGAACGCCGACTTGCTGGCCTTGCTGAAGCTGGCAATGGTACAGCTCGATAATGTGGATCGCGTGCGCGTGCGCTTCGTAGAGACCGCCTCGGGCAGCGTGCAGACAGGCGCCGATGGCAAGCGCCCGGCGCTGCTGCTTGCCGCTGACGTTCGCCGCACAGATAGCGAGCTGGCGCGTTATCTCGCGAACCTGTCGGAGGGCGATATGCTGCAGCCGCAGTGGAGAGAGCTGTTCCGTCTGCGGGTTACGCCGGAGTGGGGGCGTCGTTTCGGTCCGTTGGTCGATTAGCCGACGCGTAGAGTGGGCTTCGCTTCGTGAGGGCACACTTTTGATATACTTCTGAATTTGTAATGTGCTATAATAATTTAGATATTGGCTTGACAACCTCGCTAATGAGGATGACTGCTGTTCGGAGGCTTGACCGATGATACCCTACAGAATACCTGAGCTTGCCACCAAATATATAGCCTATGACATGATACATCGTTACACCGGTCTCCCCCCCTTCTCAGAGGCGCGCACGCGATTGTTGTATGCCGCACTGGCTGTGGAGCCCGCAGCTGCGGAGCACAGCGAGCTCTATGCGCTCGTCGTCGGCTTGCTGCAGCTGGGGCTGGATACGCATGACTGGATCGACACGGACCGCGATGCTGGCTCCGAGGTCGAGATGCGCTCTCGCCAGATGAAGGTGCTCGGAGGCGATTATTTCAGCGGGCGATTTTATCATCTGCTGGCGCAAGCCGGACAACGTGAGAGGATTCACAAGCTCAGCGAAGCGGTATGCGAGATCAACCGGCTGAAGATGGATCACTACGTAGATATGCAGCGAGCGCAGATAGATAGCGAGCGTTATATCGGGTATGGCGTGGCGCAGCGCTCGGCGCTGCTGCTGGCGTTTGCGGACCTGGTGAGCGGCGAGACCGCATCGCGCTGGCAGGAGCTGGTCGAGATCGTCAGCCGGGCAGAGCTGCTCGCTGCCGAGCTGGACAGACTGCATGACGAGGTCGGCTTTCATTGGGGTCTGGGCTACTGGATGCTGCTGGAGGAGCAGCGCGCCGATGGCCGAGGCGAGTCTGTAGAGCTGCATCCGGCTTATCGCGCTTCGGCGTATGGGAGACTGTGCGACGAGCTGAGACGCACCGTGGCGCTGTTGCACGACGAGGCCGACCGCTTGCCGGACGAGAGGCTTGCTGACGAGCTCCGCCGCATTGGCGAGCTCCTGTTGGCGACGCTTGCCGTGCCGGCCCCCGCATTCAACGAGACGAGGTGACATAGATGGACCCGCGCGCCAAAGAGCAGCATGTGCACTCGGTATTCGAGCGCATCGCGCCCAAATATGACAGAATGAACGACCTGATCAGCTTCGGCAGGCATAAGTCCTGGCGCAAGTTTACGATGCGCAAGATGGCTATGAAGCCCGGCGACACCGCCATTGACCTGTGCTGCGGGACATGCGACTGGACGATTGATCTGGCCCGCACGAGCGGCAAAGGGGGCATCGTCGGACTCGACTTCAGCCAGGCGATGCTCGACGTAGGCAAGAGCAAGGTAGACGAGCTTGGTCTATCTGCCCAGATATCCCTAGTCCAAGGCAATGCGATGGCCTTGCCGTTCCCGGACGATCATTTCGACTATGCGACGATCGGCTTTGGCCTCCGCAACGTCCCCGATCTGGTGACGGTGCTTAGCGAGATGAGACGAGTCGTCAAGCCTGGCGGCAAGGTCGTCTGCCTGGAGATGTCCAAGCCAAGTCGACAGCCGTTCAAAGGCGTCTATTATTTCTATTTCCGCCAGATTATGCCGCTCATCGGCAAGCTGGTAGCCAAGCGACACGAGGAGTACAAATGGCTGCCGGAGTCGCTGGTCAGCTTCCCTGATATGGAGCGGCTGGCTCAGATCTACCGCGAGGTTGGACTTGAAGATGTGCAAGCTTACCCTTTTGTCGGCGGCGTAGCTGCGCTTCATATCGGCACGAAGGGATCGGATAAGCAATGATTCGCAAAACACGTATTTTTCTTGAAATGATCAAGTTTGAGCATACGATTTTCGCCTTGCCGTTTGCCTTTGTTGGCGCGATCCTCGGCGCCGTCTCGATGCAGGACCGCTTGCCTTCCTGGGCCGAGATCGGCTGGATCGTCCTGGCAATGATCGGCGCCCGCAGCGCGGCGATGGGCCTGAACCGGCTGATCGACAAGGCGATCGACCTGCGCAATCCGCGCACCGAAGGCCGGGCGCTGCCTGCCGGTCTGCTGAAGTCTGGCGAGGTGCTGCTGTTTATTATTGCATCGTTTGCCTTGCTCTTTTACGCGTCGTTCCAGTTGAACACGCTGGCTGTCATCCTGCTGCCGCTCGCGGTGTTCATGCTCGTGATCTATTCGTACACCAAGCGCTTCACCTGGCTGTGCCATGTCGTGCTTGGTCTGACGATTGCGCTGGCGCCGCTCGGCGGCTGGGTCGCCGTCACTGGAGCGGTGGACTGGACCGCGATGATCCTGTATGTGTCGGTCGCGCTATGGACCGCAGGCTTCGATATCATCTATGCGTGTCAGGACTTCGAGTTCGATCGCAAGGAACGGCTGCACTCGATCCCGGCCCGCTTCGGTCTGTCCCGGGCGCTTGCCATGGCTAGAGTGTTCCACTTCTGCACCGGCGTAGGCTTCATCGCGCTCTACTGGCTGACGGATCTCGGCCTGGGCTATCTGATCGGCCTGCTGGTCGCGCTGTTCATTCTGTTCTACCAGCATCGTCTGGTCAAGCCGGATGATCTGACCCGGCTGGATACCGCATTTTTTACAATGAACGGTACGCTGAGCATGGTCGTCTTCTTCTTCACGCTGCTCGATCTGGTGGTGTTGCATACATGGTAGAGCATCAGACCGCTCGCGCCCCGCGATGGATCGTCGGCATCACCGGCGCCAGCGGGGCTATCTACGGCCTGCGGCTGTGCGAGGAGCTGCTCGCAGCCGGCGTAGAGCTGCATCTGGTCATCACCGATTCGGGATGGCGGGTGTTCAAGGAGGAACTCGACTGGGATGTCGCCAGACGTCGGGAGACGCTGGCGGGGCGGTTCGCCGAGTATAGCGACCGACTTCATTATCATGACAATCGCGATATTGGAGCGCCGATCGCCAGCGGATCATTCCGTACCGAAGGGATGGTCATCATCCCGTGCTCGATGGGCTCGCTGTCGGCGATCGCCCATGGCGCTTCGACTAATCTGCTGACGCGGGCTGCCGACGTCATGCTCAAGGAAGGCCGCAAGCTGCTGCTCGTGCCTCGCGAGACGCCGCTGCACGCGATCCATCTGGAGAATATGCTGACGCTGGCGAGGCTGGGCGCGAGGTTGATTCCGGCGATGCCGGCTTTTTATTACAAGCCGCAGTCGATGGAGGAGATGATTGATTTCCTCGTGGGCAAGGTGATGGACAATTTGCCGCTGGCTCACAATCTGTACAGAAGATGGGGGGAAGATCAGCATGAAGAACAATCCTCAGATAACCCTCGGACGGATTGACTACGCCAACGCCTGGCCGATTTTTTTTCACTTTCGCGAGGAACGCCTCGGCGGCAGGGTGCGTCTTTCCACGCAGGTTCCCTCGCGCCTTAACGCTGCGCTGCGCGAGCGCGAGCTGGATGTCGCAGCGATCTCCTCGTTTGCCTATGCTGAGAATAGCGAAGACTATATCTTGTTGCCGGGTCTGTCTGTAAGTGCGGAGGACCGCGTCAACTCGATCCTGCTATTCTTGAAGCGGCCGCTTGAGGAGGTGCTGCGCGGCACGATCGCAATGACCGATACGTCGGCCACCTCGGTCAACCTGCTGCGCATCCTCATGCAGGAGTATTACGGCGCGACTCCCCGATACCTGACGACGGCGCCCTCGCTGGACGACATGCTGGAGCAGGCCGATGCCGCGCTGTTGATCGGCGATACCGCGATCAAGGCTTCCTGGCGACAGACCGGCTGCGAGGTGATCGACCTGGGCTCGCTCTGGCGCAGCTGGACGGGACACGGCATGACCTTCGCGGTCGTCGCCGCCCGCCGGGAGCTGGCGCTGAGCCAGCCGGACTTGCTGGACGAGGTCCATGCAGCGCTGCTGGAGAGCAAGCGGCTGAGCTTGCGCGAGCCGGAGGAGCTGGTGGCCAAGGCTTGTCGCGAGCTTGGCGGAGAGCCGTCGTATTGGCGGCGTTATTTCCAAGAGCTGAATTATGATCTCGGCCCTCGCCAGTTGGAGGGACTGTCGCTATACTTCGGTTATGCGAGGAAGCTGGGGCTGCTGGAGCGGGATGTACGGATGGAATACTGGAACGACCAAACTTTGTCGCACGGGTGAACGAATGAAACTACTGGAACTGTATGCAAAACTGAAAACGGACCTGCAAGTCATCGAACGCGAGCTGGAGCTTGTTGTCAGTTCCAATCATCGGTTGCTGAGCGACGCCTCGCTGCATCTGTTGAAGGCTGGCGGCAAACGGCTCCGTCCGGCGTTCGTGCTGCTGTCGGGCAAGTTCGGCGACTACCGGCTGGATCGGCTGAAGCGGGTCGCTGTGCCGCTCGAGCTGATCCATATGGCCTCGCTCGTCCACGATGATGTCATCGACGATGCCGAGACGCGGCGCGGCAAGCTCACCGTCAAGTCGAAGTGGGACAATCGGATAGCGATGTATACGGGCGACTATATTTACGGCAAAGCGCTCGTCATGGTAACCGAGCTGGACCAGCCGGAGATCCATCGCGTGCTTTCCGCAGCCGTCCTGCAGATGACGATCGGCGAGATGGAGCAAATTCGCGATTTTTTCAATGTGTCGCAATCGGTGCGTCATTATCTGAAGCGGATCCGCCGCAAGACAGCGCTGCTGATCGCCGTCAGCTGTCAGCTCGGGGCGATCGCGGCGGACAGCGACCGCGAGCACGCGCTGCGGCTGTATCGGTTCGGTTATAATGTCGGCATGGCCTTTCAGATCCGCGACGACGTGCTCGATATTTGCGGGACGGAGAAGCAGATCGGCAAACCGCCGGGCTCGGACATTACCCAGGGCAACATTACGCTGCCGGTGCTGCTTGCTTTGCAGGACCCCGATATTGCCGACGAGCTTCGCGAGGAGATCGCGACGATTCGCGAGCTGGGTCCAGCCGCCGACATTACCCGGACGATCCGTTTGATTCGCGGCAGTCGCGGCATTGCCCAGTCGGAGCAGTTGGCCGACCGGTATATCGACAAGGCGATCGCTGCGCTTGACGGACTGCCGGGCATCAGCGCCAAGCAGCATCTGACGGATATTGCCCGTTTTGTCGCCAAGCGTAATTTTTAATAGCAATCGGATTTATTTATGAGGAGGCGCATGCAATGGAACAAACCTTTCTGATGATTAAACCGGACGGGGTCCAGCGGGGGCTGATCGGCGAGATCGTCGGCAGATTCGAGAAAAAAGGACTTCAGCTGTCGGCAGCGAAGTTTATGCAACTGGACCGCCAGTTGGCCGAGGCGCATTACGCTGAGCATGTGGGCAGACCGTACTACGACCCACTCATCGACTTTATAACTTCCGGCCCTGTATTTGCGATGGTCTGGCGGGGCGACGGCGTCATCGCGCTGACCCGGGCGTTGATCGGCAAGACCGATGCGCTGCAGGCCGCGCCGGGGACGATCCGGTCCGACTATGCTGTACATACCAATTTTAATCTGATCCACGGCTCCGATTCGGTCGAGAGTGCGGCTCGCGAGATTGCCCTCTACTTCACGCCGGACGAGTTGGTGGATTATGAACATACGATCCAGCGCTGGATCTAACGAAAACAACCATCATCCAAAGCCACACAAGGGGGAGCATACGGTGGAGGATCAGGACTTCGCCTTGTTCATCAAGCGGATCAAGGACAAAACAGCGATCGATCTGTCGCAATACAAGGAAGCGCAGATGAAGCGCAGGCTGACGACGCTGCGCGCCAAGCACGGCTTTACCAGCTTCCAGACGTATATGGATGCGCTGCAAAAGGATTCACAGCTGATGAACGAGTTTTTGGACCGGATGACGATCAACGTCTCCGAGTTTTGGCGCAATCCGAATCGGTGGCAGGCGCTGGAGCAACGTTTTTTGCCGGAGCTGTTGAAGGATTCGCCACGGATGCGCATCTGGAGCGCGGCCTGCTCCACAGGCGAGGAGCCTTATACGCTGGCGATGATCCTCGACCATCTGGGGGTGCAGGACCGGTCATCTATCCTGGCGACCGATCTCGACCACAAGGTGCTCGAAAAGGCCGATCACGGCAACTATCTGGACCGCTCGGTGCGCGATGTGCCGCCGGCTTATCTCAAAACGTACTTCACCGTCAACGACGGGGTGTATACGGTGCGGGATTCGCTCAAGAAAGCTGTTAAATTTAAGCAGCATAATTTGTTGCATGACCGTTTCGAGGGTCCGTTCGACCTGATCGTGTGCCGCAATGTGATGATTTATTTCACAGAGGAAGCCAAGCAACTGCTCTATCGCAAGTTCTCGGCTGCGCTGCGGCCAGGCGGACTGCTGTTCGTAGGCAGCACAGAGCAGATTTTCTCGCCGTCGCAATATGATCTGGAGACGGTGGAGACGTTTTTTTATCGCAAGCGTCGTTCATGAATAAAGGATGCCCTTATTCTCCAATACTAGAGCTATCGACCAATCTTGGAGGGAATCACATGGACAAGCGCAAAGTTGTCGCCGCCTATCGGCGCGGCATGATGACGATCCAGGAGTGCGCCCAGATCCTCGGCGTAGACAACCCGCATCTACTTGGGATCCTCGACGATCCGCGGCTGGCCGCCGAGCCGACATTGCGAGTCGTTCGCCATTCGGTTACGGGATAGCGCCACTGTAGCGTGAGGGAATCTGCCAGGCATGACTAAAAAATCCTCTTCCGTTTGCTCCTGCAAGCTGGAAGAGGATTTTTGATTTGAGCGTCTTTGTGAGGGGGGATGGGGGCATTTTGGCGGGACTGACCAAGCGCCGGTGGATCGTCGCTATTTCTTGTCAAACCTGCAGCGCTATACTATAATTAGCAAAGATGTTGAGAGGGCGGGAAAACGCCCTTTTCGCTGCGCGTTTTTTCGAATTTCCGAATGATAGAATGGATATGCCGAGTAACTTCGAGGAGGAACCGAGAGTGAGCTTGCGTTATTTGACAGCGGGGGAGACCCATGGCCCTCAGCTTACCGCGATTATCGAGGGGTTGCCTAGCAACCTGACCATTGATTTCGAAGAATTGAACCATCAGCTGCAGCGTCGGCAGAAGGGCCATGGCCGCGGCCGCCGCATGCAGATCGAGAAGGATACGGCGGAGATCGTCGGCGGCGTCCGTCACGGTCGTACGACAGGCGCGCCGGTCGCGCTCATCGTCGCCAACAACGACTGGAAGCACTGGACCAAAGTGATGAACATCGAGCCGATCGAAGGCGGCGACGAGGAGAAGCGCCGCGTTCATCGGCCGCGTCCGGGACATGCCGATCTGAACGGCGGCCTCAAGTACAATCTGAAAGACCTGCGCAACGTGCTCGAGCGCTCGAGCGCACGCGAGACGGCGGCGCGCGTCGCCGTAGGCGCGATGGCTCGTCAGCTGCTGGCCGCATTCGGCATCAAGGTGGCGGGGCAGGTCATCCGAATCGGCGAGATCGAAGCGCCGCCTAACCAGCTGTCGGTCGATGAGCTGATCGCGCAGACGGAGGAGTCGCCGGTACGTGTCGTCGACAAGGCGACCGAAGAGAAGATGATGGCCCATATCGATCAGGTGAAGGCCGAGGGCGACTCGATCGGCGGTATCGTCGAATGCATCATCGAGGGCGTGCCCGTCGGTCTGGGCAGCCATGTCCAATGGGATCGCAAGCTTGACGGACGGATCGCCCAGGCGGTTGTCTCGATCAATGCGTTTAAGGGCTGCGAGATCGGCATCGGCTTCGAAGCGGCAGCGATGCGAGGCTCCAAGGTGCATGACGAGATCCTCTACACCGAGGAGCGCGGCTATCATCGCGCCTCCAACCGCGCAGGCGGCTTCGAGGGCGGCATGACGACTGGCGAGCAGATCGTCGTGCGCGGCGTCATGAAGCCGATCCCGACGCTGTACAAGCCGCTCCGCAGCGTCGACATCGACACCAAGGAAGCATTCACCGCACAGGTGGAGCGTTCGGACAGCTGCGCCGTGCCGGCCGCCAGCGTCGTTATGGAGCATGTCGTCGCCTGGGAGGTCGCGCGGGCCTTCCTTGAGAAGTTCGGCGGCGACTCGATCGAAGAGATTCGCGCCAACGTAGACGCGTACCTCGCTCAAGTGAGGAGCTACTAATGATGAGGGAGCTTACAGTCGATCTAGGCGATCGCAGCTACCCGATCTATATTGGCGAAGGCTTGCTCGGTCAGGCGGGGGAGCTGTTCGCCAAGCACGGCATCGTCACATCTTCGCCGCTGCTCATCGTATCCGATACGCAGGTCGCGCCGCATTATCTGGAGCCGCTCGCGACACAGCTGACGCAAGCGGGCTACGAGGTCGCAACGTTCGTCGTCCCGTCCGGCGAATCGTCCAAGTCGCTGGATATGTTCGAGCAGATCATGACGAAGGCGCTGCAGTCCGGACTCGATCGCAAGTCGGCGGTCGTGGCGCTCGGCGGCGGCGTCGTCGGCGATCTGGCGGGGTATGTGGCGGCAGCTTATATGCGGGGCGTCCGCTTCGTCCAGGTGCCGACGACGATCCTCGCGCATGACAGCAGCGTCGGCGGCAAGGTCGCCGTCAACCACCGCCTCGCCAAAAACGTCATCGGCGCTTTCCACCAGCCGGAGCTGGTGCTATACGATCTGAGCACGCTGCAGTCGCTGCCGCCGCGCGATGTGCGCTCGGGCTTGTCCGAGGTTGTCAAGCACGGTCTGATCTGGGACGCCGAGTTCGTCGACTGGGTCGATGCGAATGCGGACAAGCTGCTGGCGCTCGATGCGGAGGCGCTCGGATACGCTCTCTACAAGGGCTGTAGCGTCAAGGCGGCTGTCGTCTCCGAGGATGAGCGCGAGAGCAGTCTGCGGGCGATCCTGAATCTCGGTCATACGATCGGACACGCGCTGGAGGCGGTCGGCCAGTATGGCGAGCTGCTGCACGGCGAAGCGATCGCGATCGGCATGATCGGGTCGGCCAGGCTCGGCGTCGAGCTGGGCGCGCCGGAGGAGGTCTACACCGTGACCAAACGCGTCCTGCAGCGATGCGGGCTGCCGGTGCGGCTGCCGGAGCATTATGATGTGGATGCCATCATGGAAGCGATGATGTTCGACAAGAAGTTCGCTGGAGGACGGATGGTGTTCATCGTGCCGACGGCGATCGGCAAGGTCGAGATCAACCGCAGCGTGGACGCCGGTCTCGTGCGGGCGATTGTGGAGCAGTTAAAGAAGGAGGCCGAGTAGGATGAATGTGCGGGGAATTCGCGGAGCGATTACCGTAGAGCTGAACGACGAACAACAGATTCTCGATGCGACGGCGCAGATGCTGGGCGAGATCATCAAGGAGAATCAACTGGCGCCTGATCAGGTGAGCAGCATTTTCATCACCGTCACGCAAGATCTGGATGCCGCTTTTCCTGCCGTTGCGATCCGTCGCCTGCCCGGTTGGGATCTGGTGCCGTTGATGTGTTCCCTGGAGGTGCCCGTCAAAGGCAGCCTGCAGCGCTGCATTCGTCTGATGGTGCTGGTCAACACGGAGAAGGGGCAAGACGAAATTCGTCATATTTACCTTGGCGGCGCGCGCGCGCTGCGTCCGGATCTGGCAGCGAAGAATTGACGAAATCGGCTGGCTGTTGTATAGTGAACAGTAGTTTAGCAAAGCCAAGCAAGAGACGAGTGAATAGTTAGGGTACCATGAGATGAGCAGAGCCTAGTGAGAGACGAGCTGAGTTGAGAAGAGTATGCGATGAGATGCAGATGCAGGAGAGCCAGGGAGAGGCGTCGTTTGTTGCGCCCTGGGGGTTTGTTCCTGTATGCCGGCATTCCTTTTGCATTCGATGTTCAGGTCTAATCGATCACAGCTCCTGCCGTCCGCAGGAGCTTTTTTTATTGGCTGCTCAGCCGAAGCCGCTCACATATCAGGACACTTAGATGAAGGAAGGGATAACCCATGACCACCGAATTGCAGCATGTCATCGCTTTGGCCGGACAATATAATCTGATCCCGATCGCCCGGCATGCGCTGGCCGACACGGAGACGCCGATCCGGCTGTTCCAACACTTCAGCCAGGAGCGCCATGCGTTCCTCCTCGAGAGTGTGGAGGGCGGCGTGAAGTGGGCGCGCTACTCGTACATCGGCACCGACCCGTTCATGCTGATATCCGGCAAACACGGCGAGATGACGATCGAGGACAGATACGGCAAGCAGTCCAGCAAGGAGCGGCCGCTCGAGCTGCTCAAGGCCCGACTCCGCGGCTATCGCAGCCCGCAGATGGCGGGCTTGCCTTCCTTCACTGGCGGCGCCATCGGATTTTTCGGATACGACCTGCTGCAATATTACGAGAAGCTGCCGGCGCATCGAATCGATGACTTGCAGATGAACGATCTGCAGTTTATGTTCTGCGACCAGATCGTCGTCTTCGACCACTTCAAGCAGCAGATCCAGGTTATCGGCAATGTGCATATCCCCGAGGGGGCGACGGATGCCGAGATTACCGAAGCGTATGAAGCGACGCTCTCTCGCATCGATGCGGCGATCGCGCGGCTGCAGCAGCCGCTGGCCGTGCCGATGCTGGCGGGCGGGGAGTTGCTCTCCGATCCCGATCTCGGCGAGGTCCAGTCCAATGTGACCAAGGAGCAGTTCATCGGCAACGTCGAGCAGGCCAAGGAATATATCCGCGCCGGCGACATCTTCCAGGTCGTGCTGTCGCAGCGCTTCAGCATCGAGACTGCCGTCGACCCGCTGCATGTGTATCGCGTGCTGCGGACGATGAACCCGTCGCCGTATATGTACTACCTGAAGATGGACGAAGAAATCATCGTCGGCACCTCGCCCGAGGCGCTGGTCAAGGTCGACGGCGGCCGCGTCGAGACGCGACCGATCGCCGGCACCCGGCCGCGCGGCAAGACCGACGAGGAGGATCAGGCGCTCGAGCGGGAGCTGCTCGCCGACGAAAAGGAGCGTGCCGAGCATCTGATGCTGGTCGATCTGGGGCGCAATGATATCGGCCGTGTCGCCGAGTTCGGCTCGGTCCACTGCGACGCCTACATGGAGATCGAACGCTACTCGCATGTGATGCATATTGTCTCCAACGTGTCGGGCAAGCTGCGCGAGGACAAGGATTTCTTCGACGCCTTCGTCTCGTGCATGCCGGCGGGCACCGTGTCGGGCGCGCCGAAGCTGCGGGCGATGGAGATCATCGCGGAGCTGGAAAATGAAGCGCGCGGCGCGTACGCCGGGGCGATCGGCTATCTCGGCTTCGGCGGCAGTCTCAATACATGCATCACCATCCGGACGATCATCTTCAAGCATGGCAAGGCGTACGTCCAGGCGGGAGCGGGCATCGTCTGGGACTCCGTGCCGGAGAAGGAATACGAGGAGACGGTTAACAAGGCAAAGGCGATGCTGAAGGCGATCCGGGCGGCAGAAGCGATGTTCCCGGCCCACGCGCGCAACGCAGCCGCGATTGCGGTCAATTCCGATTACTATATTCAAGCTTAAGGGGGAATGGCGATGACGACGCAAACGATGACGATGCAGCTGGCGCTGTCGCGACTGGTCGAAGGCAAGGATCTGACGCGCGCCGAGGCGGCGGCGACGATGGACATAATCATGAGCGGCGAGGCGACGCCGGCCCAGATCGCCGGGGTCGTCACCGCGCTGCGGATGAAGGGCGAGACGATCGATGAGATCACCGGCTTCGCCGAGGTGATGCGCAGCCGCTCCAACCGGGTGCAGACGGAGCAGACCGGCTTGCTCGACACCTGCGGGACAGGCGGCTCGGGCATCCACAAGTTCAATATCTCGACCGCCTCGGCGATCATCGCCTCGGCTGCAGGCGTGCGTGTCGCCAAGCACGGCAACCGCGCGATGTCCGGCAAGGCCGGCAGCGCCGACGTGCTGGAGGCGCTGGGCGTCAACATTGCGCTGACTGCCGAACAGGCCGGCGCTTGTCTGGAGCAGATCGGCATCTGCTTTATGTTCGCCCAGCTGTTCCATCCGTCGATGCGGCATGCGGCGGTGCCGCGCCGCGAGCTGGGAGTGCGGACGATCTTCAATATGCTCGGTCCGCTCACCAATCCGGCAGGAGCCGACCGCCAGCTGCTCGGCATCTATGATCGCTCCCGGACCGAGACGGTAGCCGGCGTGCTCGGACGGCTCGGACTGCAGCGCGCGATGGTCGTCAGCAGCCATGACGGCCTGGACGAGATCAGCATCTCGGCGCCGACCCAGATCTCCGAGCTGAAGGACGGACAGCTGCGTACTTACGATATTACGCCGGAGGAGCTGGGCTTGCGCGCATATCCGCTGGGCGAGGTGCTCGGCGGCGACGCGCAGACCAATGCGGCCTTGATCCGCCAGGTGCTGAGCGGTCAGGAGCAAGGCGCCTATCGGGCGATCGTAGCGGCCAACGCTGGCGCATGCATCTATGTAGGCGGCGTCGCAGGCACGCTGCAGGAGGGCGTTCATCTCGCGATGCGGATGCTGGATAATGGCAGCGCGGCCGCGAAGCTGGAGCAATTGATACAGATGACAGGAGAGTGCGCGCATGTTTCTTGATACAATCGTAGCCGCCAAGCGGCGTGAAGTGGATACGCTCAGCGAGCAGTTCGTGCTGAGCGAGGTGGAACGGCGGATCGCGGCGATGGCGCCGTGCCGAGGCTTCGAACGGGCGCTGACAACAGGGCGGCAGCGTTCGCTCGGACTAATCGCCGAGGTGAAGAAGGCTTCGCCATCCAAAGGCTTGATCCGGGCGGACTTTGAGCCGGTGGCGCTCGCTCGAATCTATGAAGAGGCTGGGGCGGATTGCATCTCGGTGCTGACCGATGTGGAGTTTTTCCAGGGCTCGCCGGATTATCTGACCGCTGTCAGCGAGGCGGTGCGCGTGCCGCTGCTGCGCAAGGACTTCATCATCGACGAACGCCAGATCTACGAGGCGCGCACGATGGGCGCCGATGCGATCCTGCTGATCGCGGCGATCCTGACGGCGGAGCAGCTCGAGAGCTACGACAAGCTCGCTCGCAGCCTTGGGATGGATGTGCTGGTCGAGGTGCATGACGAGCAGGAGCTGACGACGGTGCTGGAGATCGGGCGCTCGACGCTGATCGGCGTCAACAATCGCGATCTGCGCAGCTTCGTCACCGATCTCAAGACGACCGAGCGTCTCATCGGCATGATGCCGAAGACGGCGACCGTTATCAGCGAGAGCGGCATCGCTGCGCCGGAGGATATCGCTTATCTGGCGGGGATCGGCGCGCACGGCGTGCTGATCGGCGAGTCGTTCATGCGGCAGCCGGATGTCGGGCAGGCCGTCGAGCATATTATGGGTCCGGCGGCCCGCGTATGAGCGTGAGGGTGAAGATCTGCGGCCTGTGCGACGCGGAGACGATCCGGGCGATGGACGGGCTGCCGGTCGACGAGATCGGCTTCGTCCTCGCCAAGAGCCGCAGGCAAGTTTCGCCTGCACAGGCAGGGGAGCTGATCGACGCTGTAGCCAGTCTGCGCAATCATAATGGCGTTGCGCCGCGGACGGTTGGCGTTTTCGTCGACCCCACACTGGAATCGCTGGAGGAGACGATCGCGACAGCGCCGCTTGATGTCATCCAGCTGCATGGGGAGGAGACGCCGCAGCTGTGCCGGGACGTCCGCGACCGGCTTGGTCGCGACGTCTGGAAGGTGCTCTCCGTCGGCGAGCAGCACGAGGATGCAACGTCCCGTCTCGCGCCTTATGCGGGGGCGATCGACGCGGTGCTGATCGATACGGCAGGCGGCGGTACCGGGCAGACGTTCCAGTGGGACCGCATCCCGGCTTATGCGGCTGCCGCACAGGAGCTGGGGCTGCCGCTCTATGTAGCGGGCGGCCTGCATCCGGGCAATGTACAGGAGCTGCTCCGCAGTTATGCGCCGGGAGGCATCGATGTTTCCAGCGGCGTAGAGACGGATGGAGTCAAGGATATCGGATTGATCAAGCAGTTCATCGAAAGGGTGAAGGAAGCATGACACAAATGCCAGACAGCAACGGACGTTACGGCGCATTCGGTGGCCGTTATGTGCCAGAGACGTTAATGAATGCTTTGTTTGAACTGGAAGAAGCCTACGCGCATTACGCCAAGGACCCCGAGTTCGTGGCCGAGGTCCGCTATTGGCTCAAAAAATATTCGGGTCGGCCGACCTCGCTGTACTATGCAGAGCGTCTGACCGAGCATCTGGGCGGCGCCAAGATCTATCTGAAGCGGGAGGATCTGAACCATACCGGCGCGCACAAGATCAACAACACAATTGGTCAAGGCGTGCTGGCGAAACGGATGGGCAAGACGAAAATTATCGCCGAAACCGGCGCAGGCCAGCATGGGGTCGCCTCGGCGACAGTGGCGGCGCTGCTCGGACTCGAATGCAAGGTGTTCATGGGCGAGGAGGACACGAAGCGTCAGCAGCTTAACGTCTTCCGGATGAATCTGCTCGGCGCCGAGGTCGTGCCGGTCACCTCCGGCACGCGCACGCTCAAGGATGCGTGCAACGAGACGCTGCGCTACTGGGTGAGCCATGTCGACGATACGTATTACATCCTTGGCTCGGTGACAGGACCGCATCCGTACCCGATGATCGTGCGCGACTTCCAGCGCATCATCGGCGACGAGGCGCGCGCGCAGATGCTCGAGGAGTACGGCGGGCTGCCGGATTATGTCGTGGCGGCCGTCGGCGGCGGCAGCAATGCGATCGGCATTTTCTATCCGTTCCTAGAGGACGAGTCGGTACAGCTGATCGGCGTTGAGGCGGCAGGCAAGGGCGTCGACACGGACGAGCATGCGGCGACGATGACCAAGGGCAGCCACGGTGTTTTCCAGGGCTCGATGAGCTACGTGCTGCAGGACGAGTACGGTCAGGTGCTGCCGGCGCATTCGATCTCGGCTGGCCTCGACTATCCGGGCATCGGTCCAGAGCATTCGTATCTGAAGGACTCCGGCCGCGCCAGCTATGTGCCAGCGACGGATGCGGAGGCGCTCGAGGCGCTCCAGCTGCTCTCCCGCAAGGAAGGCATCATCCCGGCGCTGGAGTCGGCGCATGCGATCGCGCATACGATGAAGCTGGCGCCGACGCTTGGCCGCGACAAGACGATCATCGTCAACCTGTCGGGCCGCGGCGACAAGGACGTAGAGTCGATTATGGGTTACTTGGGAGGCAACGCGCATGAATCGAATTGATGAGACATTCCAGCAGTTGCGAGAGCGAAAGGAGACTGCGCTCATCCCGTTCATCAGCGTAGGCGATCCCGATCTCGAGACGACGGTGCGGATCATCCAGACGCTCGAGGAAGCGGGAGCAGACATGATCGAGCTGGGCGTCCCGTATTCGGACCCGCTCGCTGACGGACCGGTCATCCAGCGGGCATCGGGTCGGGCGCTTCGTCACCGGATTACTGTCGAGGACTGCATCGGCGTAGCCTCTGCCGCGCGCGCGGCCGGGGTGAAGCTGCCGTTTATCCTGTTCTCATACTTCAATCCGGTGCTGCGGCTAGGGCTCGAGCGATTTTTCCAGTTGTTGCAGGACAATGGCATCAGCGGCCTCATCCTGCCTGATCTGCCGATCGAGGAAGACGGCGAGGTGCGAGCGATGGCCGAGGCGGCCGACATTCACCTGATTCCTCTCGTCGCGCCGACGTCCAATGACCGGGTGAAGCGGATCGCCGAGCATGCTCGCGGCTTCGTCTATTGCGTATCGTCGCTTGGCGTCACGGGCGTACGCGCCGACTTCCACGACGGCATCGACGAATTTCTGCGGACTGTCCGGTCGGCGACCGATACGCCGATCGCTGTCGGCTTCGGCATCTCCAGTCGCGAGCAGGTGGAGCGCTTCGCCGGCCAGGCGGACGGCGTCATCGTCGGCAGCGCGATCGTGCGCCGCATCGAGGAGTCGATTCCGCTGCTCGAGGACCCGTCCAGACGCGAAGAAGGCTTGCGTGAAATTTATGAATTTGTCCGGCAACTGAAGGTTTAAATCCTCGTCAACTTATGAGACAATAGACGGTACAACTGTCGATGAGGTGAACCAATTGAAGCCAAAACAAAATATTACTCACTTGCCTGTCTATCAGCCGGGCAAGCCTGTCGAAGACGTCAAACGCGAACTCGGACTGACCGAAGTCATCAAGCTCGCCTCCAATGAAAATCCGTACGGCTGCTCGGAGCAAGCCAAGGCTGCGATTACCGCCGAGCTGTCCAATACGAGCATCTACCCGGACGGCGCCAGCGTGGCGCTGACGCAGGATGTGGCAGCAAGTCTCGGCGTCTCCGCCGATCAGCTGATCTTCGGCGCGGGTTCGGACGAGGTCATCCTGATGCTGGCCCGGGCATTCTTCGTGCCTGGCGACGAGACGATCATGGCGGACGAGACGTTCCCGCAGTACAAGCACAATGCCGAGATCGAGAGCGCGACCGTCATCGAGGTGCCGCTCAAGGACGGCAAGCATGATCTGGAGGCGATGCTGGCCCGCGTCACCGACAAGACCAAGGCGGTCTGGATCTGCAACCCGAACAACCCGACCGGCACGATCGTAACCCATGACGAAGTAGCGGACTTCCTGGCTCGTGTTCCGAACTCTGTACTTGTCGTGCTCGATGAAGCGTACTGTGAATACGTCGACGGCTCCGACTATCCGGACGGCCTGTCGCTCATGAAGAAGTACCCGAATCTGGTGCTGCTGCGCACCTTCTCCAAAATTTACGGACTCGCTTCGCTGCGTATCGGCTATGGCATCGGCGACCCCGAGGTCATTCGCTCGATCAATCAGGTGCGCGAGCCGTTTAATACGACGCGCTTTGCCCAGGCTGCTGCTCGCGCAGCGCTGGCCGACGATGCATTTATCCAGATGTGCCGCGAGAGCAACACGGCGGGCATTCGCTACCTGACCGGAGAGTTCGATCGTCTCGGCTTGAGCTACTTCCCGGCCAACGGCAACTTTATTATGTTCGACGCCAAGCATCCTTCGCAGCAAGTGTTCGACGGCTTGCTCCGCAGAGGCATCATCTCGCGGGCTCGCTGGTCCTATTACCCTACACATATCCGCATTACTGTAGGCAACCCGGAACAAAACCAGAAGTTCATTGCGGCGCTGGAGGAAGTGCTGCAGGAACTGGCAGTGCAAGTATAGCCGATGACCAAAATCGCGATTTTTGGCGTCGGACTGATGGGCGGCTCGCTGGCCCTCTGCTTCCGCGGCAAGCCCGACCTCTACGTGGTCGGGCACTCGGTGCGGGAGTCGTCTGTAAGGAAGTACATCGAACGCGGCGTCGTCGACCATGCCACGACCTCCATGGAGAAAGCGGCAGCGGAGGCCGACTTTATCTTCCTCTGCGTACCGGTTGGCTCGCTCGCCGAATATGTGGAGCAACTGAGCAAGCTGCCGCTCAAGCCAGGCTGCATCATCACCGATGTCGGCAGCACCAAGGCATCGGTGGCTGCTTGCGCGCGCCAGCTCCAGCTTGGCGAGGCGATCTTCATCGGCGGACATCCGATGGCTGGCTCCGAGCGATCCGGCGTCGAGGCGGCGACGGCGCATCTGTACGAGAATGCTTATTATGTATTGACTCCTGAGCCAGGGACGCCGCCGGAGGCGCTGGAGCGCCTGCAGGCGCTCTTGACCTACACCAAGGCCAAGATCGTCAGCGTCGACCCGGTGATGCATGACGAGATCGTCGGCGCGATCAGCCATCTGCCGCATATTATCGCGGTGGCGCTGGTCAACCAGATCCGCGGCTATCATCAGAGCAACGATCTGTACGGCATGCTGGCGGCCGGCGGCTTCCGCGACATCACCCGGATCGCTGCGAGCGAGCCTGTCGTCTGGCGGGATATCCTGCTCAACAACAAGCAGGTGCTGCTGGAGCTGCTGCAGGACTGGCAGCTGGAGACGGCCAAGTTCGTCGAGCTGCTGGAGCGTGAGGATGGCGACGGCGTAGAGGAAGCGTTCCGGCTCGCCGGCGCGTTCCGCAACCAGCTGCCGGAGCGGCGCAAGGGAATGATCCATTCGCTGTTCGAATGTTACGTCGACGTGCCCGATCATCCCGGCATCATCGGCAAGATCGCCACGCTGCTCGGCGACCAGCGGATCAACCTGAGCAATCTGCGGATCATCGAGAGCAGGGAGGACGTGCCGGGCATCCTCAGGCTGTCGTTCCGCGAGCAGCCCGACCTCGATGCGGCGCGCGAGCTGCTGGAGTCGCTGGGCTACGCCGTTCACGATTAGCTGCTGCTGGATCGAGGTTTCAGATGCCCTCAAAACAAAGCCTACGGTCACGGGATCGATCTTCCGATCGCTGTTGTCCCCAGATTTCTTTATTTTTCACCGCATTAGCGGTTGAAATCCGGGGACAGCGTATGCTTTCGAAGCTAGCTTTTCTGCGAAAAGCTCTCAGGCGAATGCTTTAACGCTTTCTGCAAGAAAGCGACTTCGGAAGCTTATGCTTTTCTACAGATTCGATTCCGTGCCTCTTCGGCCTTTTGAGGGCAGCCTGAGGTTCTGCTTCTTGATTTTAATTAATGGCGGCTCGGTCAAAGGCCCTCGGATGGTCACAAATTCTTTTTCACAAAAAATGAAAACGCTTATTGACAAATTGAAAACGGATACATATAATAAGAAGTACAGTATGGTTTCTCTCCACTCCTATCCAACTGTTTGCCTCGAAAATAGGCATGGGCCACTTTGCGAAGTGGTCTTTTTTTTGTTCTCATTATCGCATAATCGGCAGTATCGCGTGCTGCCGACTCGTCCGGCCTCCGATCCTTCAAAACTTTAGAAAAGATTTGGAATCCGCCCTTGACCAGGTATGGTAAAATAAAGCTGTCTTTTTATTTTTCTGAACCCCCTTGCTTCCATTCCACGGAAATCGGTTAATAATAGATTGGTTTTTTTATCGATTCACCGCAACTTTTTTCTCCCGGTTCGGTACTATGTAATAGTGAGCGTTCAGACATCATCCAGCCCTGAGCGGATGTGCGGATGCTCGCGAGCTAGCAATCCGGACACGGGATGATCACTCCGAAGGCCAAGGAGGGTCGCTCCACATGTTGGATTCCCAATTGATCCGCGAGATCAAGGATGGCAATATACAGTTGTATTCTGATTTGATGCGTCGATATCAACGCAAGATTCTGGCTTTCATCTACCATATGCTGAAGGGTGCTGGCATGGAGGCGATGGCCGAGGACTTATGCTCGGAGACGTTTTACAAAGCGTATCGAAGCTTGCATTCGTTCCGGGAGGTGGACGCTTCGTTCTCAACGTGGCTCTACACGATCGCCCGCAACACCGTGCTCAGCGAGCTCCGCAAGCAGAGGTCAGGGAACATCTCCCTGGATGAATCAGGATACATACCGGTAGCGCCGATCGAGACCGTACCCGAGCAGCAGATGCTGCTCAACGAACGGATGTCGCTAGTAAGGCAAGCGATCAATAATCTGCCCGAGAAACAGCGTTCCGCGCTTATCCTTCGAGAGTATGACCAACTGGAGTACCAGGAGATCGCCGCGATTCTCGGGCAATCGGTCAGTTCCGTCAAATCGTTACTGTTTCGGGCTAGAGCGAGTGTGAAATCACAGCTGGAGCCGTATTTCGGCGAGACAAGTGCGATAGTGGAGTACGAGGGGATGAAGATAAGATGACATGTGAAGAAGCGCAAGAAAAATTCGCATGGTATTGGGATCTTGTAACCAATGATCCCGATAGGCAGGCGGTCGATCGACATATCTCGGGCTGCGTCTGCTGCAAGGAAGAATTTCGACTGTGGGAGGAGAGCCGGCAGCTCGTCCGCACGCTGGCTTCGGAGCATCAAGTAAGAGCTGTCGAGCTCGAAGCGATGAATCGGCAAGTAATGGAGCGCATCTACAAGGAGCAGCCCTTGGCGCCTCCCCAGCACAGACCGAGTCGTATGCGGCCTGGCAAGCTGCGTCGTCGGGCAGCGGTGCTGGCCTGCTGCATGATACTGATCGTCGCTGCATTTGCCCAATGGTGGCCTAGTAGCGAGCCGACGCCTCCACAGGCGGGAATCATCCAGATGCCAGGGGTGCTCGACGGCAGCGGCGCCACGACCGTCAGCGCGGCTCTGTATGACCATGTGCCGATGGCCAGCATCAGCGATCCGATCCTGCTGCAGATGACGCCTAGCGTGTCGCCCTATCTGATCGCGATGTCGGTGGCGGCTTTGCTGCTGACGCTGCTGGCGATGAATTGGCTGCTGCGCACACGAACATGACAAGACTCTCCAGCGTATGGTGCTGGAGGTCTTTCATTTTATAGAGGTTTTTATCGCAATGAAAGAAGATAGAGAAGGGGTGGTTGCCAAGTGAGGATGGGTTGGATTCGCCACGGCAGGACGTCGTGGAATGCAGAGGGCAAGATCCAGGGACAGACGGATATTCCGTTGAATGAGGAGGGCACAGCCCAGGCGCGCATGCTGGCCGCTCGGCTGGCCGGAGATGCGATGCGTTGGGACGCTATCATATCCAGCGATCTGCAGCGGGCTCGCGAGACGGCTTGCATCATCTCCGCGCGGCTCGGCATACCGCTGCTGCCGGCAGACCATCGGCTGCGCGAACGGGGCTTTGGCGAGATCGAAGGGACGACAGAGCAGGAGCGGCTGGCGCGCTGGGGACCGGACTGGCGGCGTACGTACGAAGGACAAGAGTCGGACGCGGACGTGACCGCCCGAGGGCTGGCATTCATCGCTGATATGCGCGAGCAGGCGCCGCAGCGCAATCTTCTCGTCGTCTCGCATGGCAGCTTCCTGAGCCAGCTGCTGCATTCGCTGTGCGACGGCCTGGATGACAGTTATATCTGCAATATGTCGTATTCCATTGTCGAGCTGCAGGAGGAGTCGTGGGTATCGTTGCTTCATAACTGTTCGTTGCATTTGCAGAGCGATTTCGGCAGGCACGTTTAAGATTTCACTTTTTTCCTATACTGGTAGTAACAGCGCCAGGGAGGGATGAAGATGAAGCTCGCCGAGATGCTGGGCTATGCCGACATCGATCAATTGAACCGGATCGCCGATCAATATCAGCTGCAATGCAACACACATTCCAAAAACGAGCTGATCCAATCGATCCTTGCGGCGATCCAGCGCAAAGAAGCCGTGAAGCGGCAATTGTCAGAATTATCGCTCTCGGAACGTCGATTTCTGAGCACGCTGTTATTCGATAGCCGATACGCTTTTAGTCAGGAGGAGCTGGTCGCCAGGGTCCAGCAAGGACGGTTCGACGAAGAGGAGCGCAGCGGACTGGTGACGGAGACAGCGGCTGGGCGCAAACGTGCGACAGCGCAGTCGAAGACAAGCAAGCGGAAGACGAGCAAGACAGCAGCTGCGTCGCCGCCCGGTCCACGCTCGACGATCGTCAAGTTCAAGCAGGCGGGCTGGCTCTTCAACGGGGTGTCCGGGGCGTCTCGTTACCTCTTCCACGTCCCGACAGATCTGCGGGAGCGGTTCCGCGCCGAGATGTCGACGGCGATGCGCGAGCATCTGCAGTACATCGACGAGCCGGACGGCTTCCGGGACGAGCAGCAGCTGCTGGCCGAGGATGTGCTGACGCTGCTCCGCTATGTCCGTCAGCATGAGCCGGCGCTCACGGCCGAGGGGTTCATGTATAAGCGCAGTATCCTGCAGCTGCTGGAGGCGATGCATATCCTCGAGGAGCCGCCGGCCCGCGGCGCCTGGCGCTTCGGCTATGGACGGCGGATGAAGGATTATCCGAACCGGCTGTCCTTCGTCTACGATTATGCGTATTATCAGCAACTGCTCGTAGAGGATGGACAGCAGCTGCGGATCTCGCCGCAGGGCGAGACGATGCTGGCGAGCCGCGCCTTGCCTGAGCCGACCGAGCTGTATCGGTTCTGGCTGAGGCTGTACAAGGGAGCGGTGCCCAATATTTTGACGTTGGCGAACTGGGTGCATGACCTGGCGGACCGTTGGGTGACGACCGCTTCGTTGGCCGAGCAGCTGCTCCCTTATATCAAGCCCTTCTATTATGATAGCGCTGTGGATGTGTTGGAGAAACGCGTGCTCGGGATGATGATGCATCTCGGACTGCTGCGGATCGGCGAGCATCGCGAGCAAGGCTCTGTCGTGCGGATGACACCGGTGGGGCATGCGGTCGTCGCAGGCGTCTATGTCGCCGATCAAGATCGCATCGAGCTTGCGCCTTCCGGCAACGAGCGAGATTGACAACGGATGAACCGGCTGATAGAATGACCTCCACAATCGAGCGATCAAGGAGGTCAACCCGATGTTCATCCCTTATCAAGGCAAGCTGCCGCAAATCGACCCTTCAGTCTACATTGCGGAAGGGGCCAAGCTGGTCGGCGATATCCAGATCGGCGCACAGAGCACAGTCTGGTTCAACGCGGTGCTGCGGGGCGATCTGGCGCCGATCCGTATCGGCAGCCGCTGCAACATCCAGGACGGGGTCGTAGGTCATGTCAATACATCGCAGCCCTTGCTGCTGGAGGATGAGGTGTCCGTCGGTCACGCTGCGATCGTCCATGGCTGCAGCATAGGCAAGGGTACATTAATCGGCATGGGGGCCATCGTACTGAACGGAGCGGACATCGGTGAATATGCTTTAATAGGAGCAGGAGCCATCGTCACGGAGAATCGGGTCATCCCGCCGTACACGCTGGCGCTCGGCTCTCCCGCCAAGCCAGTCCGCGAGTTGACGGAATCCGATCTGCTGCGGATGAAGGCCACCTGGGAGAGCTACGTTCTCAAAGGCAAGGAGTATAGCGGCATATAACTAACATTTGCTGTCTAGACAACAATCTGGCTTGGCTTTAACCCGGTCTGGAGGTGCATGTATCCTATGGACAGAATGAAAGTCACGTACGAGGCGATGCTGGGGCTTGCCGCTGAGATGGTACTGGACGACGCCGTCCGCCGTTTCAACAAGGAGAGAATTCAGCAGGAAATCGATCAGGCGCTGGCGGCAGGGGACAAGGATACGTTTCGCCGACTCGCCGAGCAATGGAAGGCGCTGAGTCGGAAGTAACAAGTCGCATCGCATCGCCCGGGCTTGCATGTGTTGTCTCGTCAAGAGAAAACGCATGCAAGCCCTTTTGCCTTGAGGCGGGGCTTCATGATACGATAAGTGAAAAACAGACAGGGGAACGAGCATGAAATTCAGCGAGATGACAGAAGAGCAATGGCAGGAAAACGGCATCTATTATGATACATGCCTGCTGCCCGTAACCGGACTTGCGGGCGGGGAAGACCCGGTGACAACGACAAAGGCGCTGGAGCGTCTGGCGGATGCGATCGATCTCGTCGAGGTGCCGTTCAAGGGTCGCGTCGTCATCTATCCGGCTTATCATTACTGGCGGGACGAAGACCTGACGCAGCTGGCAAGACTCTGCCGTACGCTCAAGGAGGGCGAGGCGGGATTCAAGCATGTCATCGTGACGAGCGGCGTACGGCTGACTGCGCTGACCCAGGTCGGGGCAGACCTGACGGTCATCCCGGACGAGCAGGGGGCGCTGCCCGCTGCGCAGGAGGTGCGCGACGCTGTGATGGGACATTGGTCACGAAGCCGCGGGCAGACCTCCTGACGGACAGGCCTCGAAACGTAGGTGGAACGTATAAAGCAGGCATTACGTGGGAAGCTATATTCCAGAGAAGGCCAATTGTGACAAAACGTCAACAAATTCAGAGTGTATTTTTGTACATCGACTTAAATCGCCCGGCTCATTCTTGACGCTCATGTGGACCTGAGCTATTATAAGTAATGTCCTAGTTCGTTGTGTTTTGTCTACATAACAGAACACAAGATACGGTTGCCAAGGGGGGTAGAACAGAAGATGGAAGAAAAGAAACGCACACATATGCCAGATGAAGAGCGTCAACGTGAGGCCGCGCATCAGCCTGTCCGTCGCAAGGAAATGTCGCGACGCCAGTTTCTGTCATATACACTCGGTGGCGCCACTGCATTTATGGGCGTCGGAGCTGTGCTGCCGATGATTCGTTTTGCCGTTGACCCGCTGCTGATGCCAAAGGCGGAAGGGACATTCGTCAAGGTCGTCGAGGAGAGCAGCATAACGGACGAGCCGCAGGAGTTCCGCTTTCAGATCAACCAGGTTGACGGTTGGTACGAGAGCACGCCTGAGCTGACCGCTTGGATCTCCAAAGGATCGGATGGCCAGATCTTCGCGCTTTCGCCGATCTGTAAGCATTTGGGCTGTACGATCAACTGGAATTCGCAAAACGACAATCAATACTTTTGTCCTTGTCATGAAGCGAAGTATGACCAAGACGGCAAAAACCTCAAGGTTGCGCCGAGCCCGCTCGACGAGTATGAGGTCGAGATTCGGGAAGGCGTCGTTTATCTCGGTCCACTGAAGGCAAACACAAGAGTCTAATAAGGGGGGCGTAGAATCAGATGTTTAAAGGGATATACAACTGGATCGACGATCGTCTTGATATAACGCCTATGTGGAGGGACGTCGCGGATCACGAGGTGCCTGAGCACGTCAATCCGGCCCACCACTTCTCCGCCTTCGTGTATTGCTTCGGCGGGCTGACGTTTTTTATCACGGTCATTCAGATCCTCTCCGGGATGTTCCTGACGATGTACTATGTGCCGGATATCATCAATGCTTATGCAAGCGTTGACTACCTGCAGCACAAGGTCGCCTTTGGCGCCATCGTCCGCGGCATGCATCACTGGGGTGCAAGTCTTGTTATCGTTATGATGTTCCTGCATACCCTGCGCGTTTTCTTCACCGGTTCGTACAAAGCGCCGCGCGAGATGAACTGGGTTGTAGGCATGCTGATTTTCTTCATTATGCTCGGTCTGGGCTTCACCGGCTACCTGCTGCCTTGGGATAACAAAGCCTACTTTGCGACAAAGGTCGGCATGCAGATTGCGGAGTCTGTCCCTTATATCGGCGTCTATGTGAAGGAGCTTATGCAGGGCGGCGAGATTGTCGGCGCGCAGACGCTGACGCGATTCTTCGCGATTCACGTCTTCTTCCTGCCTGGCGCTCTGCTGGCGATGCTGGCGGCACACTTTATCATGATCCGCAGACAAGGCATTTCCGGACCACTATAGACGAAAGGAGGATTCCTCATGGCGCATGGCCACAAATCCACAGAGAAAGTCGTGTTCGTTGGCGATTCCCGCGTCCGCAAGGGCTCGATGCCGAATACGCCGGTCGATTACACTGCTTTTCCTGGGAAGTCCGAGGCATTCATCCCTAACTTTCTGTTGAAAGAATGGATGGTCGGTGTAGTTGCGCTGGTCGGATTCCTCGTGCTGACGATCGCGCATCCGGCGCCGCTCGGCTATCCGGCCGACCCGACGAATGCCAGCTTTATCCCGATGCCGGACTGGTACTTCCTGTTCCTGTATCAATTGCTTAAATACCCGTACGTATCCGGCGACTATGTCGTGCTCGGTACGATGGGCGTGCCGGGCGTAGCGTTCGGAGCGCTCCTGCTCGCGCCGTTCCTCGATACGGGCAAGGAACGCCGCTTTTACAAGCGTCCGATTGCAGCTTCCTTGATGATCCTCTCCATCCTGGCATGCGTGTATCTGACCAAGGTTTCTTGGGATCACTACCAGCATCAGCTGGAGGTCAACCACGTGACGCCAGAGCATATCGATCGCGCCGAGAAGGCAAGACAGGCGTTCGAGGCTGGCAAGCCACGGCCGAACCCGATCCAGCAGTCTGGCGCAGCCGAAGTGCCGATCGTCGATGCCGACGATCCGGCGATGGAGCTTGCAGCCACTTGTCTGACCTGTCATGGCACCGACATGAAAGGCAATGGCAACGTCCCGTCGCTGCGCGGCGTCGGCGACCGTCTCTCACAAGAACAGATCGCCGATATTATCACCAACGGTCGAGGCGCCATGCCGGCGCAAGCCGACCAGCATTCGGCCGAAGAGATCGAGCAGATCGCTGCTTGGCTCGCCAAGCAGAAGGCAGAGGCTGCCGAATAATACGATGGATGAACCTGACTCGCAGTTGCGGTCAGGTTCTTCTTTTACAGAGGAGCGTGCGAGGTGTCGATATCATTTTTTTGGAGCCGGGCTCTGCTGACGAGTCGTCCCTTCCTGTGGCTGCTTTTCCTCGTCAACTTGCTCGGTACGATCTACGGGTATATGTGGTATGGCAATCAGCTAGTTTACACAGCGGCCAATCATCCGCTCTGGCAGCTCGTCTTCGTGCCGGACAGTCCGACAGCGAGCCTCTTCTTCACGATCGCGCTGCTCTATCTGCTCTACCCGCCGAAGCGGCCATCGCTCCTGGCTCGCGGACTGCGCATGCTGATCGAGGCGCTGGCTGTCGCCACCTCAGTCAAGTATGGCGTCTGGGCAGTGGCGATGATCTTCGCCGGCTATGCGCAAGGCAATACGCTCGTTTGGCAGGATTGGATGCTCGTCGTCTCGCATCTCGGGATGGCGTTCGAGGCGCTGCTCTATGTACGATTCATGACCTTTGGCCGGGTGGCGCTGCTCGCGGCCGGGGGCTGGCTGCTGCTCAACGACACGCTCGATTATACGTACGGCATCTTCCCGTGGCTGCCCAAGGTGCTGCAGGATGATCTGCCAGCGATCCAGATGTTCACGATCGGTCTGTCGATCGCCAGCGTCCTGCTCGCCTGGATCTTCCTGCTCATCGCGCGCAGGGGCAGGGTAGGGGGAGCCCCAGTCTAGTCCCAGTCATAATCGATCCGATCCTCCCATAGGATGATATGGGGGGATGTCCTATGAGAAGGCAAGGTCTGGGATGGATCATGTGGACGGCCATCATGGTCGCAGCCATCACAGGGGTGACGATCTTTACATCAGCCGAGTCCCGGGCGACGGCCCCGGTGGCGAGCCCCGACCAGCTGACGGAAGCGGCTCAGGCGCTCTATCGGTCGGCCGCAGATGGCAACCGTCAGCTCGTCTATCAACAAGTGCAGCGGCTAAGACAGAAGGCGGCGGATCCGCAGCTGAGAGCGGTCGGACAAGCCGAGGGCTGGCAGGAGGTCGATAACGTCCTGAGCGAGCTGACGACGCGTCTGCAAGGGCGGGCCAGCGCCTATGAGGTGAGACTTGCGAGCGCTCGTCTGTCGCTTGCCTTCGATGCGTTGAGCGGCGGAGCTGAGGCGGCCTGGCGCTCTTACTATCCGGTCATCCGGGACGACATCAGCCGGCTCAACAAGGCGTGGCATCGTCAGACGGAGGACTATGCGACAGCGGCGCTTGCTGTTGCGCGCGGGATGGGGGAGCATTATCGGATGATCGAGGCGGCAGCGCTCCTCCAGCAGCAGGCCGGACAGGTGCATGCACTGGAGATGTCGTTACATTATATAACCTCGCAGCTTGAGCAGGCAGAGCGCGATCAACGTCGCTACACCTCGGTATCGCGATCGATCCATGCGCTCTCGGATACTGTGGATCGTCTCTTCGAGCGGCCGGTCGACAGTGTGCCTGACCCGGTCATCTTTATCGACAAAGGCAAAATGCCGCTGCGCTTTATTTTCCTGCTCGGCGTGCTCATCATCGCTGTCCTGCTCTATGCCGCCTGGCAGCGGTACACCTATGATCGCAATCGCTACACCGGATCGTGAACGGATCACTATCGCTTCCAAAGGGCCTGAACGCGGACATGCGCGCTCAGGCTTCTGTGTGTTGCAACGCTGATCGCGCTTCAGCCTGGCCGGAAGCCCTCGCCGACTACATCATGCACGTCATGGATGACGATAAATGCAGTCGGATCAGCCTCCCGGACGAGTCGCTTCATCTTGCGAATCTCGTGGCGGGCAACGACGCAATAGACCATCTCCCGGCTCTGTCCCGTAAAGGCGCCTACGGCTGGCAGCAGCGTAGCGCCGCGCTCTAGCCCACTGCCGATGGCCGCTGCGACTGCGGTTCCTTGCGAGGTGATGACGGAGAAGGCGCGCGCCGCATAGGCCCCTTCCTGCACATAATCGATCAGCTTGGAGCCGATGAATACCGCGACGAGCGTGTACAGCACCTTCTCCATCGGAATGTAGAGCAGCGAGAGCGAGATGATGAGCGTGTCGATGACGAGGATGATCTGCCCCATGCTCCAGCCCAGTCTCGCCGAGACGATGCGAGCGATGATGTCGGCGCCGCCCGTCGTACCGCCAAAGCGGAAGACGATGCCGAGCCCGAGCCCGATCGTCACGCCGGCATAGAGCGAAGCGAGCATATAATCGGTGGACGTAGCGAACGTTGCGAACCAGCCAGCAGCGATCCCGTGCTCCATCACGGCGAGCGCGCCGGAGAGCGAGAGCACGCCGATAATCGTATAGATCATCTGACGCCAGCCGAGCGCATAGATGCCTATCGCGAACAGAGGAAGGTTGAGCAGCAGGGTAGAGACCGACAAACGCCAGCCAAAGGCATAGTTGAATAGGAGCGAGATGCCTGTGACGCCGCCCTCCATCAATTGATTTGGCAAAATAAATACATGCAGGCCGAACGCATAGACTGCTGTCCCGCATATAATGGCCACAACGGTACCGAAGGTAGCCGCAAGTCGATGAAGCATAACGTTCAACGTCCTCTCTTTGTTCCAGGTCCGGTTACAGTCTCGCTTAGTATGCGCCTTGCATCGACGTTTGAAGCACTATTGTCTTCACGCAAGCTTTACGTTAACATATGGAGTGATACTGCCTGAGGAAAGCAGGGGGGAACCGATGTCCGAGAAGTCGCTGGCGATGATCCAGAAGGAAGTCGACGATTATATCTCGCAGTTCAAGGAAGGCTACTTCAGCCCGCTGGCGATGCTGGCGCGGATGAGCGAGGAAGTCGGCGAACTGGCCAGAGAGGTGAATCATAGTTACGGCGAGAAGCCGAAGAAGCGCGAGGAAGCCGACAACTCCATCGAGATGGAGCTCGGCGATATTTTGTTCATCCTCGCCTGCTTTGCCAACTCGCTTGGCATAGATTTGACGGAGGCGCATGACAAGGTCATGCATAAGTTCAACACGCGGGATGCCGCCCGTTGGACGAGAAAAGACGAACCGTAAGCAGCCGCCGAACATATGCTGTATCACTTCTGTACGATAAGGAGGGATGCATATGAACGGCGACGAAGCGATCAAAAAAGCGTATGAATCGATCCTAGGCGGAGACTTCGAGCAAGCGGAGTCGTGGTTCGAGCAGGCGATCGCTGCGGACCCTGGGCGCGCAGACTATCATTATCGCTGCTCGCTCACCTGCGCTCGCAGCGCCAAATGGAGCAAGGCCAAGCATCATGCGGAGGAAGCAGTCCGTCTCGGTGGCGATCAGCAGGAATACAGATACCATCTGGATACGGTCAGCGCTCGCATCATGGCGCTCGATGCGGCGCAGCGGCTGGAGCTGGAGCCGCAGCCGCTGGACGAAGCGATCGCGCTCCTGGAGCAGGCGCTCGAGCTGGACCCGCTCCAGGCCGAAGCGTATCTGCTGCTCGGCGCGGCGCTTGCCGAGGGAGCGAGATATGCCGAGGCGGCGGCCTGTATGAAGCGCCTGCTCGCGCTCGATCCCCAGCATGATCCCGGCCGCAGGCTGTACGCCGAATACAGACGAAAAAATCGAACCGCCCTGTCTCGCGCAGGGCGGCCAATACGGAGAAGGAACAGGTGATCAATTCATGTCAGAAGCAATCAAAGTAGCAGTAACCGGAGCAGGCGGCCGCATGGGCCGCGAAGTCGTCAAAATGGTATTGGAAGATGAAGCGTTGACCCTGGCCGCCGCGGTCGATCCGTCCGCGGGCCCGATCGATGCCGGCTCGCTCGTAGGCAAGCCGGCATGCGGTGTGATCGTGAGCAGCGATCTCGAGTCTGCGCTGCGCGAGTCGGGCGCCCAGGTGCTGGTCGACTTCACGATCCCGCAGGCGGCCTACAGCAACACCGTGACCGCGATCGCGTGCGGTGTTCGTCCGGTCGTCGGGACAACCGGCTTCTCGCCGGAGCAGATCGAAGAGTTGGACAAGCTGTGCCAGGACGCCGGGATCGGCGGTCTGATCGCGCCCAACTTCTCGATCGGCGCTCTGCTCATGATGAAGTTCGCCGCCGAAGCGGCCAAATATATGCCTCATGTCGAGATTATCGAATATCATGGCGACCAGAAGCTTGATGCGCCATCCGGCACGTCGATCAAAACCGCCGAGATGATCGCTCAGACGCGGGAGGAGCTGCGCCAGGGCAACCCGAAGGAAGAAGAGATTATCGAGGGCTCGAGAGGCGGCTACTACAACGGCTTCCGCATTCATAGCGTCCGACTTCCGGGCGTATTTGCCCAGCAGGAGGTTATCTTCGGCGGCAATGGACAGACGCTGAAGATTCGCCACGATTCTTATGAGCGTGCAGGCTACATGCCGGGCGTCAACGTAGCCGTCAAAAAAGTGCTCGGCTACACCGGCATGATCTACGGCTTCGAGCATCTGATGGACTAATCGGACGGACGACCAGGGAAGCGGACAGGGGAGAGAAGCAGATGAACATCGCATTTATCGCGCATGACCGCAAGAAAGAAGAAATGGTAAACTTCGTTATTGCATACGAACCGGTATTTAAGCAAAATCATACGTTATACTCGACGGGTACGACTGGCACGCGCATCATGGAGCAGACGTCGTTGAAAATTCATCGCTTCATGTCGGGGCCGCTCGGCGGCGACCAGCAGATCGGCGCGATGGTTGCGCAAAATGAGATGGATCTGATCATCTTCCTGCGCGATCCGTTGATGGCGCAGCCCCATGAGCCGGACATTATCGCCCTCCTGCGGCTTTGCGACGTGCAGGGGATACCCGTGGCGACCAATGTCGCTACCGCCGAGCTGCTGGTCAAGGCGCTGCAGCGCGGGGACTTCGCATGGCGGGAGCTTGTCCACAAGTACAAGCCCGGCGAGGAGCTGTCGTGACGGCCGCAGGGCTCGATATCCTCGCGTTCGGCGCGCATCCCGACGATGTCGAGATCGGGATGGCCGGCACGATCGCCAAGCAGGTAGAGGCTGGCAGTCGGGTCGGTATCTGCGATCTGACGCAGGCGGAGATGTCGTCCAATGGCACCGTGGAGCTGCGGCAGCAGGAAGCTGCCGCCGCCTCCGCGGTGCTTGGTCTATCCGCGAGGAGCACGCTGGCCTTGCCGGATCGGGGACTCGACGGCTCGCCGGAGCAGCTCGCGGCGGTGACGGCCGAGATTCGCAAGCATCGACCGCGCATCGTGTTTGCGCCGTATTGGAAGGACCGGCATCCGGATCATGTTGCGTGCAGCGCCCTGATCGAACAAGCCGTCTTCAACGCCAAGCTGCGTCGTTACTTGCCGTCACTGGCTCCGGTGACAGTGGAGCAATTGATCTTCTATTATATTAACGATGTCGAGTCGGTCAACCTGATCGTCGATGTCAGCGAGCATTACGAGCAGAAGCGGCAGGCGCTGCGCTGCTATCGCTCGCAATTTGACAGCGCGGCTGCGGGAGAGGACCGGGTAGCGACACCGCTCACCGGCGCTTATGTAGACAACGTCGAAGCGCGAGATCGACTGCTGGGCGCTCAGCGCGGCTGGACGTTCGCCGAAGGGTTCGCTGTGAAGCGACCGCATCCGATTCATTTATTCTAGGCTGCGCCAATATATATAAGAGCAACAATTAGACGGCGAAAGGAGCCGGCAACATAACGGAAGCGCGTCAGAGCTTGTCCGTAGTCTTGCAAGGCTTCTTTGCGCAAATGAGGTGTCAAACGTAATGGCGAAGCCGCTCAAAATCGGCATTACTTGCTATCCTACCTTGGGAGGCTCGGGCGTCGTAGCGACAGAGCTGGGCAAGCTGCTGGCCGAACGGGGCCACGAAATCCATTTTATCACGCATAGCATCCCGTTCCGGCTCGGCAAATTCCGCAAAAATATTTATTATCACGAAGTCGAAGTGAATGATTATTACGTATTCCGCTATCCGCCCTATGATCTGTCGCTCGCCAGCAAGATGGCGCAGGTCGCCAAGATGCAGAAGCTCGATCTGCTGCATGTCCACTATGCGGTGCCGCATGCGATCTGCGCCTTCCTGGCCAAGCAGATGATGGGCAATGGGCTGAAGACGGTAACGACGCTGCACGGCACCGATATTACGGTGCTCGCCCAGGATGAATCGCTCAAGGATATGATCCGGCTCGGCATCCTGCAGAGCGACGCGGTGACCGCCGTATCGGCCGATCTGATCAAGGAGACACGGGAGCTTCTCGATATTACGCAGCCGATTGATTTGACGTACAACTTTGTCGACAAGCGGATCTATTATCCGCGCGATATCCTATCGCTTCGAGCCGATTATGCGCGGCCGGAAGAGAAAATCCTCATGCACATCTCCAACTTCCGCCCGGTGAAGCGGGTAGGCGATGTGATCGATATATTCGCCCAAGTCCGCGAGACGATGCCGGCGAAGCTGCTGCTCGTCGGCGAAGGACCGGATCTGTCGCGCATCCAGTGCAAGGTCGAAGAGATGGGGCTGGCGGAGAGCGTCCATTATATGGGCAAGCAGGATGACGTTGCCCAAGTAATCTCACTCGCCGATCTGATGCTGCTGCCCTCGGAGAAGGAGAGCTTCGGATTGGTAGCGCTGGAGGCGATGGCTTGCGGGGTGCCGACGATCGGCTCGCAGGCAGGCGGCATCCCCGAGCTGGTGACCGACGGAGAGACCGGGTATCTGTCGCCGATCGGCGACACGGCGTCCATGGCCGCCAACAGCATCCGGCTGCTGCAGGATCCGCAGCTGTACGAGCGGTTCCGCGAGGCTTGTCTGGATCGGGCCCGCACGCGCTTCTGCAACGATCGCATCACCTCGGAGTATGAGCAGATCTATTACCGCGTACTGGGACTGGAAGCGCCTGTGCCGGTGACGGCCTGTCAAGAGTAAGGAATGGAGGGGAGTCCATGATCGGAAATGAGCTGATGCGGCTGGCGTTGCCGATCCTGGATACGCTTAATCGCGACTATGAGGCTGTGTTCGTCGGCGGTTGCGTGCGCGATCTGCTGCTCGGCGATGACGTGACCGATGTTGATATCGCCACCTCGGCGCTGCCAGAGCAGGTGATGGCGCTATTCCCCAGGACGCTGCCGACCGGTCTGCAGCACGGCACCGTTACCGTCGTTACGGAGCAGGGGCATTATGAAGTGACTACCTACCGCAAGGAATCCGCCTATGAGCAGTTCAGACGTCCCGGCAGCGTTGAGTTCATCCCGAGCCTCACCGAGGATCTGCGGCGCCGTGACTTTACGATCAACGCGCTGGCGATGCGCGCCGACGGCACGCTGGTCGATCCATTCGGCGGCCAGGAGGATCTGGCCCGTCGGGTCGTCCGCTGCGTCGGCGATCCGGATGCCAGACTGCAGGAGGATGCGCTGCGGATGCTTCGCGGCATTCGCTTCGCGGCTAGGCTCGGCGCCGAGATCGAAGCGGAGACTTGGCAGGCGATGCTTCGTCATCGTCAGCTGCTGCGGCATATCGCGATGGAGCGCGTCGGCGTCGAGCTCGACAAGATGGTCGGCGGAGCGCATCCGGCAGCGGCAATCCGACTCCTGGCGGCTAGCGGGCTGCTCACCTGCGCCAAGGAGCCGCTCTTCATCGCGGACAAGCTGTCTGACGCCGACGTCTCGACGCTGCATGCGATCGAGTCGGTCGATGCGCGCTGGAGCGCCCTCTGCATCCTCGCTGGCCTCGATGCCCCGTCAGCTGCCGACTTGCTGCGGACGCTGCGCTATGCCGTGCGGCGAGCCGATGCCGTCAGCGCGGCAGTGGCGTTCCATCAGCGGGCGACGGCAATGTCCGGCTGCGAGGAGGAGACGATTCGGGAAGCGTGGGTACGGGCAATCATCGACATCGGTCGTCCGGCTGCAGCTTTATGGCTGGATATGTTAGAGGCGGGACTGCTGCCCGCTGTTGACCGAGTGCCAGGTCCGGTGCAGCTGAGACAATGGCTGGACGAGCTGTATCCGGCGACACTGAAGGAGCTGGCGCTTGGCGGCGACGAAGTGCAGCAACTGCTGGAGCGTCGGCCGGGACCTTGGATGAAGTCGCTGTTGCAGCGGCTGCTCGTCGCAGCGGCGCTCGGCCGGGTACATAATACGAAGGAAGCGCTCGCGGCCTATGTCTTATCTTGCGAGGGGGAGGAGCTGTCATGAGCGAGAAACTGTTGCAACTGCTCGGCGAACAGAACGGCGCATACGTGTCGGGCGAGGCGATCAGCCGCGAGCTCGCGGTGAGTCGCACAGCTGTCTGGAAGCAGATCAAAAAGCTGGAAGCCAAAGGCTATGTGTTCGAGGCGTCGACCAAGCTCGGCTACCGACTGCTGTCTGCACCGGACCCGCTAAACCCCCAGACGCTGAAGGAGCGGCTGGCTGGCGGCCGCTACGGCGCGCCGCTGCACTGGTACGAATTGCTCGATTCGACGCAAAATCGGGCCCGCGAGCTGGCCGAGGCAGGGGCGCCGGACGGTACGCTGGTGCTTGCCGACCAGCAAGTACAGGGCCGCGGCCGACTGGGGCGCAGCTTCGTCTCGCCGCCCGGCAAGGGCGTCTGGATGAGTCTAGTGCTGCGCCCGTCGATTCCGCTCCCGTTCGCACCGCAGCTGACGCTGCTGACGGCGGTAGCGCTCTGCCGCTCGCTGCGGCAGACGACGGCGCTCGATATCGGCATCAAGTGGCCCAACGACATTCTGCTGGAGGGCCGCAAGGTGAGCGGCATCCTGCTGGAATCGGCGGCTGAGGATGACCGGCTGCGCTACGTCATCGCCGGGATCGGCATCAATGTCAATCTTGAAGCGACCGACTTCCCTGAGGAAGTGCGCGAGCGCGCATGGTCGCTGCGGCTGGCGAGCGGCCGCGCCTGGGAGCGGGCCGAGGTGATCCGCAGCTTCCTGGCGGAGCTGGAGTCGCTGATGGGCATCTACGAGGCGCAGGGCTTCGAGTCGATCCGGCTGCTGTGGGAAGCGCTCAGCGTCTCTCTGGACAAGCCGGCGGTGCTGCTTACGCCCCAGGGCGAGCGGCGGGGCACGCCGATCGGCCTCAATGCCCAAGGCGCGTTGCTGCTGCGGGACGAGGACGGGGCTGTCGAGCCCGTCTATTCGGCGGAGATGGCTTGATCGAAGACGCAGGGCGTCCGTTCATAGACGGACGCCTTTTTTTTGTGCTATACTACAGATACATGCAACAGGTGTTCGGGACGGCATCCGTAGATCGGAGTTGTACCCGGCGGGAACTGTCGCATGGCTAGCGATGTATTCACGCACTCTGCTCTGAGCCGTAGGGACCGAGACAGAAGGAAGCAAGTGGAGAATGTTCCTTTTTGGTTTGGGGACCTTTTTAGTCGCGGCTAAAAGGTTTTTTTGTTGTGCGCATCCTGACCGAGGAGGTTAACTGCAATGAAGACTCCACTCACCGTAACGAAAATGAAGCAAATGAAACGTCAAGGCCAGCCCATCTCGTTCATTACCGCCTACGACTATCCGTCCGCCCGACTGGCGGAGGAAGCCGGGATCGATGCGATATTGGTCGGCGACTCGCTGGGCAATGTCGTGTTAGGTTATGATACGACGATCCCCGTCACGATCGACGATATGGTCTATCATACGCGCGCGGTGGCGCGCGGAGCGACACAGACCTTCATCCTGGCGGATATGCCGTTCATGTCCTACCATACCGGCATGGAGACGACGCTGCGCAACGCGGCGCGGCTCATGCAGGAAGGACTCGCCCATGCCGTCAAGCTGGAGGGCGGCGAGGAGATCGCCGATGAGGTGCGCGCCTGCGTGCGCGGCGGCATCCCTGTCGTCGGCCATCTCGGCCTGACTCCGCAATCGGTGCATCAGCTGGGCGGCTACCGCGTCCAGGGCAAGCAGGAGGCCGACGCCAAGCGTCTCCTGTCGGACGCCCGGGCGCTGGAGCAGGCGGGCGCGAGCGCGATCGTCCTGGAGATGGTCGTCGCCTCGGTCGCTGCCGAGATCACGGCAGCGGTGTCGATCCCGACGATCGGCATCGGCGCCGGTCAGGACTGCGATGGCCAGGTGCTGGTCTATCACGATATATTGCAATATGACGCGGCTTACAAGAAGAAAAAATTCGTCCGCACGTATGCCGACATCGGCACGACGATTCGCGAAGCGATCGGCGCTTATGCCGCCGATGTGAGAGAAGGACGGTTCCCGACCGAGGAGCACAGCTTTGCAGGCGAGACTGCAGCGCCTGCCGCTGTCTATGGCAGCGGGAAGGGAGGCGAGCCGTCATGATCCTCTGTACAACGATCGACGAGCTGAGAGCCTATATCCGCTCCTATCGAAGCGAGCACCGGGACGCTCTCGTCGGGCTGGTGCCGACGATGGGGTATCTGCATGAAGGGCATGCCAGCCTGATCCGCCGTTCCGCCGTCGAATGCGGGCTTACCGTCGTCAGTCTGTTCGTCAATCCGCTGCAATTCGGCCCGGGCGAAGACTTCGACCGCTATCCGCGCGATCCCGAGCGGGATGCGGCGCTCTCTGCGGCAGCTGGCGCGGACGTGCTGTTCATGCCTTCGGTGGAGGAGATGTACCCGCGCGCAAGCGCGACGCGCGTCCTCGTCTCGGGAGTGACGGAGCGGCTGTGCGGCGCATCCCGGCCCGGTCACTTCGACGGCGTCGGCACGGTGGTGAGCAAGCTGTTCCATATCGTAATGCCGGATCGCGCATACTTCGGGATGAAGGATGCTCAGCAGGTGGCGGTTATCGTGACGATGACCGAGGATCTGAACTTCCCGATCGAGATCGTGCCATGCGAGACGGTTCGTGAGGCCGATGGTCTGGCGATGAGCTCGCGCAACGTCTATCTGAGCGAGCAGGAACGCAGCGAGGCGGTTGTCCTCTCGCAGTCGCTCTCCCAAGCGGAGGGGTGGCTGCGCGAAGGGCTGGACGCCTCGGAGACGGCAGCGCGGATCCGCGAGCATATCGCCAGCGCGCCGCTCGCCGACATCGACTATGTCGATGTGCTGCGATTCCCCGAGCTGACGGAGCCCGATCCCGGTGAGCGGCTCGCTCCCGGACAGCGCTGGATCGCCGCCGTCGCGGTCCGCTTCGGACGCACTCGACTGATCGACAACCGGATATTCTCAGGAGACGAGGTGGCTGCACATGTATAGAACGATGATGAAGTCCAAGCTTCACCGGGCAACCGTAACCGAAGCCAATCTGAACTATGTCGGCAGCATTACGATCGATGAAGATCTGATGGAGCTAAGCGACATCTGGGCCAATGAAAAGGTGCAGATCGTCAACAATCATAACGGCGCCCGCTTCGAGACGTATGTCATCCCGGGGCCGCGCGGCTCCGGCGTCATCTGTCTCAATGGCGCAGCCGCCAGACTCGTGCAGCCCGGCGACCAGGTCATTATCATCTCGTACGCGATGATGACCGACGCCGAGGCGCGCGCGCACAAGCCCAAGGTCTTATTAATGGATGAGGGCAACAAGCCGGCGGAGACGCTGAACGAAGAGATCCACGCGACGATTGTTTGATACTGCGATCCGAGCCCAGAAGCCGTTATTCAGCGCCAACAGGATCGAAGGCAGTGGATCGCTGTCAGTCCTATGTAACGGCTGGCACAGAGAATGAAACGACCCGCCTTGACAAAGAATGAGGGTACGACCGCTTCGGGGCGGGCAAGCAATCATTCTGATCGTAAAGGCGGGAGCGGCACATGATTACGCATTTGTTTGCCACGATGCATGAGAAGCTGGACGACCTGATGAAGCGATGCCCGGAGGGGATCTTGTCCGAAGAGGACGAGGCCCAGCTCGGGACGCTCATCGCGCTCAGCGACCAGGTGATGGACCACTGGGTGCATTTCGAGGAGAAGCTCAGCTTGTATCGCCAGCGGGCGGAAGCGACGGAGGTTGTCGAAGCGGCTGCGGACGACGGGTTTGAAGAGGACACGGGCGACGGCCCGGGCTGGCTGAGTCGCGGTCAGGGCTACTTCAAGCTTCTCATGTTCCGGCAGGCGGCTGATGCGCTGGAGCGCGCGGTCGACACGATGCCCGAGTGCAATCTTTCCCGGATGTTCCTGGGGATGACTTATATGCATCTGCAGCAATGGCTGGATGCGCAGCGGTTGTTCCAGATGGTGTCCGCATTAACCGATCACCCCAAATGGAAGGCGCTCAGCCTTAATGCATTGGGCTGCATCCAGGCGGTCCGGATGAATCTGGACGAGGCCGAGGCTTATTTTACCCGAGCCTGCGAGGCCGACCCTACATTCACCGACCCGCTGAACAATTTGAACAGCTGCAGGAAAAGAGCAGGCCAATTGTCCTTGTACTTTGGAAGTGCGGAGCTCAGCTGTTTGTGAGAGGATCGAACCGGATGAATTTTGCCGTACTTGACTTTGAAACAACCGGTCATGGGACCGATGATCAGATCATCCAGGTGGGATTGGTGGTCTTGAACGAGGAACTGGAGCAGATCGACAGCTACAGTTCTTTCGTCAAGCCTACCATTCCCATTCCTGCGTTTATTACGTCCTTGACCGGCATCGATGACAAGCAGGTGGCGGCCGCTCCTGCGATCGAGGATGTGCTGACGGAGATGATCCCCCGATTGGAGGACGCTGTGCTCGTGGCGCACAATGTCGGCTTCGACGCGGGCTTCCTGAACGAGTGGCTCGAGCGCAGCGGCTATATGCCGTTCGTCGGCCGGCGTCTCGATACGATCCTGCTGCTGCGCATCCTCTACCCGTCGCTGACGACGTATCAGCTCGGCGCGGTCACCGAGCTGTTCGGCATCGCTCACGACCGTCAGCACCAGGCCGACAGCGACGCCCAGGCCACGGCCGAGCTGTTCACAGCCGCTGTGGGCAAGCTGCGGGAGCTGCCGCTGCTGACGCTGCAGCGCCTCTCGGCGCTGCTCGTCGATCATCAGGACCTCGCGTGGCTGATCCATGACGCACTGGAGCGCAAAGAGAGCGCAACGACGATCGACGAGGATGCCTTCTCCTACTTCCGTCAGTTCACGCTCAAGGTCGGGGACTGGACGGAGGAGGAGCCGCCGCGCTCGACGCTCGATCAGGCGGAGCTCTCCGGGATGAACTTCGAAGACTATCTGGCTCAGGTGCAGGACACATTCCGCTCCCGAGTGTCTGGCTACGAAGAGCGAGAGCCTCAAAACCAGATGTTCCGCGAGGTTTACGAATCTTTCACGGCAGGCCGTCACCTGCTCATCGAAGCCGGCACTGGCACGGGCAAGTCGCTGGGCTATCTTATACCTTCCTTGTTTTATGGTGTCCAGCAAGAGCAAAAGATAGTCGTCAGCACCCATACGATCAACCTGCAGGAGCAGCTGCGCGAACGGGATATCCCGCTCTTGCAGGAAGCGCTGCCCTTCCCGTTCAAGGCAGCGGTGTTCAAGGGGCGAAGCAACTATCTATGCCTGCGCAAGTTCGAAGGGAAAGTGAATGTAGCCGACTTTGTCAGTCTGATGGACGATGCGCTCACCGCCGCCCAGATGGTCGTATGGCTCGGCGAGACCGACCGGGGCGATCAGGAGGAGCTGCATCTTGGCAACAAGGGCAGCGAATTTTGGGATACGGTAGCCAGCGATACCGATTCCTGTCTGAACCGGGCTTGTCCCTGGTTCAAGCGCTGCTACTATCACCGCGCCAAGCAGGAGGCCAATCTGGCCGACGTCGTCATCACCAACCACTCCATGCTGTTCACCGACATCCGGGCCGAGCACCGGCTGCTGCCGACTTACGACTATCTGATCGTCGATGAGGCGCATCATCTGGAGGAGGTCGCGGGCAAGCATCTCGGCTTGCAGGTGTCTTACTTCGGTCTGCATCATCCGATACAGCGCCTCTATAAGGACTCGCGCAACGGTCTGCTCCCGCAGCTGCGCGGCAAGCTGGAGTACGCGGGCGAAGAGCATAGCGAGGCTTGGCGGGAGACGGTGGACGAGATGATGCCGGCCTTCACCGATGTGCGAGAGGCGTGGGATCGGCTCGCCGAGCTGCTCTATGGCATCTCGGGCGGAGTGGCGGACAGCGCCGCTGCCGAGTCCGTCGCGGCCGTCACCCGGCTGAGGCCGCAGCAGCCGCCAGAGAGCTGGCCGTCCGTGCAGGAGGCCGAGGAGGTGCTGTATGGGCATCTCAACCGGGTAGCCAAGACGCTCGACAAGCTGCTCTCGGATATTAAGGATCGCAGCGACGATAGCGGCTTGCAGGCGCTCGTGACCGATATGAACGGCAATGTCAAGGATCTCGCTCGGGTGCGCGACGACCTGCGCCACTTTATGAAGCTGGAGCATCCGACCGAGGTATACTGGATCGAGTCGCATCCCAACTTCCGGGCCAAATCGGTCCATCTGTATGCGGTGCCGGCCGATGTGAGCGCACAGCTGCAGAGCTATTTTTTCGAGATGAAAAACAGCATCGTCTTGACCTCGGCCACGCTCTCAGTGCAAAAATCGTTCCAGTTCGCCTGCGAGCAGTTAGGTCTCACAGGGCAGGAGGAACAAGGCCGGCTCAAGACGGTGCAGCTGCCCTCGCCGTTCAACTACCGTGAGCAGGCGCTTGTCTGCATCCCGCGCAACTTCCCTAGCGTCAAAGGGACGGTCGGCGACCCTGCCTTCATCGGGATGCTCGTGCAGTCGCTGGCCGATGCCGCTACGGAGACGAAGGGACGGATGCTCGTGCTGTTCACCTCCTACCGGATGTTGAGGCAAGTGTACGAGCCGCTCAAGGAAGCGCTCGCCGCCTCGGATATTCAGGTGCTCGGCCAGGGCATTGACAGCGGCAATCGGACCAAGCTGACCCGTCGCTTCCAGCAGCAGTCCGCGTCGGTGCTGCTCGGGACGAGCAGCTTTTGGGAAGGCGTCGATCTGCCGGGCGAGGCGCTCGTCTGTCTGGCGATCGTCAGGCTGCCGTTCCAGCCGCCGAACCATCCGCTCGTCGAGGCCAAGTCGGAGCTGATCCAGCAGCAAAAGCAAAATCCGTTTATGAAGCTGTCGATCCCGCAAGCGGTCATTCGCTTCAAGCAAGGCTTCGGACGATTGGTGAGAAGCGCGCAGGATCGGGGCATCGTCCTTATCTACGATACGCGCGTCATCGAGACGTACTACGGCAAGCATTTCCTCTATTCGCTGCCGGGACCGAAGATCGAACATATGCATCTCGACCAGATCGTGCCGCGAATGCGGGAATGGCTGCAAGCCGATCAAAAGGAGGCGAAGGATGAAGCCCATCAAAATATCTGAAGCTGTCGTACGCAGATTGCCGATCTACCTGCAATATCTTAATGAGTTGTCCAGGCGGGAGGTGCAGACGGTATCGTCGCAGGATCTAGGCCAGAAGCTGGATCTTAATCCGGCGCAAATCCGCAAGGATCTCGCGTACTTCGGCGAGTTTGGACGCAAGGGCGTCGGTTATGATGTCGCCTACCTGATCGAGAAAATCCGGGGCATCTTGAAGCTGGATCAGACGTTGAATGTGGCGCTTGTCGGCGCCGGTAATCTCGGACATGCACTTTGCAACTACAATACGTATATAAAGGACAATATGCGCATCGTTGCCGTCTTCGACGCCCAGGAATCGAAGGTTGGCACCGCCATCAACAGCTTGCTCGTCCAGCCGATGCACGAGCTCGAGCAGACGGTGCGAGAGATGGACATCCGGATCGGCATCATCACCGTGCCGGCGATGGAGGCACAAAATGTCGCGACCAAATTTACCGAGGCGGGCATCGAGGGTCTCCTTAACTTTGCCCCGGTCATCTTGAGGGTGCCGGAGCATGTGCGGATTCACCATGCGGATTTTACGACGGAGCTGTTAAGTCTGGCTTATTATTTGGATAATCGGGAAGAGGGGGATAAGGAAGATGAGTCAGCTTTGGATTAAAGGCGGACAGTTCATCACGATGGGCGGCGAGCAGCAGGTGTTCGAGGGCCATATGCTGATCGAGGACGATCGGATCGTCTATATCGGCGAGCAGCCGCCGCAGGAGGTCGCTGCCGACGCAGAGCGGATCTCCGGCAAAGGGCTGGCATTCCTGCCGGGCCTGATCAATACGCATGGCCATGCGCCGATGTCGCTGCTGCGCGGCTACTCGGATGACCAGGTGCTCCAGGTGTGGCTGGAGCAGAAGATGTGGCCGATGGAGGGCCGCTACCAGGCCGAGGATACGAAGGTCGGCGCGGAGTTGGCGCTGCTGGAACTGCTCAAGAGCGGCACGACCGCCTTCGTCGATATGTACGACCGGATGGAGGTCGTCGCGGAGGCTGCCGATCGCGCAGGAATCCGTGCATGGCTGGCACGCGGCGTCATCGGTCTGTGCTCGGAGGAGGAGCAGCGGGAGAAGCTGGCAGAGGCGAAGCGGTTCGCCGAGCAGTGGAACGGCCGAGGCAACGGCCGCATCCATACGCTGCTGTCGCCCCATGCGCCGTACACTTGTCCGCCTGCCTATATCGAGCAATTCGTTCAGGCGGCCCATGATCTCGACCTGATGCTCCATACGCATATGTCCGAGACGGCTGCAGAGGTGGAGCAGAATGTGCGCGATTACGGCTGCCGCCCGCCGGAGCATCTCGACAAGCTTGGCTTCTTCTCTCGGCCGTCCTTCGTCGCGCATGCCGTTCATCTGACCGATGAGGAGATCGCCCTGCTCGCCGAACGCGGCGTCGGCGTCTCGCACAATCCGGCCAGCAATCTGAAGCTGGCGAGCGGCGTCGCTCGCGTGCCGGAGCTGCTGGCGAGCGGCGTCAAGGTGTCGCTCGGCACCGACAGCGCGGCCAGCAACAACAATCTCGATCTGTTCGACGAGATCCGTCTGGCTGCGCTCATCCATAAGGGCGTCTCCGGCGACCCGACGGCGGTGCCTGCCTATCAGGCGCTGGAGCTGGCGACGCTGGGCGGAGCCGCGACGCTTGGTCAATCGGCTGAGCTGGGCCGTCTGCAGGTTGGCATGAAGGCCGACTTCATCGCGATCGACATCGACCAGCCGCATTTTTACCCGCGCACGAGCCTGATCTCTCATCTCGTCTACGCCGGCTCGGGCCGCGATGTAAGGCATGTATGGGTCGACGGCAGGCAGGTTGTCCGCGACGGCGCGTGTCTGCTGCTCGATGAGGAGCGTATCCTAGCGGAGGCGCAGCAGCGATTCGACGCGCTGCTGACGAGGTAGCAGATGCGACTCCGCAGCCGCAGACCCGGACTGATGACGCCGATGCGCTGGGTTGTCCTGGTCGTAACGCTGCTGCTGCTCGCCTTCCTCATCTTCAACCTGTGGTATCGGTCCATCCATGCGGAGGTGTGGGCCGAGGAGCGGGAGGCTGCACAGCGAGCGTCTGAGGCCGCTCAATTGACCGAGATCGATCGGATCGACAAGCATGTATGGAATACGACAACCTGGATCGTACAGGGCCGCGACACGGCGGACCAGCAGCTGATGGTGTGGCTGCACGATGACAAGGTCGAGATTATCGGAGCGGCAGACGGCATCACCGAGGAGGATCTGAAGCGCCAGCTTGCCTCAGATCATCCCGAGCAGCAGATTGTCCGGATCATGCCGGGCCTGCTCAACGGCGTCAAGGCGTGGGAGGTCTATTATAGTGTAGAAGGCTCGCCGCGTCGTTTTTTTTACAGCTTCTACCGGTTTGATAACGGACAATTTATTACGACCTATAATTTGCCCAACCGGTTCGCCGAAGGCAGCATTACCGATGAGGACAATCTTCCCTGATCGGTGACGGCGCGCCTGGAATGGTACTATTTACAGCCTCTTTCGTCTAACGGTGTATGCTATACTTTTGGTATAGATGTTAATCTATCACCTAAAGTAACTTACCCGACGAAGGAGGCTGTTCACTGATGAGACTGCGATGGTTCCCGCTAGTATTGACAGCCGTGCTCGGCGCAGCCTTGCTGCTGGGCGGATGGTCTCTGTACAACAGTATGGCGGTGCAGCAGCCGCTCGCGAGCGTCCTTGAGGACGTGCCGGGTGTCCAATCTGCCGAGCCGACTGTGGATCGGACGACTGTCCAGATCCGACTGGAGCTGGAGAAGGGCGCTAACCTTAGAGAAGTGTACCAAGCGATACGGAGCAACGGCTCCGACTATATAGGCGGACGAGAGCTGCGGCTCGATCTGGTTCAAGCAGATAATGAACAACTGGATCAGCTGTGGTCCAGCGCGCTGTTCGATGTCGCCCAGGCGATGGAGACGCGGCAGTATGCCGAGATCCCGGCAGCGCTCGAGCAGCTGACGCAGGATCAGCCCGGGCTGACTGCGGTGACGGAGATGGACGACAACAATGTCTATATTACGCTGGAGAATGAAACGGCGGCCAAGTACGTCATCCTGCCTCGCATCCCGGCGCAGCTGGGGGTGTGGAGCCATGCTTAAGCATTGGAAGGAGCTGCTGCTCGGCGGCGGCATCGCGCTGCTCGGCTTCCTCGCCTACATTGGCTACAATGTGATGCCGGTCCTGATCGTCATCGCGATCGGCTCGTTGCTGCTGTTCGCGGTCAAGAGTCGTGGCCATCTGGCGACGGCTGGCGGCGATCGTCATGGTCAAGGACGCGTGGCGCAGCAGCTGAGCTTTGACGAGATCGGCGGACAAGAGCGGGCCAAGTCGGAGCTGATCGAGGCGCTGGACTTTATCGTCAAGCCGGAGGAGATCGCTCGCTTCGGCATCCGGCCGCTCAAGGGCATCCTGCTCACAGGGCCGCCGGGCACAGGCAAGACGCTGCTGGCCAAGGCAGCGGCGCGTTATACCGACTCGATCTACGTCGCCGCCTCCGGCAGCGAGTTCGTGGAGATGTATGTCGGCGTCGGCGCCGGACGGATCCGGGATCTGTTCAAGAGCGCCCGGCAGAAGGCGGCCAAGGCGGGCAAAAGCAGCGCTGTCGTCTTCATCGACGAGATCGATGTGATCGGCGGCAAACGCGACGGCGGTCAGCATCGCGAGTACGATCAGACCCTCAACCAGCTGTTGACGGAGATGGACGGCATCCATACGACCGAGACGCCGCGCATCCTGATCATGGCCGCTACCAACCGCAAGGAGATGCTTGATCCGGCGCTGCTCCGTCCGGGACGCTTCGACCGCCATATCGGCGTCGAGCTTCCCGACAAAAAAGGCCGCGAGCATATCCTCGGCAT
>Ga0160452_100171_pt1 | contig 73091 bp, 56 predicted proteins | sample HID1971I_E6MG_FD_108230 | JGI IMG/M metagenome (GOLD analysis project Ga0160452, IMG submission 108230) | Enriched millipede-associated microbial communities from UW Madison campus, WI, USA - HID1971I_E6 MG | ecosystem: Host-associated > Arthropoda: Insects > Digestive system > Unclassified ...
GACACATTACCGGCGTTTCGCCCACTTTTCTGCGGCTAAGCTGCATTTTTGTCCGTTAGATTTTCCGCCTGCCGATATTTCGCCGCTAAGGGTTCATTTTGTCCGTTAGAACGAGCGAACCTACAGCGGCCAGGGAATCGGTCATTTGCAGGTAGAGCGAGCGCTCCCGCATTCAGCTAGTGTAACGGTCATTTTTGCGCCTTAGCGCCCCATTTGGCTCGCTCGACGTTTTTAACGCGAGCGGTAGAGTTGGGGATGACCGAGAAGGGAGGACGTCGGCGGCAGTTCAACCGAATCGCAAAATCGTTCAACCTCGCTTGGCCCTCCGCCGCATATCCCGCTGGTGCGGGAGCGGCTGGGGGCGCAGAGCATTTCAAGAGAGATAGATCGTTCAATGGAATCGGTAGATCGTTCATTTTGCGAGGGGGAGCGGGGCAGTAAGATAGGAGTATAAATCAGCGTCAAAGAAGAGGAGTCAAGCGATGGAGACCGTATACGAATCCAAAAAACAAGCCAAGGCCAAAGCGGCTCCCGTGGCCAAGCGCCGCAAGAGCGGGACGTTCCGCCGCGACGGCATCAAGCTGCTGTTGATGGCCATTCCTTTTGTATTGCTAGCGTTTGCCTTTCATTATGTTCCGTTGTTCGGCTGGATCTACGCCTTCTTCGATTATCGGCCCGGCATCCCGCTCTCGCAGGCAGAGTTCACCGGTCTGGCGACGTTCCGGGCGATGCTCTCCGATCCGCAGATGGTGCGGGTGCTCACCAATACGCTGGCGCTCAGCTTCCTGGCAATCCTGACCGCGCCGCTGCCGCTCATCCTCGCGATCCTGGTATCGGAGGTCAAGGTCGAGTGGTTCAAGCGACTCGTGCAGACGACATCGACGCTGCCCAACTATATCAGCTGGATCATCGTATTCTCGCTGGCGTTCAGCATGCTGAGCTCGGAGGGCGCGCTCAATCAGATCCTGATGAATCTGGGCATCATCAGCGAGCCGCTGAACATCCTCGGCAACTCGGACCGCGTCTGGTCGGTACAGACGATGCTGCTAGTGTGGAAGACGGTCGGCTGGAGCGCGATCATCTATCTGGCCGCGATCGTCAGCATCGACAGCGAGCAATACGACGCCGCCAAGGTGGACGGCGCCGGACGCTTCCGCAGCATCTGGCACATTACGATCCCGAGCATCATGCCGACGTTCCTCGTGCTGCTCCTGCTGTCCATCAGCAACCTGCTCTCAGCGGGCTTCGAGCAATACCTGGTCTTCACCAACGTCATGGTCGCCGATCGCATCGAGGTGCTCGATCTGTATGTGTATCGTACTGGCCTGGTGCTGCGCGATTATCCGTACTCGACGGCTGTCGGCATCTTCAAGTCGGTCATCAGCGTGCTGCTGCTGTTCATGGTCAACGGCTTGTCCAAGCGCATAAGAGGCGAGAGCATCATCTGATTGAGGCAGGAGGAGGAGTGAGCAAGTCATGGTAAGAAAAATGTCCGTTCCCGATATGATGTTCAGCGTCGCCAACTATTTGTTCCTGTCGCTGCTCATTATCGTAACCGTTTATCCGTTCTACTATATCTTCATCTACTCGATCAGCGATTCGATCGAAGCGCAGAAGGGCGTCTATCTGTGGCCAGCGGGCTTCTCCCTGGAGAGCTACAAGACGACGATCGGCTTGCGAGGGTTGCCCGACGCGGCGCTTGTGTCGCTGCTGCGGACCGTATTCGGTACGATCATCACGGTGCTGAGCTGCTCGTTTTTCGCCTATCTGATCACCAAGCACGAGATGCCGCTGCGGCGTCTGATCTACCGGTTCGTGCTGGTGACGATGTACTTCAACGCCGGCTTCATCCCGTGGTATCTTACGATGCGGGCCTACGGGCTGCAAAACAGCTTCCTGCTCTACATCCTGCCGACGGCGCTCACGGGCTTCTACGTCATCCTGATCAAGACGTTCATCGAGCAGCTGCCGCAGTCGCTGGAGGAGTCGGCGAAGATCGACGGCGCGGGGTACTTCACCATCTTCACCCGCATCATCTTCCCGCTGTCGATGCCGATCATCGCCACTATCGCGGTGTTCGCCGCCGTAGCGCAGTGGAATACCTGGTTCGACAACTTCTTCCTCGTCGAGGATCCGAAGCTGCAGACGCTGCAACTGGTGCTGTACAACTTCCTCAATCAGTCGAACAGCATCGCCAACATGACTACGCAGGAGATGACGCAAAATGCCGAGGCGCGGTCGATGACGCCGCAGTCGATCCGGATGACGATCACGATGCTCGTGACGCTGCCGATCGTGCTGGTCTACCCGCTCTTGCAGCGCTTCTTCGTCAAAGGCATCATGATGGGCGCAGTCAAAGGTTAGAAAAACATCTATTCATATCGAGCTGCCTGAGAAGGGAGCGTCGGCGCGCAAGGCGTGCGGATCGCTCCCGATGCTGGCGGCGGATTGTAAGGGCTTACGGTTGGAAGGAAAGCGGCAAGAGGATTATCCAGCACGGCGTCCGGCAATAATTAACTGGGCAACGCGCTGATAATTATATACGATGATAGTATCCATGGGAGGTTACACGAATGAGAAAAAGAGGGTTGAAACGCTCGGCTGCGATGATGACGCTGACGCTTGCCATGCTGGTGTCCGCATGCTCCGGCAACAATGGAGGCACGACGCCTGCGAACAATGGAGGCACGGATAACACCGGCGCAGAGAAGCCGGCAGCCGAGACGACGCAAGAGCTGACGACGCTGCGCGTGCTGGTCGTCGAACCGGGCACCAAATGGAACACGTATCCCGATAGCGCTATCGCTCAAGAGATCGCTCGCAAGGTGGGCGTCAAGATCGAATACGTCGAAGCCGACGACAATAAATTCAACGTCATGCTCGCCGGGGGCGACCTGCCGGATATCGTCCGCGCCGACCCGAACAAATATGCCAAGCAGCTGATCGAAGGCAACCTGATCGTGCCGATGGACGATATGCTCGCTGCGCATGGCGGCGACATCACCGCCAATGTGCCGGGCGTCGTCGAGTATTCCAAGAAAAACTGGAGCGCCGGACAGGGCAAGGTATTCTTCCTGCCGCCGCAGGTGCAGCCTAAGCCAAGCCCGGTCGCGAAGACGATGACGATCGGTCCGACGATCCGTTGGGAGTACTACAAGGAAATCGGTGCGCCCGAGATCAAAAACACCGACGACCTGCTGAACGCGCTGGAGCAGATCGTCGCCAAGCATCCGACAACCGAGGACGGCAAAAAAATCTACGGCGTCTCGATGTGGCAGGACTGGGGACTGTGGCCTTACAGCATCCCGTTCATCTTCGAGACGCAACAGCTCGCAGCCAACACCGACATCATGGTGAAGGAAGAGGGTACGGATCAATACATCAACTTCCTGACCAACGAGAAGTCTTCGTTCTGGAAAGCGATGGAGTTCTACAATCAGGCGAATCTGCGCGGCCTGCTCGATCCGGACGCGCTGACGATGAAGCATAACGACTACCTGGCGAAAGCGACAGCCGGTCAGTTCGTCGTCGGTCCTGCGACATGGGCGATGGGCGACTTCAACTCGCAATACGCCAAGGACGGCAAAGGCTATGTCGTCATCCCTGCCGGCAAGCTGCTGTGGAGCGGCGGCGTCGGACCGCTAGGCTGGTCCGACAAGAGCTACTCGATCTCCAAGAGCTCGAAAAATCCGGAGAAGGCGATGGAATTCCTGAACTATCTGTACTCCTACGAAGGCGCGCGGACGATGTATAGCGGCATCGAGGGCGAGCATTGGGAGATGGTTGATGGCAAGCCGGTACTGAAGGACGCGACCTTCACGCTCAAAAACGAAGGCGGCGCGGCATGGGAATCGACAGGCATCTCGCTTGACCGCAACCTGATCGGCCTCGGCTCGAGCGTTGAGGACCCTGCGACAGGCACGCCGGTAGACCTGTTCACCACCGTCGATGCGTTGGCCAAAAACGTGACGGCGCTCGAAAAAGACTTCAGCGAGCACTACGGCGCCTCCTATCCAGGCGAGGTCGTCCAGAAATTCGTCGAGGAAGGCAAATACAACGACTTCAGCACGCCGTACCAGGGCTTGTCGGACGACGAGATCGTCGCTATGGCGACGATCGTCACGCCTGTGCTCGACGAGGAGCTGACCAAGATCGAGGCGCAGCTCAAGGAGCTTGGCGCACGTCATGCGGCGCGCATCATCCTCTCCAAAAACGAAGCGGAGTTCGAAAAGAACAAACAAGAAGCGCTCAAGGCGTTCAAGGACGCAGGCGCAGAAAAAATTACCGAGTACTACACAGCTGCGTATACGGAAGCCAGAGCGGCAGCTGGCATGAAGTAAGCGCAGTAGAGCGTAGCGTGAAGTGTGAAGAGAGGCGGCGCGGGGATAACCCTGCGCCGTTTCTTGGCGTGCAAAAGCCGCTATCGTCCGACCGCTGCCAATACAAGGCAAGCCGATCCAAAAATCGTTCAATGCCGGTGTCGAGGCGCGGCCGAATCGTTCAAGCGATTCGTTAGATCGTTCATGGTATAGCTTGGCAAATCCTCTATGCTGAAAGAGGGCCAACCTGCACCAGAGAGGAAGTTGCCGCACAGAGCTTCACCAGTTGATCCATCTGAGAAGAGAGGGGGGAGCGTCCGACTGAGCCGGTAGCAAATGCGGAGGCCTCGCGAGAGCCGTCATCCGCTCGGACATGTACAGAGGCAAGTACAATGAGACGTGAGACGAAGAGAGGATGGAGTATATGTTCCCAAAGCTAAAACGACTTGCAGCAACGGTTAGCGCCGCCGCGCTGTTGGCAACGCTGGCGCTGCCGCCCGCCCAGGCCGGATGGCCACCCCCAACCGCCCAGGCGGAGTCATCAGCCGCGCCCTATACGATCAGCATCGACACCGATGAGGTGATCAGCGAGGATTTCCTCGGCGTCGGCGTCAATATCATCCCCGGCAATCTGATGCCGCTGTCGACCGGCTACGGCTATGAGCAGCCGCACTGGGAGATCGACCGCAAGCGGATACGGACGATTCGGCCGAAGGTAGCCCGCGTCTGGTTCCAGGTCGATTGGGTGGAGACCGAGAAGGGCGTTTATACATGGGACAGCGACAAAATGAAAGCGTTTTACCCTTATCTCGATGCGCTCAAGGAAGCCGGCACGGAGATCGAGTTCAACTTCGGCTGGAAAAACGGCAGCGCCATCCACGACTGGTACGGCATCCCCGGCGTCGATCCGTATACGAGCGCGCCGGCCGATCTGGAGGCTTACGCCCGCACGGCATCGGCGACATTAACCGAACTGATCGACAATCGCGGCTATGACAACATCAAGTATCTGACGTTCTACAACGAGCCTAACGGCAGCTGGGACTATGAGACTGGCGGTACGGCGGCTTACGAGATGCAATACTATGCGGACATGCTGATCGCCGTCAGCGAGCAGCTGGAGGAGGACAATCTGCGAGACCGCATCGAGATCTGGGCGCCGGAGGAGACGGGCGCGCCGGCGTGGACCAAGTTCATGCATGACTACGCCGACGAGCACATCGACGGCTACAGCTTCCACGTCTATGGCTCCTCGTACGAGCAGCTCGGCCAGGTGATCGCCGAGCGGCGCGATGCGGTAGGCGACAAGCCGATCCATATGACCGAGTTCGGCTGGTCGGGCGACGATATGAGCGGCTGGGACGCGGGCTTTGCCAACCATGTCATCCGCGCCGCCAACGAGGGGCTGAAGTCGGCGCTCGTCTGGCAGATGCATGGCGTCTGGCTCAATGACCCGGACGGCGACACAAACGGCAACTATACGATGTGGGACTCGATCCTCCAGGGATTGACGCCGAAACGCATGTATTATTCGGCCGGGCTGCTGTCGCGCTACATCCCGGCGCATAGCGACGTGCTGGCGGTCGATACCGGCTCTGCCGACGTGCGAGCGGCGGCGTTCCGCACGACGGACGGCGAGTACACGATCCTCGTCGAGAGCAAGGCCGGCGAGGCCAAGGAGCTAACCTTCGACTTCGAGGGAGCTAACCTCGGCAAGACGTTCGTCAAGCATGTGTATCGGGACGATGTCGAGCGCGAGGGCAATGCGCTGCTGGCGCCAGCCTCGGGCAGCTTCGCGGCGACGACAAGCTTTACCGATGAGACAGTTGACGACGCTTACAATGTCATCGTCTACACGACAGAGCCGTCGCAGGCTCAGGTGGAGATCGACCAGATCGAGCCGATCGTCAGCGGCGGCGATACGCTGCAGCTGTCAGCCGAGCTGATCGACGGCAGCGGCAGCATCGTCTGGAGCGTCGTCGGTCAAGACAATGGGACGATCGACGCCAATGGTCTCTACACGGCCCCGGATGTCCAGACGCAACGGCGGGTGGCGGTGGTGGCTGCCAGCACGGTCGACCCGGAGGCATACAATGTCGCTCTGGTGACCGTCAACCCGCGGCAGCTCGCCTCGCGCGTCGATGCGCCGACGCTGAGCCTGCCTTACGGCGTCTACCCGTCGGCAGAGGCAGTGACGGTGACGAGTGCGACGCCGGGAGCCGAGATCTACTACACGATCGACGGCACGACGCCGACGACCGCTTCGACGCCGTATACGAAGCCGGTCATCCTGAAGAACGGCACGGTCCAGCTATTCCAGGCGATCGCGGTGAAGCCGGGTCTGGCCGACTCCGGCGTGACGCGAGCCTACTACCGCATCCAGGATATTAGCAATGCGCCAGACGGGTATAGCTTCTGTACGTATGAGAACGGCTACTGCGAATTCGAGGGCGAAGCGGTCGTCGCCTATGGCGCAGACGGACTGTTCAACTATGCGGTGCTGACCGACGGCACGGCTTGCTCCAACGATGTGTTCGGCGACCCGAATCCGAATGCGGCGAAGCGCTGCTTTTACTCGGAGGACATCCCGGACGAGCTGCCGCTCATCACGTTCTACAACGCTGGCTTCGAGAAGCCGGAGGTGAGCACAGTCCGGCAGGGCCCGATGACCAACGGCTGGACGTTCAATGAACGGGCGGGCGTGCTGACGGCGGTCAATGCGTTCGAGCCGCCGCATCAGCCAGCTGGACGCCAGGCGGCGTTCCTGAAGACGGACAGCGGCATCAACGGCGTCATCAGTCAGGACATCAACTTCAAGCCGGGCACGTATGCGGTCAGCTTCATGGCGGCCAACCGGACGAGCTTCGGCGGACAACAGACGTTCGACGTCTACTTCGACGACACGGTGATTGGCTCCTTCGCCCCGTCAGGCGCGTACACGTCCTTCTCGACGGCGAGCTTCGAGACGAGCGGCGGCGTTCATACGATCAAGTTCGTCGCGACGTCGGATACCGGCGACAACACGGCGTTTATCGACGAGGTGCGGATCGGCCTGCCGAAGCCGCCGGAGGCGCCGGCCTTCCTCAATGCCGGCTTCGAATCGCCGGAGATTACCGTATCTTGGGGCGTCCGTCCCGGCCCGATGACCAACGGCTGGAGCTTCGCGAGCAATGCGGGCATCCAGCGCAACGGCTCGGCCTTCGGCGCGGCTACAGCGCCCGAGGGCGTGCAGACGGCGCTGCTTCAGACCAATGGCGGCGTTGCGGGCTCGTTTGAGCAAGCGCTCAGCTTCCCGGCGGGCAGCTTCCGCCTCGTCTTCGAGGCGGCGAAGCGTGACTTTGGCGGCCAGCAGAGCTTCGACGTGCTGCTAGACAGCACGGTCATCGGCTCCTATACCCCGGATACGCTGGCGTTCAAGCCGTATCGCACCGATGTGTTCGAGATCGCTGCGCCCGGCGAGCATACGATCCGCTTCCAGGCGACGACGACGAGCGGCGACAACACCGCCTTCATCGACGATGTACTGCTGGAGCAAGTTCAGGCGCCGACAGAGCCCGAACCGGAACCTGAGCCTGTCGACGCTGCGACTGGCAAGCCGGGACGCGCGCAGCTCTCGGATGACAACGGACATGACACCGGGCTGCGCGACGGCGACTATACGATCACGATGAATCTGTGGTGGGGCGACAACGCGACGTCCTATCGACTCTACGAGAACGGCCAGTTGATCGACCAGGCGAGCCTGACCGCCGCCACGCCATCCGCCCAGCGGGCGAGCACCGCCATCCAGGGACGCGCCAACGGCACCTATGTCTACACCTGCGAGCTGGAAAACCGTCACGGCATCACCGCCTGCGGCCAGCATACGGTGACGGTGACCGACGCCTCTCCTGGCAAGCCGACGCTCTCGCACGACAACTGGGATCGGAACGGCGACTACACGGTGACGATGAATCTGTGGTGGGGCACCAATGCGACAACGTACAAGCTGTACGAGAATGGCGTGCTCATCGATACGCAGCAGCTGACCGCCGCCTCGCCGCGCGCCCAGAGCGTCGCTACGACGATCGCGGGCCGCTCGGCTGGCGTCTATGAGTACCGGGCAGAGCTGAGCAATGCTGCTGGGGCTACCGAGAGCGCGGTTTTGAAGGTTACGGTGGCTGAATAAGCAGGAAGCTTCCTCGCGCCTAGTGAGGAGCGATAGACAACAGGACGGCGTCGGGAATTTCCCGGCGTCGTTTTTTCGCTTATGATAGGTTTAACGTCCGACGTTCGTAATAGAGGGTACAGGTTCGCGAACCCAGTCGGACAAGGGAGGAGCACCATGGAGGTCAATGAATCCAATGTCGTCCAAGCGATCGTCGATCGCGACGAAAGGGCGATTGCTTTTATCGTCTCGCACTATGGCGGGCTATTAAGCGCCATTATCAAGCGTTATGTTATGTTCAGCCGGCAGGATTATGAGGAGTGCCTCGATGATGTGCTGTTGGCTATCTGGAACAATATTGCTGCTTATGACGAGAGTCGGAATACCTTCAAGCAATGGATAGCGGCCATTGCAAAGTATCGCGGGATCGATTACCATCGCAAGCTAATGGGTGAGCGCCGCCGGTTCGCAGCTTCGGAGTGGTCGGATCAGCTCGAGGCAAGGTCGCGCCAGGTCGCAGCAGTGGACATGGAGGAGCTGCTGGCTTGTCTGTCGCTCGAGGAGCGCAAGCTGTTCAGGCGCTATTATTTGGAGGGCGTGCCATCGCGAGAGATGGCGGAGCAGATGAAAGTCAGGGAGTCGTGGATTCACAACAAGCTGTCCAGAGGCCGCAAGAAGCTCAGACAGTGGCTTATATCGAGAAACGAGGTGTAGAGCAATGTCCATCTATCATGATTTGAACGACGTGCGCATGGATCTGTCTGGCTATGAGGATGAGCAGATCAGCGAACGGGAGCGTCGACGCTGGAGCGCACGCGCTGCAAGGAAGCTAAGACCCCGTCGCCCTGGTCGGCGCATGCTCCGCGTCGGAGCGGCTGTTGTCGCGATCATAGTCATAGCCGGCATGACACTTCCTGGCGTCCCGTCCACGCTGGCGAATCTGCCGGTGGTAGGCGGCTTGCTGGAGCATTACGTACAGGCGCCGGACAGCGGCGGGCAAGAGCAGGACTATGCCGCATATAAAACGGTCATTGGCGATACGGCTGTCAATGCCTACGGCAAGCTGACGTTAAACGAAGTCATCCTGGAGGCGGACAGACTGCTGATCAGTTCGACATTTGAACCAAATGGCGACCTCGAGTTTGACTATCGTACGCAGATGCCGCCGCAGGTGACGATCAACGGCTTGCGGTATGAGGGGACCACTGCTTCGCAATCGGTCAAGGTGACAGGCGCGCAGTATACGATCTATGGCGCGGTGCAGTTGGACCGCATGCCCGAGCAAGAGACGCTGGATGTGCGTATCAGCTACGATACGCTGAGCGGCGACTCCGCTCGAAGTGTCGAGGAGCCCTGGCAGTTCGATATTCAGTTGGACAACAGTACGACGCTGGCGGACTCCCGGGTGATCGAGCTGAATCGCACGCTTCCATTGACGGACGGCGGCGAGATTACGATCCGGAAGCTGATCAGCTCGCCGATTTCGACCGTGGTTTATTTTGATCTTAGCCAAGCTTCCGAGGAGGTAGATCTCCAGCTGATCGGGCCGGATGGCCAAGCCGTAGCCTGGAGCGAATCCTACCGCTCGGCGGAGCCCGGCGATCTGTCCTACATTCGTCTCGGGGCTGTAGACTGGCAGTCCGGAGAGTACAAGCTTGTCCCGGTAACGCCCGGTGCCGAGCGGCATATATTAGCCGAACCACTTATTATTCCTTAAGCTGATTTTACGATAGCGCAGCGCTCGACTCGCGTACCCGCGAGCGAGCGCTTTTTTTGATATGCGAGTCACAGGAGAAACGGCAGGCCATAGCAAGCTCACGCGCCGCGTCAGCCGAGGAATGATAATCTGTCGGACGTTTTCGATAGTTTATGGGATAGAATGCGCGCGGGGGGTTCCTTATACTTAGAGCATAGAGACTTGTTTCATACTTTAGTCACAACAGGAGGACCTATGAAGATCACAAGACATCCACAGAACCCCATCGTTGTGCCCGGCTTGTACGAATGGCGCAAGGCGACGGTTTTTAACCCCGCAGTCATTATCGAGGACGGCAAGTTTTATATGATCGAACGGACCGCAGGCTCGCTGACGCCTTGCAAAAACTACCTTGGCCTGCTCGTCAGCGAGGACGGCGTCAACTTTACGCATGTGACCGATCAGCCCGTGCTGACTCCGGACGAGCTCGGCTTCCCGTACGGCAGCGTGCAGGACCCGCGCGTCGTCAAGATCGACGACACCTTCTACATGAACTACGCGCTGCGTCCGTGCGCGATGAACTATTATCCGACCGGCACAGGCATCCCTGAGCGCTCCTTCCCCAAGTATCCCGACGGATGGGGCGAGGAGGAGGGCCACTGGCTCACCCGCTCGAGCATCGCGACGTCCAAGGATCTGATCCACTGGGAGTTCCTCTGCGACACGACGCCGCTCGATATTAACGACCGCGACAATATCCTGTTCCCCGAGAAAGTGAACGGCAAGTATGTCATGCTGCGTCGCCCCGAGGAGTATGTCGGCGAGGCATACGGCACGGAGAAGGCGGCGATGTGGATTACCTACTCCGACGATCTGATCCATTGGGAGGAGCCCAAGCTGCTCGCCAAGGCCGGAGCAGGAGATTGGGAGCAAAAGAAAATCGGCGGCTCGACGCCTCCGATCAAGACCGACAAAGGCTGGCTCGTGCTCTATCATGGCGTCGATTACGACACGGTATACCGGGTAGGAGCGCTGATGCTGGATTTGGACAACCCGGAGAAAATTATCGCGCGCACGAACAATTATTTTATGGAGCCGGAGACATACTATGAGAAGTTTGGCTTCCAGCTGCCGAATGTCATCTTCCCGACCGGCAATGTCGTGAAGGACGGCTTGCTCTACATTTACTACGGCGTCACCGATACGGCGATCGCATTGGCGACGGTGCCGCTCGACGATTTGGTGGACTATATTTTCGACCCGGCGACTTAGTAATGAGTTCCTAAGATAATGTGCGATTTTCACTTTGGAGGAGGGGAGTTCTAGCGCGCTTGTGGCGCTTGTCCCCTTCCCCTACATTAACTGCAATAATACCTTCATTTGAGCCCCGGGCAACGTTTGCAATCGCTTGCAGAATTGGTGCGAAGGAACGAGCCGGGACTCTTGTAATGGTAATGTCAGATATTTTGAGGTTTTATCTAAAAAATCTCGGATATAATCATAGATTTGAGGTATATAGCTCGTTCGAATCGTTCGATATACTTTATTTATAACGTAAATCGAACGTTGGCTGTTCGATAAAAGTTATTTTACCTAACACATTCTTATGAAAAGAGGGTTCAGACATGGTAAAAAGAAAAACAGTCCGGGTCTCGATGATCACCGCATTGGTCGGGGTCATGGCATTCGTCGCCGCATGCGGCAGCGACAACGATAACAAGGGCAACACAGGCGGAGCAGGCGACAACGGCGGCGAAAAGCAAATCACGCTGACGATGATGCATCCGTGGACAGCTCCCAACCCGGATAACGATGTGTACAAAGCGCGTATCGCTGCATTCGAGGAAGCTAACCCTGGCATCAAGATCGAGCAGGACAGCGTAGCTGCGGCACAATACAAAACGAAGCTGTTCACACTGGCAGCAGCCAACAACCTGGCCGACATCAATGTCGTATGGCCCGGCGCCGATCTCGATCCGCTCGTGAGCGGCAACCTGCTGAACCCGCTCGACGATTATATGGACAACTGGAACGGTCTGGTGCGCGAAGGCGCGTTGGTCGGCTACAGCAAGCATGACAAGCAATATGCGATCCCGACCAAGCAAAACTTCGTCGATATCATCTATTACAACAAAGAGCTGCTGGCGCAAGCCGGACATGACAGCTTCCCCGATACGTACGAAGGCTTCATCCAGATGATCAAGGATCTGAAGGCAGCTGGCATCACGCCGATCTCGCTCGGCAACAAGGAAAAATGGCCGCTACAATCGTCGTACATGTCGATGCTGACGCAACGCTTCGCAGGCCCTGACTTCCTGCAGAAGGTCGTAAATGGCGAAGCTACCTTCGAGGACCCGCAGTTCATCAAAGCGGTAGCTGTCATCGATGAGCTGACCAAGCTCGAAGCCTTCAACGTCGATGCCAACAACATGGACTCCGTTCAGGCGCAGGATTACCTGATCCAAGGCAAGGCAGCGATGCATATCTCCTCCGCTACGGTGGACGGACGTATCCGCATCAACAATGAAGAAGGCGACAAGTTCGGCATCGCGTTGTTCCCTGCGGTCGAAGGCGGCCTGGGCGAGCCGGGTATCGCGGCCGGCGTATCGCAGTTCGGGATCTCGATGAAGAGCGGTCTGGACGAGGCGAAGCATGAAGCGGCGCTGAAATTCCTGACGTACTTCGTCAGCGAAGATCTGTACAAGGACCTGACCAAAGTCGGCATCATGATCCCGGCCGATATCGAGATCCCTGCGGACGCAAGCCCGTACTTGAAGGAAATGATGGAGCTGACCAGCAAAGGCACGACGCCGGTATTCGATGCGGTTATTCCAACTGCAGCAGCCAAGGAATTCGAAAACGGCTTGCAGGCGCTGACTGTCGGCAGAGGCACGCCTGAGAGCGTAGCTGCTGACACGCAGAAAGCGCTCGGACAGTAATCTAAATCGCTCGACTATACAACAAGTCCATGAAGCGTGGTGAACGCAATCCGGCGCGGGCAACGCACCTCCCGGAACGTTCACCGCACTTCTAATGAAGAGAACCCGGCAGCGGGTTTTCTTCATTAGAAGGCCGACTGGCAGAACAGGAGGATGAACCATGCATACGTTAAAACGGACCAAGCTGGCTATATTTCTAGGCTTGCTGCCGTCCTTGATTATTTACATCGGCATCGCCATCGTACCGATCGGGTTATCGCTTTACTATTCCCTCTTCAACTGGGACGGCATTACGGATAAGATGTATGTCGGGTTCGGCAATTTTAGCAAAATTTTCGAGGACGATATCTTCTGGTTATCCGTCAAAAACAACGTCATCATCATGCTGACAGGACTCATCGGACAGATCCCGCTCGGACTGGCGATCGCCCTGCTGCTTAACCGCAGCTTCCGCGGCGCAGGCTTTTTCCGCACGGTAGGCTTTATCCCCGTCGTCATCTCCTCGGTTATGGTCTCGCTTATCTGGGGCATGATTTACAATACGGAGTACGGCTTCCTGAACGGCTTCCTCGGCCTGATCGGCCTGGAGAGCTGGCAGCGCAACTGGCTCGGCGATCCATCCTGGTCGATGTTCTCGCTGAGTGTCGCCTACATCTGGCAAAACTTCGGCCTGTATATGATCATCTTCCTGGCAGCGCTCCAGAGCATCCCCGGCGAGGTCAACGAAGCGGCCGAGCTGGACGGCGCGACCGGGCTGCGCAGAGTGTTTAGCATTACCATCCCGATGATCCGCTCGACGATCCTCGTCGCCGTCATCTACAGCATTAGTAACTCCTTCCGCGTCTTCGACCTGGTGCAGATCCTGACCGGGGGCGGACCGGCGCATCAGACCGAAGTTATGACAGTCTATATGTACAATGCCGCATTTATGAGCAGACAGTTCGGCTACGGCAGCGCCGTCTCGATCCTGATCCTGCTGTTCAGTCTGATCGTCGTCTCGCTCGTCAACAAAATCGGCCGCGAAAAAGACGTCTAAGAAAGGATCTAGGAAAGGAGCAACCACCATGGAGAAAAAATCGCCGCTCGTGACGATCGTCACCTACTTGTTTTTAAGCGCAGTTGCCGTTTTTAATATCGTGCCCCTGTTCTATATGGTCGTCGGCTCCTTCAAGACGGAGCAGGAGCATGCGGCCAGCCCGTTCGCGATGCCGCAGGCGCTGCAATGGGAAAACTATTCTCGGGCCTGGGAAGTCGCCAAGATGGGCACTTACTTTATGAACAGTCTCATCGTCACCTTCGGCTCGCTGATTGTCACCGTGCTGTTGGGCGCGCTGGCTGCCTTCTTCCTCTCGCGATTCAAGTTCAAGCTCAGAGGCTTCACCTATGCGTTGTTCCTGCTCGGCATGCTGGTGCCGATCCACGCAACGCTGATCCCGATTTTCATGATCATGAAAAACCTGAGCCTTCTCGATACGTACGCATCGCTGATCCTGCCGTATACGGCGTTCCACTTGTCGCTGACGATCTTTATCCTCGAGGGCTTCATGCGCGGCTTGCCCAAGGATCTGGAGGAATCGGCGGTCATGGACGGCGCGGGCATCTACCGCATCTTCTGGTCGATCATCCTGCCGATCACGCGGCCGGCGATGGCGACCGTGCTCATCCTGAACTTCATCTACAACTGGAATGAGTACCTGTTCGCGCTCGTGCTCATCAGCAAGGAAGCGATCAAAACGCTGCCGCTGGGCATCGCCAGCTTCGTCGGCATCGAGACCGCAAGCTTGACGTTGCAGATGTCGGCCCTTACAATTGCACTTATCCCGATTGTTATCTTCTACCTGCTGCTGCAAAAGCAGCTCGTCACCGGGATGACGGCAGGTGCGGTAAAGGGCTAAGCCGATCTTTAGCTATCAGCCTGGCGACGAGGAAGGGAGCGGACACTACTCATGAAGCTGCGACTGCTGCAGAACTTCGGACTGAAGCGCAAAGCTTTTGTCATCTTCCTGCTGCTCGTCATCTTCCCGACGCTCGGCGTCGGCGTGCTCGTGCAGACCAAGTTCAAGGATATCCTGCGCGAGCAATTCGTCAATGCGACGATCCGCAATCTCGACGCGGTGGCCGGTCAGCTCGAGGAGCAGACGGCGCTGGTCGAGGACATCGCGAACTATCTGATCTTCAGTCCGGCGCTCAACACCTATCTACATCGGAGCGCGCGGGAATATACCGATACGACGGAGCGGGCCAAAAACGACGTCGAAGGCTTCCTGACCTTCCATCTGATGTCGAAGTCGTTCATCCGTTCCGTCGATATCAACGGCTATAACGGCAATCGCATCAGCATCGGCGAGTCGGGCAGCGGGGCCGAGGAGCACTGGCTCGAGCTGGCGGCCAAGCGCCGCGGCGGCATCGTCTGGAGCGAGGGCTACAGCACCCAAAGCGGCTGGAACAGGGAGATCCATGTGGTGTCCCTGTTTCGCGTTCTCAATGCCTATCCGAATATTACGCAGCCCCAGGGCGATCTCATCATCCGGCTCGATCAGACGCAGATCGCCCGACTGCTGCAAAATCAGGTCTATCGCGAGGGCGGCAGCGTCCATGTGCTGAACCGCGAGGGCAATGATGTGCTGAATTCCGAGGTGGAGACTCCAGCGGGCCTTGATCCGCATGTTGCGCTGGCCTCGCTGCGAGAGGCGGGCAAGCGTTATCTCGTGCTGGAGGCCGAGGGCAAGCGCTATCTGACCTTCACGCGTACGATGAATACGACCGGCTGGACGATTATTACGGCCGTGCCTGAGTCTTATGTGAACGCTCAGTCGGCGGGCGTGCGCAATGTGATGAACCTTATCCTCTCGGTCGTGCTGCTCCTCGGCGTATTGGCGTTGTTTGGCTTTCACTATACGATCATTCGTCCGGTATTGCGTCTCAAAAACGAAACGAATCGCGTCAAGCTGGGCGACTATAGCGCCCAACTGCCGGTCGGCTCCAACGACGAGATCTCTGAGTTGAACCGCAAGTTCAACGAGATGGTGCAAACGATCCGCGAGCTGATCGAGTACAAGTACAAGCTTGAGCTGCGCGAGCGCGAGTCGGAGCTGCGGCTGCTGCAGCAGCAGATGGATCCGCATTTCCTGTACAATACATTGGATATGATCCGTTGGACCGCCAGGCTGGAGAAGGCGGAGCAGACGAGCGGGCTGATCGAGACGCTGTCGCGGTTTTTTCGCTCCAGTCTCGGCGGCGGCCAGTATGTCTCGACCGTCAGGCAGGAGCTGCAATTCGTCGATTCGTATTTGTACCTCCAGCAGCGGCGGCTCGGCGAGCGTTTCCACTACTCCCTGTACATGTCGTATGATATCGCCGATGTGCCGCTGCTGAAGACGACGGTCCAGCCGTTGGTGGAGAACTATATCAAGCATGGCGTCAGTCGCAAATCGCCGCATAACTGTATCGCTGTGCGCGCATATGCAGCGGGCGACGAGGTGTGGATCGACGTCGAGGACAATGGGCCTGGGATCGAACCGGTCAAGCTGGAGACGATCCGGGTGATGCTGGCGGACAAGCATTCGGACAGCCAGGAACGGTCCGGCGCGATCCGCAATATTCATGAGCGGCTGTCGATTTATTTTGGCGAAGGCTATGGACTCTCGGTCGTCTCGAGTACGCCGCAAGGGACGGTGCTCCGACTGACGATACCCAAATCCAGCCGACGGGAGGGCGACGAACATGAGCAATCTGCACAACCCGGATCTGCCGATCCGGATGCTGATCGTCGATGACGAGCCGGTCATCTGCCAAGGCTTGCGGATGACGATCGACTGGTCATCGATGGGCATCGAGGTGATCGGCGAAGCCTATGACGGTGAGCATGCGCTGGAGATCATCGGCGATCAGCCGGTCGAGCTGCTGATCAGCGATATCCGGATGGAGGGGATGGACGGGCTGCAGCTGGCAGGACAGCTCAAGCAGAGCCACCCGCATACCCGGGTCATCATCCTGAGCGGCTACGAGGACTTCGAGTATGCTCGCACCTCTGTGCGGCTCGGCGTCTATGACTATCTGCTCAAGCCAGTCGAGATTGATGCCTTGGTCGAGGTCGTCAAGCGCGCGGCGGGCGAGATCCGCAGCGAGCGGACCGCGACGGCGCGCGAGGAGGACCTGCTCTGGTTCACCGCGGCTATCCGAGGGGTGCCGTCCAAGGCGCCGCTGCCGGATCGCAGCCGATGGCAGGGAGCGAACTTCCGCATCCTGACCAGTCAGCTGTCGTCATTCGCCGAGGTGTACGCCGAGCTGTCTGCAGACGATTACGGGGCGCTGCTGGAGGCGTGGTCGGCGACGATCCGCGAGGGCTTGCAGGCGCACGGCTTGCGCTCGATGTCAGTCTTTGATAATCTCAACCTGATGTATACCTTCGTCATCGACGAACGGGAGCGCGGCGACGACTGGTGGGAGCGCGAGCTGGCGGCGCTCATGTCGAGCTGGTCAGGGGAGCGTCCGATGTACTGTGCGCTCTCGCCTGCGTACAGCCGTCTTGAGGAGACGACAGCGGCTTGTCAGGCAGCAGTGCAGCTGCTCGCTTATCATGTGCTGGATCGCAGAGCGGTGCTGCTGCCTGCCGATGCCGAGCGGATGCGCCGCCAGCCGACGTCCGAGTATGCCGAGCAGGAATGGCTGCAGGGCGTAATGACGGCGTTGTATGCCAAGGATGTCGCGGAGGCGCGCGCGCGGGTAACGGCGCTCTTCGATCAGTTGCGTGAGCAAGGCTTGCTCTTGCACGAAGCGGCCAAGGTGTATGAGGAGCTGATGGTGCTGCTGCGTCAGCGACTTCGTCAGGGCGGGCTCGGCGAGGTCGAGGGCAGTCGGCAGACGCCGATCGATCTGCATCTCTACAACACGTATGAGAGCGTCCGTCTGCTCGCAGCCAATGAGGTGGAGCAGCTGCTGGAGCATGTCGATCGGGGCGCCAAGGAGAAGTCCAACTGGATCGCTGAGAAGGCCGTGCGGTACATGCGAGAGCATTCGCATACCGATCTCAAGGCATCGGAGGCGGCGGCCTGGCTGAAGATTACGCCGAGCTACTTTAGCTATATCTTCAAGAAGCATACAGGCAAGAGCTTCACCGAGTACATGAACGAGCTGCGGATACACCACGCGATGGAGCTGCTGGCGACGACGCATGACAAGGTGTTCGAGATCGCCGATCAGGTCGGGTACCGTGAATACAAGTATTTCGTCTCCGTCTTCAAGACGGTAGCCGGGATGACGCCCAAAGAATATCGCGCGATGAAGGTAAAAGGGCAATAAGGCAAGACAATAACGAACTGGGATGCAGGAGGAATCATGGAGATCTACAAAAATGCCGCACACACGATCGAGGAGCGCGTAGAGGATCTGCTCTCGCGGATGACGCTCAAGGAAAAGGTCGGACAAGTCAATCAGCATATGTACGGCTGGAACGCCTACACCCGCAACGGAGATCAGGTCGAGCTTAGCGAAGCGTTCAAGGAGCATGTCGCCTGGGGCGAGGGGATGGGCGCGCTCTACGGTCTCTATCGCGCCGATCCGTGGTCGGCCGTTACATACAAGACGGGTGTGCCGACAGCGGACAATGCCCGCTTCGCCAACCAGGTGCAGCGCTATGTCATCGAGAATACACGTCTGGGCATCCCGGTGCTGCTCTCCGAGGAGTGTCCGCACGGTCACCAGGCGCTCGACGGGACGCTGCTGCCGGTCAATCTGGCCGTCGGCTCGACCTGGAATCCGGAGCTGGCCGAGCAGGCGTATAGCCTGGTCGCCGCCGAGCTGCGGGCGCGCGGCGCGCATCTCGGACTCGTCTCGGCGCTCGATATGCTGCATGATCCGCGCTGGGGCCGCTCCGAGGAATGCTATAGCGAGGACCCGCATCTGGCGTCGCAATTCACGTCGGCGGTCGTCCGGGGGCTGCAAGGGACCGATCCTGCCCAGCTGCAGCAGGATGACAAGGTCGCGGCGATCCTCAAGCATCTATGCGGCCAGGGCGCTGCTCAGGGCGGGCATAATGCCGGTCCGGCGGCGATCGGCGAGCGCGAGCTGCGCGAGATCCATCTGCCGGCGGCGCAAGCGGGCCATGAGGCAGGGGCGGTCGGCTACATGGCCGCCTACAATGAGATCGACGGCATCCCATGCCATGCCAACCCGCATCTGCTCAACGAGATCCTGCGCGACGAGTGGGGCTTCGACGGCCTGATCATGGCGGACGGCACGGCGATCGACCGGCTGCTGGCGCTGACAGGCGATCATCCGTCGGCAGCCGCGCTGGCGCTCGCCTCGGGCGTCGATCTGAGCTTGTGGGACAAGGCATTCACGACGCTGGAGATGGCGGTCGAGCAAGGACTGGCAGATATCGCCCATCTGGACGAAGCGGTGCGCCGCGTGCTGACGCTGAAGTATCGTCTCGGTCTTTTCGACAATCCATATACCGATGAGGAGCTGCCGGCGCAGCGGGTGAAGTCGCCGCAGGCCGTCGCGACCAATCTGCAGCTCGCGCGCGAGGCTGCCGTCCTGCTGCGCAACGAGGGCGGCACGCTGCCGCTCGGCGAGCAAGCGCGGCGGATCGCCGTCATCGGGCCCAACGCCGATCAGCTGTATCATCAGCTCGGCGACTATACGAGCATCCAGGCCGAGGGCACGGGCGTGACGGTGCTGCAGGGCATCCGCGAGCAAGCGCCTGCGGGCGCTGAGGTCCGCTATGCCCAAGGATGCAGCGTGCGCTCCGACGACCGCTCCGGCTTCGAGGAGGCGGTGCGCGAGGCGGCTGCGGCCGATGTCGCGGTGCTCGTGCTCGGGGGCAGCAGCGCCCGGCGGTTCGACGAGGTGTTCGACAGCAACGGCGCGGCGATCATCGCCGACGGTCCGCCGTCCGATATGGATTGCGGCGAGGGCGTCGATCTCGCCGATCTGAGGCTCGGAGGCGTCCAGGAGGAGCTGGTGCGCGCTGTCGCAGCGACCGGCACTCCGGTCGTCGCCGTCATCATCCAGGGACGTCCGCATGCGCTGAGCGCAATCGAGCCGCACTGTCAGGCGATCCTGTGCGGCTGGTATCCCGGCACCGAGGGCGGCCGCGCGATCGGCGAGATCCTGTTCGGCCAGGTGAATCCGAGCGGCCGTCTGCCGGTATCGCTGCCGCGCTCGTCGGCGCAGCTGCCGGTCTACTACAACCAGAAGAACCCGCATCGCGTCCGTCCGTACAAGGATATGGAGGAAAGCCCGCTCTATCCGTTCGGCTACGGGCTGAGCTATACGACGTTCGCCTATGAAGGTCTGCGGGCATCCGCCGGCGGCGCAGAGGCGCGCGGCGTATCGCAGCGCGAGATTACGGGCGCAGCCGGCGTGGTGTCTGCCGAGGCGGGCGAGGCGTTGACGGTGCGTGCGGCCGACATCGAGGCGGGCGGTACAGTCGAGGTGAGCGTCGAGGTGGCGAACACCGGCGCGGTCGCGGGTAGCGAGACGGTACAGCTGTACCTTCAGGCGTCGCGCTCGACGATTACGCGCCGCGTGCTGGAGCTCAAGGCGTTCCGCAAGTTGCCGCTTGCGCCAGGCGAGCGGACGACGGTCACCTTCGCGCTCGGCAAGGCGGAGCTGGCGATCTGGAACCGCCACATGCAGTTCGCGGTCGAGCCATGCCATCTCCGCGTCCTGGTCGGCGGTAGCGCCGCCAGCGCGCAAGAGGTAGCGGTGCATTTGGTGTAAGGTTTGTCATTGCAAGGAAGAGGGGGTCCGCGGCGGTTGTTGCGGGCCTTTTTTCGTTAGGCGTGTGAAAATTGGCGTCGACGGGAGCCGGAGCGAAAGTTTTTTTCGTTGGCGTGTGGAAAATGGCGTCGATGGGTGCGGTAGGGAAAGTTTCTTTCGTTGGCGAGCGGAAAATGGCGTCGGCAGGTGAAGGAGGGAAAGTTTCTTTCGTTGGGGAGGGGAAAAGGGCGCTGGCGGGTGCAGTAGGGAAAATTTCTTTCGTTGGGGCGCGGACCGGGCACGGTCGGGCCCAGCTTTATTTGCAGCGCGTGTCAGAGCAGCATCGATATGCTGCTGAACAAGCAGTAAAAGGGTACCCCCCTCCGTCATTCTGGGTGATGGAGGGGGCACCCGTTTTACCAGCTTTTAAGCGTCAAGTCGAAGAGGTCGTGTTTGCTTGCTTCGCCGAAGGGAGCATCAGGAGCACAGTTGCGACTAGGCCGAGCTGCTGGCCGATATCTGTTTAGCCAACCTCGGCTCAATCAATACGCCGGCTCAGCCGCTCGCTGCGGCTGCTCGTGCAGCAGCGCGTAGGTTTGCTGGGCGATCATCCACTCCTCGTTGGTCGGGATGACCATGACGTAGACGCTGGAGTAAGGAGCCGAGATGAGGCGGGCGCCGCTGCCGGAGCGGCGGTTCGCGTTCTCGTCGAGCGCGACGCCCAGGTACGACAGGTTGCGGCAGATGCGGCTGCGCAGCGCGACGGCATTCTCGCCGACGCCGCCGGTGAAGATGATCGTGTCGAGTCCGTTCATGGCGGCGGCATACGAGCCGATGTACTTGCGGATACGGTACTCATACATCTCCATCGCCAGCTGTGCGTCGTGATCGCCCGCTTCGGCAGCCTCGCTCACCTCGCGGACGTCGCCGCTGCGGCCCGAGACGGCGAGCAGACCGCCGGCTTTGTTGAGCGAAGCGTTCAGCTCGTCGCAGCTCATCGCCTCCTTCTTCATCAGATAAGGCAGGATCGCGGCGTCGATATCGCCGGTCCGGGTGCCCATCATCAGTCCCTCCAGCGGCGTCATCCCCATGCTCGTATCGATCGAGCGTCCCGCCTCGATAGCGGTGCAGCTGGCGCCGTTGCCGATATGGCAGGAGACGATCTTCAGCTCTTCGAGCGGCGTCTGGACGAGGCGGGCAGCCTGATCCGAGACGTAGGCGTGAGAGGTGCCGTGGAAGCCGTAGCGACGTACGCCGTGCTTGCGGTACCAGTCCTTGGCGATTGCATAGCGGTAGGCGCGCTCGGGCATCGTCTGGTGGAAGGCGGTATCGAATACGGCAACCTGCGGCACATGGCTGAGCAACTGCTCGACCGCGAGGATGCCAGTCATATGGGCGGGGTTATGCAGCGGGGCCAGGTCGTAGAGCTCGCGAATCTGCCCCTTTACTACTTCATCGATGAAGACGGCCTCGGTGAAGGTCTCGCCGCCGTGGACGACGCGATGTCCGACGCCGTCGATATCGCGCAGACTCGTGATGACGCCGTGCTCGGGATCGGTCAGCTTGCTTAGCATGGCTGCCAGGGCAGCGGCATGGTCGGGCAAGGGCAGCCGCTCGCTGCGCTCGGGACCGTGCTGTCCCTGCTCGGTGATGAAGGATTGCGGCGTGCCGATGCATTCCATGCGGCCTTTAACCAGCAGTGTCTCGGCGATCATGTCGTACAGTTGGTATTTGAGCGAAGAGCTTCCCGAATTAATGACCAGTATGTTCATAATCTGACTCTCCTATCCGCTTATGTGGTGGCAGACGGCGCGCCCTGGAGCGCAATCGTCCGCGTCTTGCGGCGCAGGAGGGCCCAGTCAGAGGCGGTCCCGTACCGCAGCTTGTTCTGACTCCATTACATCAAACTCACAACCCCTATACTGTGATGCAGGACACAGTGCCGTGTGACAATCCGGGTACGGAACGGAAAATAAAACGTCATGATTAATTGTGACTAAATTCACATACATGGGGTCAGCCTAGTAATAAACTAAGGGCAAGCAATAAAATCACAGCAGCAGGCCTCCCCAGGTCGCTCCAAGGCAGAGCGCCGCCGGTCCTGCAAGCAGCGAAAGGATGAAACACAATGGCTATGAAGGAAGCAGAACTGAGGCCGCGCAATGATCTGCCCTACGAGGGTCCGTGGCGCGGGTTTGCAGCAGGAGCCTGGCAGGAGCGCATCGACGTCAAAGATTTCCTGGATTACAATATACAACCCTATCTCGGGGACGATACATTCCTGTCTGGACCGACAGAGGCGACCTCGAGCCTGTGGCGTCAGCTGCAGGAGCTGACAAAGCTGGAGCGCGAGCGGGGCGGCGTGCTGGATGTGGATGTCAACACGGTCTCTACCATCACCTCGCACGGCCCGGGCTATATCGATCGCGAGCAAGAGCAGATCGTCGGCCTGCAGACGGATGCGCCGCTGAAGCGGTCGATCCAGCCGTTCGGGGGCATCAAGATGGTGCTGGACGCATGCAAGGCGTACGGCTACGAACTGCCGCAAGAGCTGGTACATCTGTTCACCACGATCCGCAAAACACATAACCAAGGCGTATTCGACGTCTATACGGCAGAGATGCGCAACGCCCGCAAGGCGGGCATCATCACCGGTCTGCCCGATGCGTACGGACGCGGCCGGATCATCGGCGATTACCGCCGGGTGGCGCTCTATGGCGTCGATCGACTGTCGCAGGACAAGCGCCGCGAGCTCAAGGAGCTGGAGCGGAGTTCGATGACCGAGGCGGTCATCCGCCAGCGCGAGGAGCTGTCCGAGCAGATCCGGGCGCTCTCCGAGCTGAAGGAGATGGCAGCCGCCTACGGCTATGACATCTCGACGCCGGCTACGACGGCCAAGGAAGCCTTCCAGTGGCTGTACTTCGCTTATCTGGCGGCGATCAAGGAGCAGAACGGGGCGGCGATGAGCCTCGGCCGGGTATCGAGCTTCCTCGATATTTACATCGAGCGCGATATGCGCGAAGGCGTCTTGACCGAGCAAGCGGCGCAGGAGCTGATGGACCAATTCGTCATGAAGCTGCGCATCGTCAAGTTCCTGCGGACGCCGGACTACAATGAGCTGTTCAGCGGCGACCCAACCTGGGTCACGGAGTCGATCGGCGGTATGGCGGAGGATGGACGGACACGCGTCACGCGCAGCTCCTACCGGATCCTGCACACGCTGTACAATCTCGGACCTGCGCCGGAGCCGAACCTGACGGTGCTCTGGTCGGAGCAGCTGCCGGAGCCATTCAAGCAATATTGCGCCAAGGTGTCGATCGAGACGAGCGCGATTCAGTATGAGAGCGACGATCTGATGCGTCCGGTTTTCGGCGACGATTACGGTATCGCCTGCTGCGTCTCCGCGATGCGGATCGGCAAGCAGATGCAGTTCTTCGGCGCTCGCGCCAACCTGGCCAAAGCGCTCTTGTACGCCATCAACGGCGGCGTCGACGAGAAGCTGGGTCTGCAGGTCGGACCTAAGGTAGCGCCGCTGACTGGCGACGTGCTCGACTACGAGGAAGTGATGAACAGCTACGATCGGGTGCTGGATTGGCTCGCTGAGCTATACATCGAGACGCTCAACGTCATCCACTATATGCATGACAAGTACGCGTACGAACGGATCGAGATGGCGTTGCATGACCGCGATATCCTGCGCACGATGGCTTGCGGCATCGCCGGCTTGTCGGTAGCCGCTGACTCGCTGAGCGCGATCCGCTACGCCAAGGTTCGTCCGATCCGCAACGAGCAGGGCATCGCGATCGACTTCGAGATCGAGGGCGAATACCCGCAGTACGGCAACAACGACGCTCGCGTCGACGAGATGGCGGTGCAGCTGACCGAAACGTTCATGGCGAAGCTGCGCAAGCAGCAGACGTACCGGGACTCCGTACCGACGATGTCGGTGCTGACGATCACGTCCAACGTTGTCTACGGCAAAAAAACCGGCAGCACGCCGGACGGACGCGAAGCGGGCGTGCCGTTCGCGCCGGGGGCCAACCCGATGCACGGACGCGACCGCAAGGGCGCGCTCGCCTCGTTGGCTTCGGTGGCGAAGCTGCCGTACGAGAGCTGCCAGGACGGCATCTCCAATACATTCTCGCTGATCCCCAAAGCGCTCGGCAAGGAGTCGCAGACACGGGTCAACAATCTGGTCTCGTTGCTCGACGGCTATGCCGCCAGCTCCGGTCACCATCTGAATGTCAACGTGTTCGACCGGGAGCAGTTGCTCGACGCGATGGAGCATCCCGAGCAATATCCGCAGCTGACGATTCGCGTATCGGGGTATGCGGTGAACTTTATCAAGCTGACGCGCGAGCAACAGCTCGACGTTATTAATCGGACGTTCCATAGCAGAGTATAAGACGGCAAACGCTGGTCGGCACAACAGCCGAGCGCTGACAGGCGAAGGGAGCGGACATCTAGGAGGCGAAGGACATGGCGAAGGGACGTATCCATTCGATGGACACATTCGGGACGGTGGATGGACCGGGCATCCGGTTCGTGCTGTTCATGCAGGGCTGCGCGCTGCGCTGCCAGTACTGTCATAACCCGGACACCTGGGATATGGGCGGGGGCAGTCTGGTATCGGTAGAGGAGGTGCTGGCGGAGATCGAGCCGTACGTCCAATATTATAAGCGCTCCGGCGGCGGCATCACCGTCACAGGCGGCGAGCCGACGCTGCAGGCGGGCTTCGTCGCCCGATTGTTCCGGGAATGCAAGGCGCGCTGGGGCCTGCATACGACGCTCGATTCCTCCGGCTTCTGCGACCCGAGTCATGCGACGGAGCTGCTGGAGGAGACCGATCTCGTCCTGCTCGATCTCAAGCAGATGAACGAGCAGCGACACGAGCGACTGACGGGCCGCAGCAATGCCCGCACCCACCAGTTCGCCCGGCACCTGTCCGCGCTCGGCAAACCGATGTGGATCCGCCATGTACTGGTGCCTGGCGTCACCGACGATCCCATAGACCTGCAGGCGCTCGGCCGCTTCGTCGGCGAGCTGCGCTCGGTACAGAAGCTGGAGCTGCTGCCTTATCACCGGATGGGCGTCTACAAATGGCAAGCGCTTGGCCTCGACTATCCGCTCGAGGGCGTGCAGGAGCCGGACCCCCGCGAGGTGGAGCGGGCGCTAAGCTGGATCGAGGAGGGCAAGCGCTCGCTCGACCGCTCGGCAGCGGCTGCCGGACCAGGGTGAGGAGGCTCGGTAGTAGGCGGGCAGCCATGGCCGAGTAACTTTAGAAAGTAGAGTTACAGTGGTGCGTCAGGCGCTTACAATCATTTGAGTCAGAACCTCCGTCTTCCACAAGTTAGTGGGAGGCGAGGTTCTTTTTTTTCGGTCGCGTAGCGCAAGAAGCGGGGCTGATCTTCCCGATTCTACTCGAAAGTAATGACCTCCTCGCCGTTTTCGTCCAAACCGATAATCCGATAATTGGCCTGGTAGGGTGTCGGTTCATCCTTGACGTACACCCAAAGTTTCGTGTCTTCGGAGATCTCCATCAACGATGCATCATGCCGTTCGCCGTTTTCTTCATATATCACCTTCGTAATTCGCTTATCTGCGACAATCCCCATGTAAACCTGATATTTATTTTGATCAAAGCTCTGGTATTGCCAGCTTAACGAATCTACACCTTCAAGGGACAGTATGACTTCCTCTTGAGATCTCCATTCATCCTCTGTCTTTTCGGCATATAAGCCCGCCACTTCAGACTCTTTTTTGTAGAAGAGAATCGCCGAGTGCGAATCGTCTAGCGAAACGCTTCCTATATAGCTTGCCTGGGCAAGCTCCATTTGGTCGACCAGATTATGTTGCGACGATTGCTCGCCTGCGTTATATCGTGGATCATCGCATGCGGTTGCAGTCAGCAGAAGTGCCAAGCTGGTTGTGCCGATAAGGGAAGCTCTTTTCCATAGAGTATACAGTGCTCTCACCTGCCTAATTAGGATGAGGGGCACAAGACTGTGGCCCTAATGTAAAAAAGTGCTTGAATCTCTGGTAGAATGGTGTGTGTTGGAACAACATTGCCCGAAGAGAGGAGCATCTTTAAGGTGAATGCGATTATGTTGAACTCGCGTTTTTTGATGATAGTTTTTTGTTTGCTTCTAGCTGGATGTACCACTAAAAATGATATGACGTTTGAAAAAATTAATCGTCAATTGGATGAAGCGTCAGGAACTGAAAACAATCTTTGGTTTGTACCCGCTAACTTTAGCGTAAGTTCATTTGATGTAAAGTATGAGGAGGGTAAGGTAGTATACACCTGGAATTTTATATTTCATGAGAAATTCTATCGGAAACTGTTGGATACAAAACCGATAATATATTATAAACTACTTTTTTCTAAGGAAGTCTCAAAAATTCTTAAAGTTGAGGAGTCCGATTATTTTCAACTTGAACCTTTTGAGCCTAACGGGGACAGAAAATACAGTGTGGAATTGCCGCTGACTGCGAACCAAGAAATCTCAAACCATGAGATTGAGTTATTGCGTGATGACCCGGATTATAATTTATTGATATTCAATGATCAGCTTGAACCAATTAATCTATTTGGGATTAATAAACATTCCGCTGATAGAACAATATACTTTGAGTAGGTTAATTTATCATAGGAAAATTGCTCAAGTCGCTAACGGCTCGTTGTGCTGTCGGGCAACCTCAAGAAAGGCGCTCATCTGCGGGGACATCCAGCGCTCGGGATGATAGCATGCATAGATCAACCGTGCCGCATGGCCGCCGGGCAACGGAGCGCAAGCGAGACGGCCGGCGGCCACTTCCTCGCGGATCGCGGTATGGGAGATGAAGGTGACACTGCGGCCGAGCAGGAGCGAGCGCTTGATCGTCTCCAGCGAGTCGAGCTCCATCGCTTGCCGTAGACCGACGCCGTGCTCCTCTGCCCAGCGGTCGGTCATCTCGCGGGTCGTAGACTGCGCGCCGTGCAGCAGGAACGGGTACGCGGCGATCTCCGCTGGCGACAACGAGGCAGCGTTGTTCAGTGCGGTCGCTACTGTCGTCTCGTCAGCGGTCTGCGTCCGCGCAGCATGCGTCTGCGCCAGCGGATGATCGGCTGCGAAGGCGACGACCATCCGATCCTCGCAGAGGGGCTCGTAGCGGAGCTCGCTCGCCTCGGACTGCTGGGCGGCGATGAAGCCCAGATCGATGCGACGCTCGGCGAGCAACTGGTTGATCGACGGCGCGGTGCGGATCGTCAGCTTGACCTCGACCTCGGGATAGCGCTCGTGGAATCGGTGCATCCACGCCGGCAGCAGATACGTCCCGGCGACATAGCTGGCGCCGATATGGAAGATGCCGCGCTCGGGCGAGCGTTGCTCGGCCATGACGCGACCCGCCTCCAGCCCAAGCGAGCGGATCTGTGTCGCATAGTGCAGGAGCGCTTTGCCGGCCCGCGTCAGCTCGTATTTGCCGCCGATCTGCTCGAATAGCGGTACGCCGTATTGCTCCTCCAGACTTTTCATATGGAACGTAACCGTCGGTTGCTTGACGCCCAGCGCGCTTGCAACGGCGGTTATTTTTTTGTGGCGATCGAGCAGGACGAGTATATCCAGTTTGATGAAGTTCAGGTGGGTTCGCCTCCAGCAGGGAATGTTGCTTAGGATTATAGATGATCTCTATGGAATTGCATAGATCCTAATAGATTATTTAATAAACACTTAACACCACGAAAATATAACGCAGACGAACCAGGACTATGATAGGAGCAAGGAAAACGGCTTCGGTCGCCTAAGCAGGCGTCACGGCAAGGTATACAGAGAGGAAGTGAACGGCAATGGAGGTGACGCTCACCGGCATCGCCAAAGCATTCGACGGCACGACGGCGCTGCATCCGCTGGACTTGACGATCCCGTCCGGCTCCTTCGCTACGCTGCTCGGTCCATCGGGCTGCGGCAAGACGACGCTGCTGCGCTTGATCGCCGGGCTGGAGCAGCCGGACAGCGGGGTCATTCGAATCGGAGGCAAGACGGTATGCGATATCCGCAAGGGGGTCTATCTGCAGCCGCAGCAGCGCGAGCTCGGGATGGTGTTCCAGGACTTCGCGTTATGGCCGCACATGACGGTATTCGAAAATGTCGCCTTTGGCCTCAAGGCGCGGGGAAGGCGGCAGGAGGTCAATGAACGCGTCGCCGAAGCAATCGCTGCGGTCCGCCTGCAGGGGATGGAGAAGCGTTATCCGCATCAGCTCTCAGGCGGTCAGCAGCAGCGGGTGGCATTCGCCAGATCGATCGCTTCGCGGGCGGGGCTGATCCTGTTCGACGAGCCGCTCAGCGCGCTCGATGCGCTGCTGCGTGACGAGATGCGCGAGGAGCTCGTGCAGATGGTGCGGGAGCTGGGGCTGACGGCCATCTATGTGACGCATGATCAGACCGAGGCGATGGCGATGTCCGATACAATCATCGTCATGCAGCAGGGGCAAGTGCTCCAGCGCGGCGAGCCGGAAGCGATCTACCATACGCCGCGTCATCCGTTCGTCGCCCGCTTCGTCGGCCGCTCGAACTGGGTCGAGCCGGAGCGCAGTCTGGTGAGGCCCGAGCATGTGCGCTGGCAGGCTGGACCCGATGATCGCATCTTCGAAGGCACGGTGAACCGCGTTGCATATCTGGGAGACCGATACGAGGTGGCGATTCGTCTGACGAACGGCGAGCTATGGACGGCTTATCACCACGAGCGGCTGACGATCGGCGCGACGGTGCGACTGGGCGTGGCCGAGCGGCATATCCATAGTCTGGCCGAGCCGCGTAGGGACCGCGGGGAGCACAGAGAGCAAGAGACACGAGCAACGATAGGGATAAACGACATGAACGACTTGCCAGATCAGCAACACCAACTCAGGGAGGTTATCAATCAATGAAGACGATGAGCGAAATGGCGACGAAGAAGACGAAGACAAGCTGGCGCGGCGGGCTCGCTGTACTGATGCTGACGAGCAGTCTGCTGGGCGCATGCGGCGCGGCGGGCAATGCCAATACGGGGGCTTCGGCTGATCCGGGCAATAGCGCCTCAGGGAATGAGGCTGCAAACGGAGGACAGGCAGCGGAGCAGCCCGCCGAGCAGCAGCCTGCGCCGTCGGGCAAGGTGGTCGTCTACACGGCAGGCCCGGAAGGACTGGCGACCAAGATCCGCGAAGGCTTCGAGGCCAAGTATGGCGTCACGGTCGAGCAGTTCGACGGGACAACAGGCAAGGTGCTGGGCCGTCTCGAGGCAGAGAAGGGCAATCCGGTAGCGGATGTCGTCGTCCTCGCTTCGTGGCCGTCGGCTATGGCGATGAAGGCCGAAGGCTGGACGCAGGCCTATCCGGAAGCGGCAGAGGCGGATAAGCTCCAGACGGACTGGGTCGACGCGGACCGTCATCTGTTCGGCTACAGCGCCTCGGCGCTTGGCATTACCTACAACACCAAGCTGGTGTCGGAGCCGCCGCGCGACTGGGCCGACCTGGCCGACCCCAGCTGGCAAGGCGTCGTCAACATCCCGGACCCGTCGCTCTCCGGCTCGGCGCTCGACTTCATCTCCGGTTATCTGAACGACCAAGGCAGCGAGGACTGGAGCCTGTTCGAGCAACTGAAGGCGAATGGCGTAGCGATGGCCGGGGCCAACAAGGAGGCGCTCGATCCGGTCATCACCGGCGCCAAGAGCATCGTCATGGCTGGCGTGGACTATATGGCCTACAGCGCCAAGGCCAAGGGCGAGCCGGTCGATATCGTCTATCCCGAGAGCGGCACGGTCATCAATCCGCGCGCAGCGATGATCATGAAGACCTCGCCGAATCTGGACAACGCCAAGCTGTTCATCGACTACCTGCTCTCGGATGAAGCGCAGGCGCTGGTCACCGGCGCATACCTGCTGCCGGGTCGTGCGGACATCAAGGCCGACAACCGCGTCAATACCGACGAGATCAAGCTGCTGGATTACGACTGGAACTGGATGAGCGAGCAGGGCGAGGCGATCAGCGCACGATTCCTGGAGCTGTTCAAGTAACCGATGGACAAGCTGATACGCGGGGGGCTGCGGCTCCCCGCCATGTCGTGGCGGCTCGGCCTCGGCCTCGTGCTGCTGGGCGGGCTGGTGCTGCTGCCGCTGGCGATGGTGCTGCTGCGCAGCCTGTACCCGGACGACGCCTTCGATGCGCTCGCCCCGCTGAGGGTGCTGTCCGATCCGACGCTGCTTAGCATCTTCTGGAACTCGATCGCACTGGGCGGCTGGGTTGTGCTCGGCTCGACGCTGCTGGCGCTGCCGATGGCGTTCCTCGCGGCGCGGACTTCGATCGGACGCCATGCATGGCTTGATGTCGTGCTGATCATCCCGTTCATGACGCCGCCGTATATCGGCTCGATGGGCTGGATCCTGTTCATGCAGAAGCGCGGCTTCGCGGAGCAGCTATGGCCGGCAGCGGGCAGCGTCACGCCGACCTTCTTTAGCCTGTTCGGGATGGTGGCGATCATGAGTCTGCATCTGTTCCCGTTCCTCTATCTGATCCTGCGCAATGCGCTCCAGCGGATCGGCGGCTCGCTGGAGGAAGCGGCCAGCGTACATGGCGGCGGACCGCTCTATCGGCTGCGCCGCATCGTGCTGCCGCTGCTGCTCGGGAGCTATGCGATGGGAGCGCTGCTCGTCTTCGTCAAGACGATTGCCGAGTTCGGGACGCCGGCAACCTTTGGTCGCCAGATCGGCTACTACGTGCTGACGAGCGAGATTCACCGTTATACCTCGAGCTGGCCGATCGACTTTGGCAAGGCGACGGCGCTGGCGTCGATCCTGCTCGGTGCGTGTCTGATGTTCTGGTATGTGCAGAATGTGATCAGTCGACGCCATCAGTACCGGACGCTCGGCGGCAAAGGGATGCGCACACGCATGACGCCGCTGCCCGGCTGGCGCGCGGTGTGGGGCTGGGGCTACACGGGAGCGTTGCTGCTGCTCTCAATCGGCATCCCGTACTTCTCGATCATCGCGGCCTCGCTGATGAAGCTGCGCGGCGAGGGGCTGGCGTGGGGCAATATGACGCTGGCGCACTATGCGGAGCTGCTGCGGCCTGGCTCCAAGGGCTGGCAGGCGCTGCTCAACAGCATGGGGCTGGCCGCGCTCGCCGCGACGGCGGCGGTGCTGCTCGGCACCTTCCTCGTGCTGCAGATGGGGAGCATGAAGCAGTTCTCCCAGCGCAGCCTCGACCTGTTCAGCCTGCTCCCGAATACGGTGCCAGGCATCGTCATCGTCGTCGGCCTGATCCTGCTCTGGAACGCGCCGTGGATGCCCGTGCCGATCTACAATACGTATGCGATGGTCGTGCTCACCTACGTCGTCTTCTTCCTGCCGTACTCCGTGCAGTATATCAAGTCCTCAGCAGCGCAGATCGACGGCAGTCTGGTGCAGGCGGGTCGGGTGTTCGGCGGTAAGCCGTGGTATATTTTCCGGCGCATCGTGCTGCCGCTGCTCATCCCCGGAGTGCTGGCGGGCTGGATGATGACCTTCACCATCTCGGCGCGCGAGCTGGTCGCCTCGCTGATGGTGCTGCCGCCCTCGATGCAGGTGACGGCGACGTATATCTTCAGCCAGTTCGAGCAGGGCGAGGTATCGCTCGGCATGGCGATGGCTGTCGTCTCCGTCGGTCTGACGACGCTCGTGCTGGTCGCGATGAACTATCTCGGTGCAGACAGGAAGTGAGCGAGTGATGAGTGGACGAATCGAGATGGATGTGTGGGGAGGCGTGCGCGAGCATGGCCGCTCGTGCTACCGGCTGCAGGCGGCGGAGACTTCGGTGCTGCTCGACTGTGGCGGCAAAAAAGAACGCGGCGGCCTTTATCCCCGCCTCGCCGAGGAGCAAGTCAAGCGTCTGAGCGTCGTGTTCCTGTCGCATGCCCATGAGGATCATATGGCCGCGCTGCCGCTGCTGCTGAAGCACGGCTACACGGGCGAGATCTGGCTGACGCGGGAGACGTTTCGCCAGCTGCCGGGCTATGCTCGCGCATGGCGCAGCTATGTCGAGTCGCGCGGCGGCAGCGTGCCTTATGCCGAGGACGACTGGGAGCGGCTGCGCTGGCGCTTCCTCGACGAGGAGGCGGAGCCGAGCCGCTGGCTGTCGGCAGCCCCGGGCGTGCGCGTCTGCTGGGGGCCGAGCGGGCATCTGCCTGGCGCTGTCTGGCTGCTGCTGGAGCTGGAGGGGCGAGTAGCATTCTTCTCGGGCGATTATAGCGGTGAATCAACGCTGCTGCGGGCGACGATGCCCGGTCCCGAGCTGCTGGAGGGCCGGCGGATCGAGCTGGCGATCGTAGACGCGGCCTACGGCGACGCGGAGGAGGAGCAGGTCGAGCAACTGGATGCGTTATGCGCCAAGCTGACGGAAGCGCATGCGCGAGGAGGTCATGTGCTGCTGCCAATGCCTATGTGCGGCCGGGGAATGGACCTCGCAGTCGAGCTAAGCGAGCGTCTGCCCGATATGCCGCTGGCGGTCGAGTCGACGCTGGCGCTGGAGTGGGCGAGGCTGCTGCACGCCGACCTCGCGGCCCGCTGGCTGCGCGCCGACGCCCCGGCCCGGTTGGCGGCGGCGATCGACCGGCTCGCGACGGTGTCAGGCGAGGAGCAACGGCGTCAGCTGCTACAGGGATCGCCTCGCCTCATCTTGTCGCCGGACGGGATGATGCTCTCCGAGCCGGCCCGCACATATGGCAGAGCGCTGCATCAGGATACGCGGCATGCTATCGTCTTCACCGGTCATGTGAGCCGGGATGCGAGGGTGAGGGGAGGCGGAGTCGATTGCGAGATCGCAAGCCTCCGCTACAAGGTGCACCAAGGCTTGCCGGATGTGCTGCGGATGCTGCGCGCGCTGCAGCCGCTCGAGACGGTGCTGGTACATGCCGATGATCAGGCGACGACGAGGCTGACGAGGCGGCTCCGCTCGTTGGGACTATGGCGGCTGCTCGATCCGCTGCTGGCGGGGGCAGCGGCGCGGACCGAAGAAGACGATCCGGTGATGGCAGCGCCCGAGCCGCTGGTCTTGGAGCCTTAACTGTTGTCATCCGACAGGAATGGATCACTCTGCCAAAAGCTTGATTGGTCTGGCAAGTATCGTGATACGTTTGCTGATAACAATCAAAAGAAGCGCCTGGCTCGCCATCGAGCCTTCGGCGCTTCTTTTGTTGTCATAATAGCTATTGCCGTACGCAGACCCCGCTTCTTGTCCGGGTTCCTGTGCCTCAGTGGTCGTGATGACCGCCAGCGCCGCCGCCACTGGGTGCAGCACCCGACTGAGACGCCTCGAGGGCGGCCAGCTCCAGCACGGCGTCGGCGCCGATGGCGAATCGCTTGGCGGGCATCGCCTGCAGCTCGTCCGCCTCGACCAGAGCGCGCACGACGTAGACGCCTTCCTCAGGGAGTTGGTACGATGCGCTGTAGCGGCCAGGCGCTTCCTGTGCCGCTGCCAGCTCTGTCTGATGCTCCGGAGCTGTCTCTGGCCAGAGGACGAAGCGGACCGCATCTGCTGTCACAGGTTGTCCGCGACGGGCGATATCGATGGCGAAGGTCGACGTCTCGCCGACCGTAGCCTGTGCTGGCAGCTGCAGGTCTACCGTCAGATGCGGCCGCAGGCCAAGCTCGTCGACCTCGCCGGTCTGGGCGGTGCATCCTCCGAGCAGCAGCGCACCGAGCAGCAGTCCAGTAGTGACGAGGCGACTTAGCGGCTGATCTTTTCTTGCTCCATAGGCTTTCCTCTTCCTATCCATCCTGAGTTCCTCCTCTCGATCTCTCTAGCCAAACCAATGCTGCAGCCGCTTCACTCTCCGCAGGAAGAGCAGATCCAGCGCGAGCACGATGATCAACGACACCCCGACGAGCGGCATGATCAGTCCGCAGACAATCATGATCGCCAGGACGCCCAGCGTCACCCGCTTGTCCTTGGGACGGGCGGGGGCGCCCAGCTTGCCGGCAGGCTTGCGTTTCTGCCACATGACATAGGAGCTGATAGAGATCAGGATAAGGCCGAGCGCGACGATCAAGCCGAACAGTTGGTTAGCGAGGCCGAACAGCCGTCCTTCATGAAGGGCGATGCCGAGCGTGATTGCCTTGGCCATCCAGCCATAATCGGCATAGCGAACATCGGTGAGCACGGCGCCGCTATATTGGTCGACGTGCAGCGTAGCATTGTCGCCGGGACGGCTGTGCGAGGTCGCGATCGTATAGACGCCGCGCTCGCCCCAGGGCATCGAGATCGTATAAGGCCGCGCGATCTGCTGCCGCTCGGCGATACCGCTGATCTCCTCAACGTCGAGACGGATATAGTCGCCTGCGGCAGACTCGGGTACAGGCAGCTGCTCGGCAGCCCATGGCACGTCATCCGCGATATCCTTGGTGACGGTGACGGAGTCGGGCTTGGCAGCGAAGCTCAGCGCATACTGGGGATAGTCGGTATGCGTCGCTGTCGCGACCTTGTTGATCTGCTTTCCTACTACACCTGACCAGGGGAGTCCGGAGAGGATGAGCACGATGATGCCGATGGAGAGCCAGAAGGCCGGGACGGCATGCAGATCCCGCCAGAATTGACGACTTCCCGGTTTGCTCAGCCGAGGCAGGATCGTTCCCCAGATGGCCGATTTGTTCCGTGGCCACCACAGGTACAGTCCGCTCAGCGTCAGGATGATCGCCCAGCAGGCAGCGAGCTCCACCAGTCGATTTGCCCAGGTGCCGCCGATGACGAGCTCGCTGTGCATTTTTTTGAAGAATGCGGCGAACGTCTTGTCGTTTTCCAGGATGCCGCGGATATGGCCGGTGTACGGATCAGCATAGAGCGTCTGGGAGACGCCGTCTCGGGAGGCCCCCAGCTTAAGCGTCGCGGCCGGATCGTCGCTGTAGGTAACAGAGGATACGCTTGTGCCGGGGTACGCCTTGATCGTGCGGGCGACGATCTCGTCGGCGGACAGAGGGGAGGCGCCGACCTCGCGCACGGTGAGCATGTCCTTGTACAGATAGCTCTCGATCTGAGGCTTGAACAAGTAGACGGAGCCGCTGACGGCCAGGATGATGATGAAGGGGGCGAAGATGAGACCGGCATAAAAATGCCACCGCCATACAGAAGCATAGAGAGCGGTCGTCAAGCGGAGGCGTGCAGCCGCGCCGGATCGGGAAACGGAGCGTTTTTGCGGAGCATTCATTTTTGGTTCCATATTCGTCTCCTAACAAGTAATCTTTACTGTTAGCTAGTATAAAGAGTCTCGTAAGATCCGAATATGGCTCGTTCGGGTCATTTTGCGCTGCAGTCGTGACCGAATTGTGAGCGCTCTTGCGGTGCTCAAAATGACGACTGATTCCAGAAAGTCCCATCTGATATAATTCGCCAAGCATTACTACCTCATGCTGCTGCCGGGTTTCGTCTGGCTTCTGATCTTTAGCATTGTGCCGATGTTTGGGATTATTATCGCCTTCCAGAATTTCAATCCGGGTGCAGGCATTACGGGATCGAAGCTGATCGGGCTGGAGCACTTCCGATATATGTTCACCCTTAACGACACCCGCTCGATTTTTTTCAACACCTTGTTCATTGCTTTGATGAAGATTGCGGCTAACCTGATGGTGCCGCTCGTGTTTGCGCTGCTGTTGAACGAACTGCGGGTGCAGTTGCTTAAACGCTGGATTCAGACGATTGTCTACCTTCCGCACTTCCTGTCCTGGGTTATCCTCGGCGGCATCGTGCTGGATCTGTTCGCATACAATGGCCCGGTCAACCAGTTGTTCGGCCTGTTTGGCGCGTCGCCGGTCGTTTTCTTCGCCAAAGCCGAGCTGTTCCCTTATCTGGTTGTCGGTACAGATGTCTGGAAGGAATTCGGATTCAACACGATTATCTATCTTGCCGCCTTGACCGGCATCAGCCCTGCGCTATACGAAGCGGCCAGCATGGACGGCGCCGGTCGTTGGCGCAACCTGTGGCACATTACGCTGCCTGGCATCCGCACGACAGTCGTCCTGCTCGCGGTGCTGAGCCTGGGCAATGTGCTGAACGCCGGCTTCGACCAGATCTTCAACCTGTACAATCCGTTGGTCTACTCGACCGGCGATATTATCGATACGTGGGTGTACCGCACTGGCTTACTTAATCTGCAATACGAGCTGGCGACCGCTGTCGGACTCTTGAAGTCGTTCATCGGGTTTATCCTCATCTCAGTATCATATTTCCTGGCTTACCGATTGATCAACTACAGGATTTTCTAAATAAGGAAAGAGGGGGGGCAAAAGATGGTCAGAGACCAATCGTTCGGCTCGAAATGGTTTGACCACATGCTGATTGTGCTGCTGGCGCTGATGGCCATCTCCTGCATCTTGCCTCTGTGGTATACGCTGGCGCTCTCGCTAAGCTCCAATACTGCGGCATCGGCAGGCGACGTCTGGCTCTGGCCCGTCGGCTTCAATCTCAACTCTTACAGTCAGATCATGCAAGACGCCCAGTTCTTCAAGTCATTCTGGACATCCGTGCAGCGCGTCGCACTCGGAGCCGGCCTGAACTTTATTATCGTCGCGCTGATGGCCTATCCGCTCTCCCGTTCGGCGGCACAGTTCAAGGGACGCAATGTGTTCATGTGGATGCTGGTCTTCACAATGCTGTTCAACGGCGGCTTGATCCCTCTGTACCTAACCGTCAAGGAATTTGGCCTGATCAACAATATTTGGGCGCTGGTCCTGGTAGGGGGCGCGCAGACGATCGTCTTCAATATTATTCTGGCGGTCAATTTCTTCCGCAATCTGCCGCGCGAGCTCGACGAAGCGGCCCTGGTCGACGGAGCCGGGCCTTGGTATACGCTGGCGCGGATATACATCCCGCTCGCAGTGCCGGTGCTGGCGACAGTGACGCTCTTCAGCATTGTGTACCATTGGAATGAATTTCTCTATGGTCTCGTATTTATGACGCGCGAGACGAATTATCCATTGCAGACCTATATCCAGCAGCTCGTCGTCTCCGTCGATCCGGCGACGATGAGCGAGGATCAGTACCGCCGGATGGCGGAGATGTCCAACCGGACGCTGGACGCGGCCCAGATTTTCATCGCGATGCTGCCGGTGCTGGCCGTCTACCCGTTTCTGCAGCGATTTTTCATCCATGGCATCACACTCGGTTCAGTCAAGGAGTGAGGCGGCTGACGATCTGGCGAATAGACAGTCTTCCTGTTTAGGGGAGGGCTGTTTTTTTGAGTTTTTCGTTTGAACAGGAAGCATATTGTACAATAGGTAAATAAAGAATCATAAACAAGTCCGTATTTTACGTAAAATGAAGCCGTGCACGGCATATCCGATAGAGGAGGAACAGAGATGGTCAGAATGGAAACGATCGCTAATTTGGCAGGCGTATCGATATCTACCGTTTCGAACGTATTGAACGGCCGTTCTAATGTGGGCCAGGCGACGCGGGAGCGCGTGCTCCAAATTTGCGAGGAGCAGGGCTATCAGCTTAATCGTCAGGCCAAAAAAGAGCGCTCGAGCAAGTCGAATCGCATTCTGTTTGTGTTCCAGGATTTTGACCGCGACTTTTACTTGAAGATCATCCACGGCATCAGCGACTATCTGACCGAGAACGGCTACGACCTGGTCATCTGCACCAATCGTTCGAGCAGCAGCTTCATGCGCAGCAGCTTCGCCAGCGGCGCGATCTGTCTCGACGGCAGTATGACTGACGAGGCGGTGCTGGCCGCTGCAGCAGGCGAATTCCCTATCGTCGTCATGGACCGGCTGATCGAGCAAGCGGACGTCCCGGTCAAGAGCGTCGTTGTCAACAACTATCCAGTTATGTGCGAGCTGGTGCAGACGCTTGTGGATCAAGGCATCCGTCGTTTCGGCTATCTTGGCGGTCTGGAGCATACGCTCGACAACCGCGAGCGGTTTGCCGGGGTGGCGGATACGCTGGAGAAGAATAATTTGACTTTTGACCGCAAACATTACTATCACGGCAATTACCGGGAGCAGAGCGGCTACCAGGCAGCCAAGATTATCGCGCTTAGTCACGACCTGCCGCAAGCGCTCGTCTGCGCCAACGACAATATGGCGATCGGGGCCATCAAGGCTTTCGAGGAAAGCGGCATTCGGGTGCCGGAGCAGATCGCCGTTACCGGCTTCGACGACTCGGAGACATCGGAGATGGCTGGTCTGACGACAGTAACGATTCCTCGCTACGAGAGCGGCTATCTGGCCGCCAAGGCGCTCCTGGAGATGATCGATGGGGAGATGGGGCGCAGACCGTTCAAGCTGACTGCCGCAGTGACGTGGAGACGAAGCGCGACGAGCCAATGAGCATCGCAGAAGGAAAAAGGCAGCTAGATCCCTCAAGTTCGAAGTAAAATTTTACGGATTTTATTTTAATTTTACTTCTTTAATTTTATTTTTTGTGCATGGAAGTGTTTACAGTCCGCATAAGGTTGGTAATAGTAACTGAAAGTTATAACCATCAAGGGGGCGTGTACATTGAAACAAGTAAAAAGGATCTCCAGTTTACTGGCCGTAGTAACGGCGGCAGCGATGGTCGCTGCATGCGGCAACGGGGCGAATGAACCGACTCCGGGCACGGGCGGCGGCAATAACGGGGGCAGTGGCGGCATGGCGCCAATCTCCATCTTCCAATCCAAGGTCGAGATCGCCGGCGAGCTCGAGGCGCTGGCAAAGAAATATACGGAGGAGACGGGCAATCCACTCGAAGTGTGGGGCTCTGCCGGCGACGCTTATATTACGCAGCTGCAAGCGCGACTGACGGCCAATGAAGGTCCGACGATCTTCAGCGTCCAGCCGGGCGAGGAAGCCGAGCGCTTCAAATCCTATTATCACGATCTGTCCAATGAAGCGTATGTAGCGGATCTGGCAGAAGGAATCGGCCTTGAGATCGACGGCAAGATTATGGGTATGCCGCTGGCGGTCGAGGGCTTTGGCCTCGTGTACAACACCGACCTCGTCGATCCGGCGAACGTCAAGGATCTGGCGAGCTTCACAGAGACACTGAAGCAGCTCAAGGCAGACGGGGTCAACGGCTTGAGCTTGTCCCAGGAAGCATACTTCCTGATCGGCCATCTGATCAATACGCCGTTCTCGCTGCAGGAGGACCCGCAGGACTATCTGGCCAAGCTGGCGGCGGGCGAGGTGAAGACGGCCGAGACGCCGGAGTTCCAGGAGTTCGCCAAGTTCCTCGAGGTGATCCGTGCCGAGACGACGAATCCGCTGGAGGTCACTTATGACCGACAGATGGGCGACTTCGCCACCGGCCGCAACGCGATGGTGCATCAGGGCAACTGGAGCTACACGATGCTGGAGGACTTCGGCGAGTTGAACATCGGTATGATGCCATTCCCGCTTATGGGCAATGACAAGCTGGCCGTCGACATCCCGTCCGCCTGGGTGATCAACGGCAAGGCGAGCGAGGCGGAGATCAAGGCTGCCAACGCCTTTATGGAATGGCTCATCACAAGCGAGACCGGCAAAAATGCGATCGTCAACGAGTTCAAGTTTATCCCGGCCGTAACGAGCATCGAGGCGACCGACCTGGACCCGCTCTCGCAGGCGGTCTATGACGCTACGCAAAACGGCAATACGATGCCGTGGGCGCTCAACTATTTCCCACCGGGCATCATCATCAACGATCTGTCGCCGCTGGCGCAGGAGTTTTTCCTCTCCTCGTCGATGACGGGCGAACAGTTCCTCGAGCGGCTCGACCAGATCTGGGCGAACGCCGGGTAATCTCGCACACGCATAGCACAAGCGAAAGCCTGACTTGCCAGCCATGTTGGGCTTTCGCTTTGTCTGAACCTCACTACACGATGGAAAAGAGGCGCACGGATGAAAAAAAATAGAGACCGGGCATGGTATGCCCTATTTACCGTCCCGCTGCTGTTTATTTTCTCGATTGTGGTCATCATTCCGTTTCTGATCGGGATCTACTACTCCTTTATTAGCTGGGACGGGATCGCCGCCAACCCCAAAGTGTTCGTCGGCCTGGACAACTACGCCCGGCTGCTGCAGGATTCGCGCTTCATCCGCTCCGGCTGGGTGACGCTGCAATTCACGCTGCTGGCGCTTGTTATCGTCAATGTGTTCGGCTTGCTGTTCTCGCTGCTCGTGACGAGCAAGCTGCGGCTGCGCAATGCCGCCCGGACGATGCTGTTCATGCCGAATCTGATCGGCGGTCTGATCCTCGGTTATATCTGGAAGTTCATCTTCACGGACGCTTTCCGCAATGTCGGCGAGGCGACGGGCTGGACCGGATTTTTCTTCAACTGGCTGCTCGATCCGCAGTATGCGCTGTTTGCGTTGGTCATCGTCTTCGCCTGGCAGATGGCGGGTTATACGATGATCATCTACATCGCCGGCATCCAAGGCATCCCGGACGATGTGATGGAGGCGGCCCGGGTCGACGGGGCCAATATGTGGCAGCGGCTGACGCGCATCATTTTCCCGCTGTTGATGCCGTCCTTTACGATCTGTCTGTTCCTGACGTTGTCGGGCGCGTTCAAGATCTTCGACGTCAACCTGTCGCTCACCGGCGGCGGTCCGATCAACGCGACGGAGCTGCTGGCGATGAATATCTACAATGAGATTTTCGGTTATAATCGCTACGGCCTCGGCCAGGCGAAGGCGATCGCCTTCTTCATCCTCGTCGCCGCCGTTACCGTGACGCAGGTCATCATCACGAAGCGAAGAGAGGTGCAGATGTAATGAAGAAACCCGGCAAATGGGCGCTTGAGGCGCTGCTGCTGCTCGCTGCACTGGCCTTTCTGTCGCCGATCTACATCATGCTCGTCAACTCGTTCAAAAATCGGGCCGAGCTCTACGAAAATGTGCTCTCACTGCCGTCGACGTTCAGCTTCCAGTATTACCGCGAGGCCATCGACAAGATGAACTTCCTCGGCGCCTTCGGCAACTCGCTCTACGTGACGGTCGTCTCGGTCATCTTCATCGTCGTGTTGGCGTCGATGACGGCGTGGATGCTCGTGCGCACGGACAACCGGCTGAGTCGGATCATCTTCCTCGTCTTCGTCTCGACGATGCTGATCCCGTTCCAGACGCTGATGATGCCGCTGATGCAGGTGATGGATTGGATCCGCTCGAACACGGGCATCCCGATGCTGAACACGCATGAAGGCCTCATCTTTATGAATATCGGCTTCCATGCCAGTATGGCGGTGTTCCTCTACCACGGCTTCATCAAGTCGGTGCCGATCGCGCTCGAGGAAGCGGCGACGATCGACGGATGCACCAAGTTCGGCGTATTCTGGCGCATCGTCTTCCCGATGCTCAAGACGATCACCGTCACCGTCGCGATCCTCGACGTCATCATGATGTGGAACGACTACCTGTTGCCATCGCTGGTGCTCTCCTCGACCGGACTGCGGACGATTCCGCTGGCGACGTTCTACTTCTTCGGCGAGTTCACGATCGTCTGGAACCTGGCGATGGCGGGCCTGACGCTGACGATCATCCCGGTCGTCATCTTCTACGCCTTCGCGCAGAAGTACATCATCAAGGGCATCGCCGCAGGGGCGGTGAAGTAGGATGGCCAACGCAGACGAGACACTCGACATGCGAGCGACAAGGTCGACGCCGGACACCGGTGCAACAGCAGCCGGCCGAGCTCCAGAGGAGGCGCAAGGTATACGGCCGTCGGGACCGACCCGCGCCTGGTGGAAGGAGGCCGTCGTCTATCAGGTGTACTGGCGCAGCTACTATGACTCGGACGGCGACGGCTACGGCGATCTGGCGGGTCTGATCGACAAGCTCGACTACATCCAGGGGCTGGGCATCGATATCATCTGGCTGAATCCGATCTTCGAATCGCCCGACTTCGATAACGGCTACGACATCTCCGATTACGAGGCGGTGATGGCCAAGGCCGGGACGATGGCGATCTGGGAGCGGCTGCTGACGGAGGTGCATGCGCGGGGGATGAAGCTAATCATGGACCTGGTCGTCAACCATACGTCGATGGCGCATCCGTGGTTTATCGAGTCCCGCTCCTCGCGAGACAACCCGAAGCGCGACTGGTACATCTGGCGCGAAGGCTCGGGCCATCAGCCGCCCAACAACTGGCGCTCATACTTTGCGCCTTCGGCGTGGGCGTGGGATGCACAGACGGAGCAGTATTACCTCCACTCCTTTGCGGTCGAGCAGCCCGATCTGAACTGGGCCAATCCCGAGCTGCGCCGCGAGATTTACCGGATGATGCGGTTCTGGCTGAACAAAGGCATCGACGGCTTCCGCCTCGACGCGATCGCGCTGCTGGCCAAGCCGGAGCGGTTCGAGGATGCGGCGGACCCGGACAACATCGCCTACCTGACGAACAATCCGGGTCTGCATGACTATTTGCAGGAGATGAATCGCGAGGTGTTCCGCCATTATGATGCGGTGACGGTAGGCGAAGCGGCATTCGTAACGCCGGACGAGGGGCTGCTGTATGTAGACGAGACGCGCGGCGAGCTGAATATGCTGTTTCACTTCGAGGTGTGCGACGAGATGGAGTCGTGGGATATGCTCCGCTTCAAGCAGGTGCAGCGCCGCTGGTACGAGGGGCTGTGGGGACGCGGCTGGAACTCGCAGTTCCTCAACAATCACGACCATACCCGGCAAGTGACCCGATATGGCAATGACGGCGTCTTCCGGGTGCCGTCGGCCAAGCTGCTGGCGACGATGCTCCATACGCTGCCGGGTACGCCGTATGTGTACCAGGGCGAGGAGATCGGGATGACCGGCGTGCGCTTCCCCTCGATCACCCACTACAATGATATCGCCATGCGCAACCGCTACGAGGAGGAAGTGAGCAAGGGCGGCGATCCCGAGACGGTGCTGCGAAGGCTGCAGCCGCTGAGCCGGGACAACTCGCGGACGCCGATGCAGTGGGATGACAGCGACAATGCCGGCTTCAGTGCCGGTCCGCCGTGGATGTACGTCAACCCGAACTACAAGGAAATCAATGTCGAGCGGGACATGGCCAGTCCGGACTCGATCTATCGCTACTATCAGCGGTTGATCGCGCTGCGCAAGCAGTATCCGGTCATGGTGTACGGCGACTTCGCCGAGCTCGATGCTTGGCGGGACGATGAGCATCTCTACATCTATACGCGCACGCTCGGCGAGGAGACGTGGCTGATCGTGCTCCATCATGCCGATCAGCCGACCGTGCTGGAGCTGCCCGAGCCGTGGCGCAGCCGGGAGCGCGTGCTGCTGCTTGGAAACTACGCCGATGTAGGCGAAGCGCTCGGCGCGCCGCTGCAGCTCAGCCCCCATGAGGCCAGGGTGTATCGGATGGGCGACTAGCGAGCGTACCTATCCTTGTTGCAGCCCGCCTGCTCAGGTCGTTCCTGGCATGTATGAGGTCTGCTCGGCAGCCGGGAGCAGGCCGCTGCGCCGGAGCGACCGCCCTGCTATAACCACTCGCCCCGAGCCTGGAGGAAGACTTGGCCGCCGACGAAGATGTCGATGGCCTCTTCCTGCTGCTCGGCCTCCACATGGAGCAGCGACGGCCGTCCTGTCTGGTAGCCCTGCTCCGCCCGATAGGAGAGACGGCGTTCGCCAAAGTAGCGATGAGCGATTAGGTAGCCAGCGAGATTGCCGTTGGCGCTGCCGGTTGCCGGATCTTCGGCGAAGCCGGGATCGTCAAGGAATACGCGCACGTGTATGTCATGTTCGGGGTTGATTGTCTCGCGGGTGAAGGCCAGGATGTTGGCCTTGTGCACCGTATCGATCAACCGTTGATACGCATCGGGCTCGATGCGGCAGCGATTCAGGGCATCGAGCGAGCGCAGCGGGACGATGTAGGCGGGCAAGCCGGTCGAGACGATCTGGATCGGATAATCCGGGTCCAGATCGCCCGGCTCGATCTGCAGGATGCGGCATATCTGCTCGCGGTCGGCGAGGGGCTCGCCGAAGACGGGCGGATTCTGACGCATCGTCAGCCGTTCGCCGTCGATGGTCACCGGGATCTGGCCGGCCTCCAGGTTGAGCCGGACGGTCGTATCGCTACCTTGCTCGAGCATATGGTGGATGATGTAGGCGGTGCCCAGCGTCGGATGACCGGCGAACGGCACCTCGATGTCGGGCGTGAAGATACGGACATCATAGCCTCCGTCGGGCTGCTTGGGAGAGACGATGAAGGTCGTCTCGTGATAATTGATCTCCTTGGCAATCTGCTGCATCGTCTCCTTGGGCAGCGGCGCGAGAGGCGCGAAGACGGCAAGTTGATTGCCTTGATAGCGTTGTTCGGCGAAGACGTCGACGATGTAATATCGCATGCGCGTGTCAGCTCCTTATTTGATCGTTGGTATGTATGTCAGTCAGTGTAGCACTCGCGTAGAGCGGGCGCAATGTTATGGTAATTTGAGGATGAATTTACAGTGAGGTACTGCGCGCGCAGTTCTCTTTTTTATAGCGTCGACGCGGGTTTGCGAGACTTCGGGCATCCCATCGTTCGCTAACGCTTCCTTATGCAGGATGCGGCAGAGGAACGTTTTTCCATGGTCTCTCCAAATCTATCTGTAGTAGAGTAGACTACAGATAGGAGGAATCGATGGATGAAGTTAACAGGTAAGAAGCTTGGCTGCATCGCGCTCATGGCCGGCCTGCTCGCAGCGCCGGCCGTTGTGGGCGCGACGCAGGTAACGACGACGAAGATCACCGTGGACGGGACCGAGATCTCGACGCCTGCGGCGCTTCGCCAAGATCGGATGCTGGTGCCCGCTATTCTGTTCGATCAGTTGGGTGCCCAGGTGGACTGGAGCGAGCAGTATCGCTCGGCGGTGCTGCGGCAGGATGGGCTGACGCTGGCCTTCCCCGTGACGAGAAGCTACGCCGATTATGACTGGGGCAGCAATCAGTGGCAGAGCGACCCGCTGGTCGCAGGGGCGTTCCTGCAAGGGGGACGGACCTTCGTGCCGCTCGCTTATACGGCGGATAAGCTCGGCATGACGACAACCTACGATGCCAAGAGCCGGACGGTATCGCTGCGGACGAGCAAGGGCAACTACAAGGCGCAGTCGATCGCCAGCATCAGCCGCGTCGTCTCGGCGTCCGACGAGGATATGAAGTGGCTGTATCGCATCACGGAGGCCGAGGCGGGGGGCGAGAGCTACACCGGCAAGGTGGCGGTGGCTGCCTCGATCCTTAATCGCGTGCTGGATACGACAGGTTACTGGCCGGACACGATCAAGGAGACGATCTTCCACGTCACGCATTATAACGGCAAGTCCTACTATCAGTATTCGCCGGTGCTGGACAATCGCATCTACGATGCGGTCCCATCGGCCGAGACGATCCGCGCGGTGGACGAAGCGATGAGCGGCAGCGACCCGTCGAAGGGCGCGCTTGTGTTTTTCAATCCGGACAAGACTGACAATCAATGGGTGCGCAGCCGCCCGGTTACGATTGTCATCGGCAATCATGTTTTTACGGAATAGTCCCGGGAAGCCCTGCGGCGCATTTGCGCTCGCGGGGCTTTTTTTTAATTTCTGGAAGTAATACTCAACTTTTCCCCTTTTACTTGTGTCTAATTAATGAAAAGGAATGGGCTGCGTTTGTTACAAAAACAAAGGAGCTGATAACGTGAGGATCAATAGGAAAAGAACTTGGCTATTTGCAGGAACCGCATTCCTGTCCTGTCTATTGATAGGGGGAATCATAAATCATCAGTCACCGAAAGCTTCTATTACGGAGGTGCAAACTTCTATTAATACCACTGGTAATACCAATGGGAACTCCGTACAGACAGTGAAAGCACATGCTTTACTACAGACCTACCCGTTTGATGAAGCGGTACAACAGGCTGATGTTGTTTCGGAAATCGTCATCACCAACCATGCTGGAGAAATCGACGAGCCTTCCGCAAAAACTATTTTTTCAGCAGAGGTTGTCGAGAGTTATAAAGGTGGACTTGAAGCCGGAGAGACAATAGATGTTTTACAAGAAGGGAACAGCAAAGTTGAGTTTAAAGGGACTCGTCTATTTCAGGTTGGTGAAAAGTATGTGCTGATTTTGAAAAAAGCAACGGGTTTCACTGAACCTACTTATTGGATTCTAGGTGGAGAGACTGGAGTATACGAAGTTGTGGACGATAGTACACTTATCAAGTGGGCAAAGCCTGAAGAAAGTCAGGTTCTAAATAAAGAGCAGTTTGAACAACAAATTACTCTACAGGTAGTTGAAAAAAAACCACTTGGCACTCAGCGGTGAAGAGTGCTAAAATAATCCTAGTCCAACCATAACCACACAGATGTATATATGTGAAGGGAGCGAGTATGGAAGTGGAAAAGAAGCAATTCCAGGCAGAATCCAAACGGTTGCTGGAGATGATGATCAACTCGATCTATACGCAGCGGGAGATTTTCCTGCGCGAGCTGATCTCCAATGCCAGCGACGCCATCGACAAAATCTACTACAAGGCCTTGACCGACGATTCGCTCGTCTATGACAAGGACAGCTACTATATCAAGGTGACGGCAAACAAGGATGCCCGCCTCCTGACGATCTCCGATACCGGGATCGGCATGACCCAGGAGGAGCTGGAGAGCAACCTCGGCGTGATCGCCAAGAGCGGCTCGCTGGCTTTCAAAAAGGAGAACGAAATTAAGGACGGCCACGACATCATCGGCCAATTCGGCGTTGGCTTCTACTCGGCGTTTATGGTAGCCGACAGCGTCACCGTCGTCAGCCGCGCGCTCGGCAGCGACACCGCCTACAAGTGGGAATCCGACGGAGCGGACGGCTATACGATCGAGCCGACGGACAAGGACAGCGTCGGCACCGAGATCACGCTGAAGATCAAGGAGAACGGCGAGGAGGACAACTACGACGAGTTCCTGGAGCCGTACCGGCTGCGGGCAATCATCAAAAAGTACTCCGACTTCATCCGTCATCCGATCAAGATGGATATCCCGTCGTCGCGTCTCAAGGAAGGCAGCGAAACGGAGTACGAGGAGTACGTCGAGGAGCAGATCGTCAACAGCATGGTGCCGATCTGGAAGAAAAACAAAAGCGAGCTGACAGATGCCGATTACGAGGCATTCTATCACGAGAAGCGCTACGGCTTCGACAAGCCGCTCAAGCATATCCATATCAGCGCCGACGGCGCGGTCGTCTACAACGCGATCCTGTTCATCCCGGAGAACACGCCGTTCGACTACTATACCAAGGAGTACGAGAAGGGGCTGGAGCTGTACTCGGCCGGCGTCCTGATCATGGACAAATGCGGCGATCTGCTGCCGGATTACTTCAGCTTCGTCAAGGGTATGGTCGACTCCGAGGACCTGTCGCTCAACATCTCCCGCGAGATGCTGCAGCATGACCGCCAGCTCAAGCTGATCGCCAAGAACATCAAGAACAAAATCAAAGGCCAGCTCCAAAGCCTGCTGAAGGACGAGCGCGAGAGCTACGAGAAGTTCTACAAGGCGTTTGGCCGCCAGCTCAAGTTCGGCGTATACAATGAATATGGACGCGACAAGGACGTGCTGCAGGATCTGCTGCTGTTCCACTCGTCCAAGGAGAACAAGCTGGTGACGCTCGATGAGTACATCGGCCGCATGCCGGAGGAGCAAAAGTACATCTACTACGCCGCCGGTTCGTCGATCGAGCGGATCGAGAAGCTGCCGCAGGCCGAGATGGTCGCGGACAAGGGCTACGAGATCCTCTACTTCACCGACGATATCGACGAGTTCGCGATCAAGATGCTGACCAGCTACAAGGAGAAGGAGTTCCGCAACGTCTCCAGCGGCGACCTCGGCATCGAAGAGGACGACAAGGAGAACAAGGATGAAGCGGCAGAGAACGAGCATAAGGACTTGTTCGAGGCGATGAAAGAGATCCTCGGCGACAAGGTCAAGAGCGTCCGCGTCTCGAAGCGTCTGCGCAGCCATCCGGTCTGTCTGACAACCGAGGGCGAGCTGACGATCGAGATGGAGAAGATCCTCGCGGCGATGCCGAACAACGAGAATGTCAAAGCCGACAAGGTGCTGGAGATCAACAGCAACCATGAGGTGTTCGCCTCGCTGAAGAACAGCTTTGAGAGCGACAAGGAGAAGCTGGGCCTGTACACGAACCTGCTCTACCATCAGGCGCTGCTCATTGAGGGGCTGCCGATCGAGGACCCGGTCCAATTCACCAACGATATCTGCAAGGTGATGGTCGCGCCGACGGCGTAAGCTTCACCAAATATCTACAATGTGATGGTTGCGCCCACGGCGTAAGCTTCACCAAATATTTGCAAGGTGATGGTTACGCCAACGCGTAAGCTTCACCATATATTTGCAAGGTGATGGTTACGCCAACGGCGTAATCACGCTTGCATCTTGTATCCAGTACAACCCCCCTGCCGTGGCAAATGGCAGGGGGGTTGTTTTATTATGGGCGAGAGCGCCGCCGTCAAGCTGTCATTATGCTGTAATGCTTGCCACGGCGCTTATTTCCTGTTTTTTACGTGCATAGCAATCGTAGCGCTCGTCACGGCGCTTATTTGCAAGAAATCGCCGGAATCGGCGTGATTTTAGCAAAATAAGCTCCCAGGCGAGCGTTAGGTTGCGAGGCCCTGTCTTTTCGCCCCAATAAGGCCGAGGGCGAGCGTTAGTGAACGTATACAGCAACCGGCCGTCACCTTTCCGACACAACCATGACATTTGTCATGTGCAAGAGGTGACATTTATGACTACGAGGGGATGACGCTTTTTTTTATAATAAAATTAGAAAAAAGTCCCGGCACTGCGCGCGCTTCGCGCCAGCCGCACGAGGAGGAAGGCGCTGCACATGAATTCAACCGATTCCATAAAAGAGCTTAAAAAAACGGTCAAACCCTTTGAGCAGACCAATCTCCGGTCAAGCCTGATCCAGATGGCCAATACGCTGCTCCCGCTCATCCTGTTATGGTATTTGACGTATCTGAGCTTGTCGGTGTCCTACTTCCTTACCTTGCCGCTTGCACTGGTAACCGCGGGCTTTGTCATACGAACCTTTATTATTTTCCATGACTGCTGCCACGGCTCGTTTTTCCGCAGCAAGCGCGCCAACGACATCATCGGCACGATCACCGGCGTGCTGACGCTGGTCCCTTACGAGCAATGGAAAAACGCACACAACATCCATCACGCTACCAGCAGCAACCTCGACAAGCGCGGCATAGGCGATCTGTGGATTATGACGACGGCCGAGTATCGCGCGGCATCATTTTGGAACAGAGTGTTCTATCGGTTGTATCGCTTTCCGCTCTTCATGTTTACAGTCGGTCCGATCTTCGTCTTCCTGTTTCAGTACCGCTTCAACCGCAAAGCCGCAAAGCGCAAGGAGCGGATGCAAACGTATCTGACCAATGTGCTGCTGGTCGTCTTGTACGGGCTCCTGATCTGGGCGCTCGGTTGGCAGAGCTTCCTGCTCGTGCAAGGTCCGGTGTTCTTCTTCTCCGGCCTGCTCGGCATCTGGCTGTTCTATGTACAGCATCAGTTCGAGGAGTCGTACTTCGAGAAGGACGATGAGTGGAGCTATGTGAAGGCGGCAGTCGAAGGCAGTTCCTTCTACAAGCTGCCCAAGGTGCTGCAATGGATGACCGGCAACATCGGCTACCATCATGTGCATCACTTGAGCCCAAGAGTGCCAAACTATTATCTGGAGCAAGCGCATAACGAGACGCCGCCGCTTCATAAGGCTACGACAATCACGTTATGGACCAGTCTGCAATCGCTGCGCTTCCATCTGTGGGACGAAGACCTGAAAAACTTCGTCACGTTCCGCAGCCTGAAGCGAACGGCCCCGGCAGTCGAGAGCATGACCGGCAAGCTGTCGCTTGGCAGCAAGCCGCTCGGCGAAAAGCGAGCCGCTCGTACTTGAAGTTTGCTATAATAGCGAAAGAAACGACTTTCCTGTTGAAGCTGGCCGCGCGTCTTTAGGGCGCGGGCCGCAGTTCAACGAAAGAATTCTTTCGCTATTTTTCGTATAGGCAAGGAGGACGACCGGTTGAAGTGGTACCAAATTTTGCAACGCAATACGGGTCTTAGCCCGTATGTCTGGGTCGTCTTTTATATTCTTCCGTTCTACTTTGTATTCAGCTCCACGTCGATGTACCAGACAATCGTCGGCGGGATTATGATCCTCGGATTTTTCATCTGTTATGTGTTGTCGTTTATCTCGAAGGGCTGGGTCGTCTACCTGTGGACGACGATGCAGCTGATCATCTCGGTGACAATGACGTTATGGTTCGGCTACGTGTACTTCGCGATCTTCCTGGCGTACTTCATCGGCAATATCAAGCATCGCGTCGGCTTCTACACTCTGTACTCGCTGCACCTGATGACGACACTGGCGACGATCAACTTCGGCCTGCTCGATCGCAATCCGGTCATCATCTCACAGCTGCCGTTTGTCCTCGTCAGTCTGATCGCCGTCATCCTGCTGCCGGTGACGACGTACAACCGCAACAAGAGCGACCAGCTCGAAGGCGAGCTGCAGCACGCCAACGAGCGGATCGCCGACCTGGTGAAGCTGGAGGAACGGCAGCGGATCGCCCGCGATCTCCATGATACGCTGGGGCAGAAGCTGTCCCTGATCGGACTGAAGAGCGATCTGGCAGGCAAGCTGGTGCATCGCCATCCTGGACGGGCGCTCGCCGAGATGGCCGATGTGAGCCAGACGGCGCGTAGCGCGCTCAAGGAAGTGCGCAAGCTGGTGACGGAGATGCGCGGCGTCCGTCTGGAGGAGGAGGTTCAGCGGATCCGTCAGCTCTTGCAGGCAGCCGGGATCGACTTCGAGCTGGAGGGGGAGCCTCGGCTCAGCGAGACGTCGCTGCTCGGCGAGAATGTACTGACGATGTGTCTGAAGGAAGCGGTGACCAATGTCGTCCGCCATAGTGAGGCGACCTCCTGCCGGGTGCGCATCATGAAGACGCCGACCGAGGCGCTCATCGAGGTCTTCGACAACGGCAAGGGGATGGAGCTCGGCAGGGATCAACATCGCGGCCATGGGCTGCAAGGGATGCGGGAGCGACTGGAATTCGTCAATGGCCGATTGGATATCCGTTCGGAGCAAGGCACGAGCATCACATTTACCGTCCCCAATGCGCTGCAAGGGGATCGAAGGGAGGCGTAAGCATGCTGCGTATCGTCATCGCGGAGGACCAACGGATGCTGCTGGGCGCGTTGGCTTCATTGCTGGATCTGGAAGAGGATATGGAAGTGGTGGGCAGGGCCGGCAACGGCGAGGAAGCGGTCCAACTCGTAAGGGAGCTGCAACCGGACGTGCTGATCATGGATATCGAGATGCCGCTCAAGTCCGGTCTCGATGCTGCCGAGGAGCTGAAGGGCGCGGGCTGCAAGATCGTCATCCTGACGACCTTTGCCCGCAGCGGCTACTTCGAGCGGGCGGTCAAGGCGGATGTGCACGGCTATCTGCTCAAGGACAGTCCAAGCGAGGAGCTGGCCGCATCGATCCGCAGCATCATGGGAGGGCGGCGCATCTACGCGTCTGAGCTGGTGAATGAAGGGTTCAGCGAGGAGAATCCGCTCACCTCGCGAGAGAAGGAAGTGCTGGCGCTGATCGCCGGCGGCAAAAACACGAAGGAAATCGCCAGCGAAATGTTCATCACGACCGGCACGGTGCGCAACTACATCTCCGTCATCCTCGACAAGCTGAACGTCAGCAACCGGATCGAAGCGATCACCCGCTTCAAGGAGAAGGGCTGGTTCAAGTAAGGCCAAGAGTCAATTCGGCCGCACATAAAAAAGCGCCTGTCCCCCATAAAGGGAAGACAGGCGCTTATTGTTATGCATGAACTTAGTGCATCAGCTCGAAGTTGTCGACGACGATCTGGCCTTCGAAGACGTAGGCGTTGTTCAGGCCGACGACTTCCTTGAAGAAGTTCAGCGGCACATAGGTGTTGCCGTCGACCAGCGCAGGAGCTGCGCCAAGCGTGATCGCTTCGTTGTCGGCATTGGCATAACGGTTCTCGTCGATCTTCAGCGAGATGCTGTCATCGATGACCATACTCTTGTCGGCTGCGTTCCATTTCAGCTTGAGCTCGAGCGCTTCGACGATGGCGCGCAGCGGCACCATGACATTGTCATTGTCGTCGAGGTAAGCGGCCGGCGCCTGGACAGGCTTGTCGCTGACGACCAGCGGCATCTTGCTGACATCGCCCATCACTTCGGAGATCGGCACAGCAGGCTCGCCATTATCGGTGCCTTCTGTTTCAGGCTCGGGCTCTACGATCGGCTCCACATCATCCGCAAAGGCGATGATCTGCACCGGGGAGGTCTGAGGCGGCAAGCTCCGGGTCGTCGCAGTATACGATACGAGCAGCACATGGTCGCTGAGCTCGCCTTCGAACTTCGTGCCGTCCGGGTTGATAATCTTCGTGTCCTCGAATACGTTGAGGATCAGATTGCCGTCGGCGCTCAGCAGATTCTCGTCGAACCGATCGACCTTGTAGTTCATATCGTCCCGCAGCTCGGCGACCACCTCGGCGTTGTATTGCGGCGGGTAGATCATGAGCATCGGCTTGCCGGTGTCGTAGAAGATGACGAGCTTTTGACCGACCTCCGGCTTCACATCATCGACCAGGTACGTATTCTCGGTAATGACCGGGTTGGCAGTCTCGCCGTTCTCGAGCTCCAGGGTCAGCATGAGCATATCGCCGTCTGTGCCATGTTTTTGAATCTCCTTCACGACGCCTTGGACGGCTGCATATGGAGCCACCTCATCCTGGATCGGCGCGCTGATCGGTATAATATCCTGCTCGGCAGAGGCCTGGATCGGTGCGCTGATCGGGCGCACCTCGGCTGGACTAGCCGAGATGATGGAGGCTGCGGACAGGGAGAGTACGCTTACGGATAGCAAGCTTGTCAAGCTTTTCTTCATGTTCGGTTTCATAGTTGGCATTTCTCCTTTCATTCCTTCAGGTTACATGGTCTCAGACGGCGCGAGTAGTCAATAGGTTGCAGTAGGGGACGAAGTTTTCGTCATGAGCGGATATCCTTATCCTGTCCGCGTCTTTGAAAGTGCAATCTGCAAGGTTATAATGAGGAGGATCGATTTTCATCATGAGCTTTGCGCTAAAGGAGGCGACGAAGATGCGCGACAAACCCGAGGTCGAGCCTGCGCGCGCCAATTCCGCCCTATTTGCCGGGACCGGAATCGACAGCCGCGAGTCCAGTTTTGACGCACGCTCAGGGCGTGTTGAACGTTCTCCGTCTCTGCTCCCGGACTTGTCCGGTGAGGCCGCGCTGACCGGCGACGGTCCGCCGCTTGGCTTCCTGCGTCGAGCCCTTCATTATACGGGGCATTGGCCTGCCGCAACGAAAAAAAGGCGTATTCGCACCTTCGTGCTCTTATATATCAAGCAAGGCGGGGGCGAACTGATTCTTGATCATGCGCCCGTATCGGTTAAGCCTAATCAACTGCTGCTGCTTGTGCCCGGCATGCAAGTGATTGAACGGTCGGCAGCTCTCGCGTACTGGGATGTCTACTACATAGCCTTCCATCTGATGCGGCCTGTCCGGGCGGTTGGCGGGCGGGCGCTGATCCCTTGCGAGCCAAACGTCATGCGGGCGGGCGATGTTGCCGTTGCCGAGATGCATGTCGTCGAGCGGTTGATCGGACAGTTGCATGGGGACGGCGCAGACGAAGGCATGGTTCGCTGGAAGCGTCAGTTGGCATTGGCTGAGCTGTTATATATCATCATGTCGGAGCAAGGGGCGAGACGTGGTCCGGCTTCGGCTTCCGAAGCCGTCCGGCGTTGTGCCGCCTATATGGATCGGCATTACAAGGACAATATACGGATGGAAGAGCTTGCGAGCTGGTGCGGCCTTCATCCGAGCACATTTACCCGGCATTTCAAGGCCGCGATGGGGATGCTGCCTAGCGATTATTTGATTCACACGCGTATCGAAGCAGCCAAAGCTATTTTGCCGGGAGCCGGACCTCTGCGGGAGGTTGCGCGGCAGGTCGGCTTCTGCGATGAATATTATTTTAGCCGGATGTTCAAAAAGGTTGCCGGTATGACCCCGACCGTCTATAGTCGCACCGTAGGAGAGCGGGCGCAACGCAAGGAGCGCAACGGCAACGTATTGAAGCCAGTTAATGTCGCGGTCACGTATGTCGACGAAGTCGATCATCTGATTGCGCTTGGACTGCTGCCTGCCGTCGTGCCGTCCGATCGGGGGGAGGATGGGCAAGAGACGGTCATTCCATACTTAAAGCCGCATATCGCGCATCTGCCGCATATTGGCTGCGAGCTCTCCCTCGATCTGAAGCGGCTGCGGCAGCTGTCGCCGGAGTTGATCGTGGCTGGCCGCTTTATGAGAGATTGGGGCGTAACCGGCTTCCACGACATCGCGCCGACCCATTATTATGCCTGGGAGGTGGACTGGCGCAATGTGCATCGCCAGCTTGCGGCGGTACTGGGACGCGAAGCCCACGGCGAGCAAAATATCGCCCAGTTCGACCGGCTCGTGCGTTCCGTCCGCGAGGTCGTCTTTCCAGCATGCGGGGGCAAGACCTTCGTCTTCCTGGAGTCCACTCGCGAAGGCGTGCGGATCAGTCCTTATATGAGCAACGGGGGCTGGCTGCTCTACCAACAGCTTGGCTTCACGCCGGCGTCGGTTGTTAGCGTCAATGGCTGGGAGCATTATGTGACGCCAGAGGCGGCGGCGGACCTGCCGGCAGACTATCTGTTCATTGGGCAACGAAGCGGCGCAGCGAGTCTCCACCGCAGGCTGCTGGACGAGCTGGCTATGCGTCGATTGGGTCGTCGACTGATCGAGCTGCCCCGGTATCCGTGGGGAAAGGGCGGGCCGATTGCATTCTCGCAGGGGGTCAGGCTGATCTTGTCCCAATTTGAAAAAATCCACAAATAAATTGCGGAAATCGTACATGGCTTTCCCGTCAGGAATGCGTTACTCTTCTTGTTGAGAAGAATAATCATTATCGAAGGACAAGGGGAGAACATCTGTGAAGGACATGCAAAAGTGGATGCTGGTGCTGGCGATGTCGGCGCTTATGGTCGGTCTGCTGGCCGCTTGCGGCGGCGGAAGCAATACAACTGGCGGGAACGCGGGGGCTGCTGAAGGGGCGGCGGAAGGTGCTGCGTCAGGCAATGAAGGTGCGTCCTCCGAAATTCCGGAAGAGGCAAACGGGGCTGAGCCGGATGAAGCGGAGGGAGCTGCAGAGCCTTCCTTCCGAAGCGTCACGACGCTGGCGGGCACGGTGGACATTCCGGCTAATCCGCAACGTATTGTGCTGACCTACGACGACGATGTAGATCATTTCATGGCGCTTGGTTTAAAACCGGCCGCTGCGCCGCTTTATGAAAGGACCGATAACATCAACGGCTATCTGCCGTATTTGGCGGATCAATTGGAAGGCATGGAGACGTTCCCTCTGTCCGCCAACCTCGAGCCGATCGTGTCCGCCAACCCGGATCTGCTGGTGGCCGGTTATCATCATCGCGAGGTGTTGGCCGATTTGCAGAAGATTGCACCTACCGTTTATTTTGATTGGGTTGTCGACTGGAGACAGACGCATCTGGAGATGGGCCGCGTGTTGAATCTGGAGGAGAAGGCGCAGGCAAATGTCGATGCGTTCAACGCCGAGGTAGAGACGACCAAAGCCTATCTTGCGGAGACCATCGGGGACGATCCGGTTGCATTTATTCGCGTGCGCCAAAATGCGCTGGAACTGTACGGAGGCCCCGGCACCGGCTCTTCCGCTTCTTTTATCCTCTACGATTTGCTTGAGCTGACGCCCGTGAAGGACGCCGCGACCGATACATGGGGCGGGCCGTACTCGCTGGAGAGCTTTACCCAATCGGAGGCAGAGCATCTCTTCGTATTGATCCAGGAAAATGAAGAGAACCTCGCGCTTGTCGATGATATGCTGGCCAACGAGCTGTATCAAAACGTGCCGGCCATCCAAAAGGGCCAGGTGTACAAGGTGCACAGCTATCCTTGGGAGCGCGGCGGTCCGATCGCGTTTACGGAAGGCATGAAGGAAATCCGCGAGATGGTGCAGCCATGAGCGGTCTGTACGATTTGACCATTATCGGGGGCGGTCCCGCCGGCTTGTATGCGGCGTTTTACGCAGGCATGCGGGATATGAAGGTGAAGCTCATCGAAGGCAAGGACGATCTCGGCGGCTTCCTGCATCACTATGCGGAGAAGACGATTTGGGACGTTGGGGGCATCCCGCCGCTCCGTTGCGATCAACTGATCCGGCAGCTCGACGAGCAGGCGCGGACCTTCGATCCTGCCATCGTGTTCGGTCAGCGGGTCGACGGACTGGAGGAGCTGCCCGGCGGCGCTTATCGGCTCCATACCGATACCGGAGACGTCCACGATACGAAGACGATTCTCGTTGCGGTAGGGCGCGGCATTACCGAGATGACCAAGCTGAATATTCAGGGCGCCGATCGTTACGAGCTGACCAATCTGCACTATACCGTGCAAAACCCGGAGGCCTTCAAGGACAAGCGAGTGCTGATCTCCGGCGGGGGGAACTCCGCTGTAGACTGGGCAAACGAGCTTGATGGCCTGGCGAAGAGCATTACAGTGGTGCACCGGCGCGAGGAGTTTTTGGCCATGGAGCGCAGCGTCTCCCGCATGCTGGAGTCGGTTGACACGCGCACACCTTTTGAACTACAGGAACTGCACGGCCAAGGCGATGTTATAGATGCGGTTACTATCAAGCATGTCGAAAGCGGAAAGACGGAGCTGATCGAGGTGGACGAAGTGGTCATCAGCCACGGCTACACGCGCAGCTACGGCGACCTGCTAAAATGGGGACTGGATATTGGCAGCCACGGCATCCAGGTGACCGACCATACGGCGACGAATCTCCCCGGCATCTATGCGGCCGGCGACTGCGCGACTTACTCCAACAAGGTCAAGCTGATTGCCGGCGCCTTCACCGACGCCGTACTGGCCGTCAACAGCGCCATGAGCTACATTGATGCCGAAGCGCCCTCCATGGCCTACGTCTCCTCGCACAACGAGAAGTTCCGCGAGCGCAACCGGCAGCTGCATTATGGCGGGTAGAGCAGCGCGCCGTAACAGGCGTGGCGTGCAGACGCCTTAACGATAATTACCTTAAGGGTGTGCTCCAGTGAAAAAAGCCAGCGTCAGCCGTCCATGCGGCAACGCTGGCTTTTTCTCGCTTGTTCGCTCCTCGTCAGGTCCAACTAAGCACCCATCTCGCCGTCGAACGCTACGGTACAGAACTTGTCGTTGTCTGCAGATTCATTAGCCTTCAGGCAGAGCAGGGCGCTCCACAGTCCTTCGGTTAACGAAGTCTCGGACGGGGCCTCGCCACGCAGCGCTTGCATGAAGTTGCGCAGCAGGATCGAATCGCCGCCGCCATGGCCGTCGGCCGGGTCGTGGTCGAGTTTATGAGTCTCGACGCGCAGCTCGTGGTGCATGTACACGTGCAGCTCATCGGTCACCCAATCGAACTCTAGCGTGCCTTTATAGCCCATTAATCGCGCTCCGCGCTTGGCGGCTTTGTTGCGGACGAAGAAGTTTTGCGAATAGGCGGCATGCAGGCCCGATTCATAACGGATGAGCGCGCTCCCCGAGTCCTCATTGCCGGTATCGACGCCAAAGCAGCAATACGCCCCCAGCTCGGGCTTGGCGATAGTGCTCTCCGGACAGCTCAGCTTCTCCTCGCACGCGGCGCATGTCAACCCCACAGGCTTGTTCCCCTTGAAAATCTGCTTCGAACGCATCGCGCAAATCGCTTGCGGGCGTTGCCCCACCAGGAAATTCATATAGTCGAAATCATGAGTAGCCTTCTGCAAAAACAGCCCGCCCGTGATTGATTCGTCCCGATACCAATTGTGAAAGTAAACGCCGCCGTAATTGACATTGTTCACAGCCTGCACATGCTCTACCGTACCGATCTTGCCGGAGTCGATGATATCCTTGGCCAATCGGGCAAGCGGCGTATTCCGCAGCGGGAAGGAGACGACGACCGGTGAGCTGGAAGCTTCGTAACCTGCCTTGAGCCGATACAGATCCTCGTAGGTGGTCGCCACAGGCTTTTCCAGAAAGAGCGGCAGATTCAGCTTCAGTACCTTCAGCGCCATCTCCGTATGCAGGTTGCAGCGGGTCCCGATGAATACGCCATCCAGCCGCTCGTTGGCCAACATCTCGTCTGCCTCGGTATAAAAGGCGATCTGTTCTGCCTGTGCGCCCAACCTGGTACGAATGTCGTCCGCGCGAGGGTCGGCGATCGCCTTGATTCGGCAATCCGGCTCCTGCTTCAATAAAGTATCCAGCATATAGCCGATGCGCAGACCATACCCGATGACGCCAAGGTCGATTTTACGGTTCAATGTCTATTCTCTCCTTTATAAGTTGCAACGAATAGAATCATTCATTTATGAATTTACGATAATCTCCGACCATAATAACATAGGAATATAAGGCTGTATTTGTTTATAATCGAGAAGTAGATGTTGATAATCGATATCCATGGGGGAACAGGGATGAGCGTGCAGGATGTATACCAACCGAAGTGCAGGCCAATGGACGGCAGGGAGTTCGCGCCAAGCGTACACTGGGCAAGCTACCAGCAAGTCCCTCGGATGACGGGGGACTATCGCCGTCTGTATGATTTTGAGTTCATGTATGTCGTTGCGGGCGAGATGCAGGTGCATTTCAGCGATTTGGACGGCCCGATCGATTATTATGCCGGCGACTTGTTGTTTATTCCGTCGATGATACCGCACAAAATCGATATTCCGCTCGAATCGGGCGCGCGGCTGCTGGGCATCCATTTTGATTTTTATGACGAGTTCGAGCTGGAGAGCGAGATCGGCATGCTGGTGGATGAGGCGAATATAAACCACGACAGCTTTTGCAACTGGCCAGTCAATGAGCAGCAAGCGCTCTTGTTCGCCCGCAAATACCAGGCGGCGCCGCCTGAGATCGTCAGCGCGATGGACGCTGTAGCCAAGGAGCATCGCACGGGCATGTCCGGCCATGAAATGATGTGCCGCAGCGGCATGCTGCAAGTGATCGCCACCTTGCTGCGCAGCCAGACCGCCTCCGGCAAGGCCGTGAAGGTGGCCTACCGTGAGGCGTTCCAACAGCTGGCGGATGAGTTGCAGCAGACCTGGCATATCCCCTGGACGATTGCCCGCATGGCGCAGCGGATGAATGTAAGCGAGGACCATTTCATTCGCCTGTTCAAGGCATTTTTCGGCAAGACGCCGTACCAGCATCTGCAGCATATCCGCCTTCAGGAAGCGAAGCGTTGTCTGCGCGAGACGGATATGAAGATTGAAGCGATCGCTCGGCATGTCGGCTATTCAAGCTTGTACAATTTTAGCCATGCTTTCAAAAAGTGGCAAGGCGTGTCGCCGCGGGAGTATCGGGGAATGGGAGGGATCTTGTAGCTTGCGAGGAGACGTTCGAAGCAATGGTGGCAGCGTACAGCGCACCGTAGCAGAAGGCGTTGCGGTCCGGGTACATCGAGCTGTTGGTGGAGCTGTGGGGAAGAAAAATAGCCAGCGTCAGCCGCTCCAAGAGCGAAAGACGCTGGCTGTTATGTTAGTCCAATCCCTACGGTAACTAATCGCTTGTCGTCAGCACCATGTACTTCACCGTATCGCCCTCGAAGTACAGATCGAGGTCGTCCCATAGATCGAGATCGTACTTCCAACGAAGAGCGGTCTGGGCATGCGGCTGTCCCAATGCCTGCAGCACCTCGTCCTTCGTCATGCCGACGCGCACGCCGTCTGCTGTCTGGTAGGCATCCGTAGTGAATGCGACGAGCAGGTCCCAGCTGATGATCGCGCCTTGCTCGTACGAACGGACGCTGCTCGCTCGCTGAGTCTGGGTAAAGTAGGGGAGATCGACGTCGGGAGACTTCTCCGCGAGCGCTTCGAACCAGCCGTTGTAGCTCTTGCCATCGATATGCAGGCGCTCCGGCTCATAGCTGAGCGAACGGTCCTCGACATCGACCTCCTCATCTCGGAGCACGGCGTTGTACGCCTGCACGAATCGACCGATGGCCGAATCGGGCTGCAGCAGCGTATAGAGCGTCCTGGCCGTATGACCGTCGGCATAGACGAGAGCGGCGCCGAGGTCCATGACGTTGGCTTGCGAAGCATACGGGATCGCGTAGAGCGTGTCCCCGACGCGCAGGCGCAGCATCGTATCCCGCGCAGGCGCATTGCCCGCTTGCTCTTCGCTGAGTTGGCTCTCCGTCAGGAACACCTGGCCGAGGAACTCCAGCAGATTGCCGAGCGTATCCTCCGGCACGGCCACCTCTTGGCCATCCGATCGCCGGATCGAGGCTTGCTCGACATCGCCGAGCGAGAAGGGCAACGCTTCGCTAAGCATCTCTTGCTCGATCGCGTCCAATACGACGACCGTCTCCTCGTCCAGCGGCTCGATCGGCATCTCTGGGTCGTTGACTGGCGGGTCCTCGGGGGCAGGCGGATCTTCGGTGCCTGGCGGCGGCACGGACGGGTCATTGATATTCGGGCCGCCGATCTCCTCGCCGGGTGTTGGTCCGTTTACGCCGGTGAGGCGGTCCAGATTCAGCGTGACCCCGATCAGCAGCACGATGGCCGTTGCGCTGATCGCAGCGATGGACAGCCAATTGCGGCGCTTTTCTTTTTGCTGTCGGCCCGTCAGCTTGCGCTCGATCCGGGTCATCTTGTCGGCGGTGAACGTCTTGTCGCGATGCGGTCCGTCCGCTAGATGTTTGTACCAGTCCGGCTTGACGTCTTTATTCATACTGTGCACTCCCTTCCCAGTAACGGTTCATTTTTTGTCTGGCCCGCGACAGTCTCGACTTGACCGTGCCCTCCGGCAGCTGCAGCACCTCGGAGATTTCCTTCGTATTGAGCTCGAAGCGGGCGTGCAGGATGAGCACCTCGCGCAGCTTCAGCGGCAGCTTGAGCACGGCGCCCCATATCTCATGGGTGAACTGGCTGGCCAGCGCTTCTTTCTCTGCCGAGTCGCTGTTCCCTTCGACGCTCACTCTATCCATCAGGGTCACGCGGCGGATAAAGGCCGACCGCAGATGGTTGACCGCCATGTTGCGCGTGATCGAGAGCAGCCACGTCTTGATCGAGGACTGTCCCCGGAAGGTATGGATCGCATGATACACCTTCAGGAATACATCCTGCGACACATCGTCGGCCATGTCGCGTTTTTTGGTTATCGTAAACGCCAGGTTCCACACATCCTGGCCGTAGAGTTCCATCAGATGCCGCAAGCTCTCTGCATCGAGTCGCTCCATGTAATTCCAGTTAATCTCCCCCACATGATTCACCTCCATAGATTAGACATTTCAAGTTGCGTATTCGTTCCACTATATTCGTTCCATTACTATTGACTGTTCATTGTTATTTAACCGCAGCGCAGGGCGAACAAAAGCAAAGCGACTGCGAAGGCAGCTAATAGTATTCGTTTTTGATTTACAAACTAATTATATTAGTTTATGATTGTGTGAGATTAGTTTTTTGTGAAAGAAGCATGATGTTCCGGTGCGAGGATGTTTTTGAGAATTTATGGAGGTGGTAGCATGAAAGTAACGAAGCGCCAGCATGTGTACCAGTTGTCTTTTCTGCCGAGGATTTTTCCTGTGAACTGTTATCTTGTTGAAGAAGTCGACAGCCTGACACTTGTCGATACCGGCATGCCCTTCAGCTTGAGAGGCATTATGCGCGCGGCGGCCCGCATCGGCAAGCCGATCCGTCGCATCGTACTGACTCATGCCCATGCGGATCATGTAGGGGCGCTGGATGCGCTCAAGCGAGAGCTGCCCGAGGTCTTCGTCTATATTTCGAACCGGGACGCAGCGCTGTTGGCCGGCGATGCTTCCGTGCTGTCGGCAGAGCCAGATGCTCCGATCCGCGGCAGTATACCCAGAGCTGTGACCACCCGGGCCGATGTATTGCTGCGCGATGGGGATACGGTCGAATCGCTGCTCGCAGTCGAGGCGCCGGGACATACCCCGGGCTCGATGGCATTTCTGGACACCCGCAGCCGCATCCTGATCGCGGGCGACGCCTGGCAGACGCGCGGCGGGATCGCCGTGTCCGGCAAGCTCAAGGCATGGTTTCCGTTTCCTGCGCTGGCCACCTGGCACAAGCCGACGGCATGGGAGAGCGCCAGGAAGCTGAGGGACCTTGAGCCGTCAGTGCTCGCTGTTGGCCATGGCAGGATGATCGATCATCCGGTCGCCGCCATGACAGCGGCTATCGATGCGTACTAGTCCCGGGACGGGATAGTTCTACTTTGTAAAGGAGTGACGATGATGGCGCCAAGAAACGGAATTAATCTGGACAAAATAGTGCGGGCAGCAGCGGAAATTATCGATACCAACGGGCTTGAGGCGTTAACGTTGACTTCGCTTGCCCAGAAGCTGGAGATTCGCCCTCCGTCATTGTACAATCATGTGAATGGCGTGCAGGACGTTCGGAGGCTGCTCTCGATCTACGGTATGGAGCAGCTACTGTCTGTGATCCTGCGTGCAGTGAGTGGTCGCTCTGGCGATGAGGCGATCCGCGAGATGGCCGGGGCGTATATTCGGTTTGCGCGCGCGCATCCCGGCTTGTACGAGATTACGCTGATGGCCCCGGCTCCCGAAGATGAGGAGCTGCAGAAGGCAAGCCAGGATATTGTCGAGCTGGTCGTCCGGGTGCTCGCAGCCTATCGTATGGACGCTACCGATGCTATCCATGTGGCCCGGTCGCTGCGCAGCTTTTTGCACGGCTTTGCTTCGCTGGAGCAGAGGGGCGGATTTGGCCTGCCGGTTGCGCTTGATGACAGCTATACGCATATGATCGATACGTATCTCGCCGGTCTCCATGCCCGATACGCTCACAAGAGCGATTAGGTCGTCTTGGATAGATGAAAAGGGGGCGTAATCACATCATGCACATGTTTTCCCGGTTGCTGCTCGTCGCCTATACGCTGCTGCTGGCTTACTGGATGCTGCTCGGGTTCGGCCGAACGGCAGGTACGGAGTATATGTATAACCTGCGGCCATTTGCGACGATTGTGCACTTCCTGGACGTCGACCGCTTTAATACGCGCACATGGGCGATCAATCTGATCGGCAATATCGGGGTATTCGTACCCTTCGGGCTGCTCATCCCGATCGCGCTGCGGACCGGATGGGGCAGATCGCTAGTCATCTTCCTGGCAGGGGTGGCGGTGCTGGAGGTCGCCCAGTTGCTCACTCGGCGTGGTACTCTCGACGTTGACGACTTCATTCTGAATACGGTGGGCTTCTTGCTGGGATACGGGGTGTGGTTGGGGCTGAGGCGTCTGCTGCGAGCGTTCGGACAACGAATATAATCTAGCGCCCGCTTGGTGAGGGCCGCCGGGTTGGGCGGCATAATGGAAGCCGAGGCGCTGCTCCAATAGCTACGGCTGATCGCTTGCGATCAGCCGTCACTTTTTACTTTTATAGAAGGTACATTTTACGGGGACATTGCGGCGGCGCGTTTACTTCGGCTCGTAGATGCGATAGCGGCCGCTCAACCCAAGCAGACTGAAGAAGTAGAGACAGTTATCGTAATAGCGGCGCTCTCCACGGCGCAATGGCGTCTCCCAGAACAGCCGCACGAAATGCTCGGCGTCGGGGCCATTGGCAGCCATCGAGGCCATCGCATTGGTCGCTAGCAGACCGATCGGGTGGAGCGACGGCTCGTCGAACGGCTGCCCGTCAATCGTGTAGCGTCGGTAGTCATCGACGTCGATCGGCCGGAAGAAACGCTGTAGCCGGTTGGACTGCTCGACCTGCCACGGATCAGCGCGGAACCATTCCCAGTCGAGACCGATGTTGGCCGCTACCCGGTACGCGTCGCTGAAGAAATGACGGAAGTCGCCATGCCGCTGCGGCTCGGTCGGCGTGCCGTCGAAGTTGGCATACTCTGGCATCAGCCCCGTCTCCGGATGGCAGGTCGTCGGCAGATAGGCGCGGCTCGCAGCAGCGGCCTTGCGCCAGAAGGCCCGGTCGCGCTCGTCGGCTTGCAGCGCGAACAGCTCGTAGAAGTGAGGCAGATGGTAGGACGGATCGCTGAACGGCGTCTCCGGTATGAACTTGATCAGACGGGTCGCCGGGTCCCACATCGGGTGGCCTTCGCCGTCCTCGCCCTGATGCACGCAGGCGCGCAGGATGATACGGGCTTGCTCGGCATAGTCGTAGGGCGGCGGGCCGTCGCCCCAGCGATTGCTGGCGAACAACAGCGCCATCGCGAAGAACTCCTCGCCGTCGGGCGCAGGTCCCTGCGAGATGCGGGTGCCGTCAGGCTTGCAATGCCACGCGAAGTAATGCTTGTAGCGTCCCGAGGTATGCTGCATATACGTCTTGGCATAGTTCCACAGCCGGTCGAAGACCTCCTTGCGATCCATCTGCACCGCCATCATCATGCCGTAGGACATCCCCTCCGTGCGAACGTCGGAGTTGCCGGTATCCAGCATATAACCCATATCATCGCCGACCGGATAGTAGATGCGGACATCCTCGTCCCCGTCGAACAGATCGTTCCACGCTTGCTCCAGACGAGCCGCGATCTCCTCCTCGCTGTACCCCGCCTCCAGAAAACAATTGCGATATTGTCCCGTATAAAAGGCGCCTTGGTTTGACACGCTCATTTTTGTTCCCCTTTCCTAGCTATGGTATAGGTTTATCTTATCATTGACCCATCGCCGAAGGGGACGCAAGAATCATAGATCATGCTTTGAAAACTAAAGGCATTTGCGAAGTATCCAGACCAGCCCTAGTCCTGCGACAGACGAATCGCTTCGCCCGGAGATACGGCGGCGATCTTGCGAGAAGGCGCGAGATTGAGCAGCATCGTCAGCAGCAGCAGTCCGACGAGCACCGGGATGATCCACTCCCACGGATAGCTCCATGACAGCGGCTGCCTGGTCGGAGACTTGCTCGATTCAGCAAAACGATATACCATATAGCCGCCGACCGAGCCGAACAGCCAGCCATTGAGCAGTCCGAGCCAGCCGATCAAGGTCCCCTCGACCAGCAGCAGCTGGCGGATGACGCTGGCGCGGAAGCCGATGCAGCGCAGCATCGCCAGCACGCCGGCACGCTCCTGCGCAGCCCGGAACTGAACGATCGCCAGCCCGGCGAGGCCGATCCCCATCGTCAGGATCATAAAGCTGTTGAACATCGACAGCGTCTGCATCAGGGCGACGTCTGCGCCGGCCTCTGTCAGTCTCGGAGCGTAGAAGCCGTCTGCGCCCAGCCGGGCCAGCTGCTGCTGCGCCTCCTGCAGCGCGGCGCGATCGGCAGACGGCAGAGGCAGCAGCAGATAACCCATCTCCGGCGTCGATTCCCAGCGGTAGCCCTGGGCGGCGAACGTCTCATGCAGCTGCGGGTGGACGAACAGCGCATTGTAGATCTCCAGACGTTGCTCCGTCTGGGCGAAGCCGATCACCCGAACCTCAGCCGAGCCGACGATCGGTGTCGGCTCCCCGAATCCGGGCTCGCCGGGAGCGGGAGGCTTGCCGTAGACGTCGAGCCGGAGCTCATCATCGAGCTGCGCGCCGCGCAGCTGCGTCCGCTTGTACGCGGTCCCCCATGCCTCGGGAGCATAGCTGTAGCTGTTGTCGAGGATGACTAGCGACGGGTCGGACGACACGGCTCGCCAAGCCTCCTCATCGGAGGCGTATTCCGGCGAGCGCTGCGACAGGCGGAGCCGGCCCGACGAGGCAAGTGTGTTGCTCACTCCCACCCAGTTGATCTGCTCGGTCTCGGCGAACAATCCCTCTATGTCCAGCTTCGTCATATAAGGCTGCAGGACGGGCGCCTCTGCCGCCAGCGTCTGCCACTTCGGCTCGCTCTGCAGCAGCTGCTGCATCTCCGTCAGCTCCGAGGTGCTATGATAGCCGATATATGCCGGGTATCCCAGCAGCGTATAGGAGCGCGTCTCCATATCGCGTCCGAAATAATGCGAGACGTTCAGGATCAGCGTGAGCAGCATGAAGCAGGCGCTGAACAGCAGCATCACTGCGAACGTCCGCCGGGACTGGCTGGCCGGGTAGCGGAACGCCAGCAGCTGAGCGACCTCGCCAACGCCGAGACGTCGCAGCAGAGGGCGGACGAGACGCTGCGCGAGCGGCAGCAGCTGCACCAGCAGGTAGAGTGAGGCGATCGAAGCGGTGATCCAGCTGCCAAACGCTGCGGGCGATCCAGGCGCTGCCCACCCGCTCTCTCCGTCGGTCGCCGTCGGTCCATAGCTCATCGCCAGCATCCCCAGATGGAGCAGCACGATGGCCGCAGCGATCAGCGTCCCTAGCACTCGCAGGACGGCGCGGAGACGCGAAGGGCGGTCCTCTGTGCGGGAGGCGTCGCCGCGCAGCGCCGGCACGATCTCCAGTTTGCCGAGACGATAGGCGGCGATTATCGTCGTCGTTGCGTACAGGAGCAGCATGAACGCCAGCGCCAGCAGGATGCCGGAGAGCGTCACATGCGGCGAGATGGTCACGACCTGGCTGCCATAGTCAGACCAGAGGTCGCGATTGAGCCACTGAAATAGCAGGATGACGGCGTAGCCAAGCGGGAGGCCGACCAGCAATCCGGTTATTAGACTAGAGCCTTGCAGGATGACGGCCTCGATCGCGAATACCGCCTGCGTGCGGCGGCGGCGATAGCCGAGCGCCCGCAGCAGCGCGGTCGATGTCTTGCGAGAGTCGGCCAGCATGAGCAGCAGCTGCAGCATCAGCACCGAGCCGGCGACCACGGCTGTGACGCTGCATAGTACGAAGGTAGCGCCGTGTTGCAGCTTCATCGTATCGACCTTCTGCTGGTCCTGCAGCTTGTGCTCGGTCACGCTGAATAGCGGCGAGGGGAGAGGGAAGTAGCTGATCTCTGCGTCCTCCCGACCGTCCCGCACGAGGACCGAGGTGAACTCCCCCTCGGCCAGACCGGCCAGCCTGCGTGCGGCCTCCATTGTCATGACGATCGTGCCGTCATCGGCGGCGCCGACCCGATAGCCGGTAATCCCTGTCTCGCGGACGACCGCCCGCACCTCGAAGGGATGCGGCTTGCCCGCATCGTCGGTCAAGGTGACGATATCTCCGGCGGCGAGCCCTTGGGAGCGGGCGGCGGTATCGGAGAGGAGGAGCTGATCCTCGGCCAGCGGCTGCTGCCAGAGCGGGTTGTCCGGATCGAGCTCCGTCGTATCTGCGAACGTCAGGCCAATCATGGTATAGCGGTGATTGTCTGCGGCGGCGGCTTCGTCCATCGCGAGGGTCAGGCCCCGATCAAGCACGATCGCAGCGGTATGCGGCAGCGGCGTCTTGGCCAGATGCTCCTGGAGCGGCGGCAGCTCGTCCGCCCGGAATCGATCGTTGCCCGCAGGAGGCCGCAGCTCCCAGTCGATCGGACCGTAATGCTGACTCAGATACCGGGCGCCGCTCTCGTCGAAGGACTGGAAAAACACGACCGAGGCCATAATGAGCGCGGCCCCGATCGCCGAGCCGATAATGGCCAGCAGCGTCTGCCTGCCCTGGGTGATCAGGTTGCGCCAGGCCAGCTTGGCATACAGGCCGACGCCGTTCCAGCGCTTCATGGCGCCTCCTGGGCGGCCGCAGGCAGGATGCGTCCATTGGCCATCCGGATGATCCGGTCCGTCTGCTGCGCGACGCCAGGGTCATGCGTCACCATGACGATCGTCGTGCCCAAAGTCAGATTGATCTGGCGGAGCAAGCCGACGATCTGCTGCGAGGTGTCCGTGTCGAGCGCGCCGGTCGGCTCATCGGCCCATAGCACGGCCGGTCGGGAGGCGATGGCGCGGGCGATCGCGACCCGCTGATTTTGACCGCCGGAGAGCTGCGACGGCCGCGACTTCAGCTTGTCCGGGAGGCCGACCAGCCCGAGCGCATGCTGGGCTGCCGCAGCCGCTTCCTTGGCAGACATGCCGAGTCCGAGCAGGGGCAACGTTACATTCTCGAGCGCGCTCAGGACAGGCAGCAGGTGAAACGACTGGAAGATAAATCCGGTATGCCGCAGCCGGTAATCGGAGCGGGCCGTTTCCTTGAGGCCATACAGATCCTTGTCCTGGATGAAGACCTTGCCTGCCGTCGGCTCCTCGATGCCCGAGAGCACATGCAGCAGCGTCGTTTTGCCGCAGCCGGAAGGGCCGGATATGCTGACGAAGGCTCCGGTCTCGATGGTAAGATCGACTTCTTTGAGGGCATAGACGGCCGTTGGGCCGATGCCGAATTGCTTGGTAATCGCTTGTGCTTGAATCATCGCGTCGGATTCCCTCCTGTGAGCGTTTGTCTCTACTGTAGCGCTCGAATATCCAGACGTAATGGAGAAGATGTGCAGAAGTTGTGCAGATGAATTAATCGGCTCTGATGATAGGCAGCTGCAGCCGGAAGGTCGTGCCTTCCTGCCAGCGGGTATCAACCTCGAGCGTGCCGTGGTGCGTCTCCGTCAGCTGCTTGGCGATCGCCAGCCCGAGACCAAGTCCCGCTCCGGCGGCGCGTCGACCCGCTATCCCGCGATAGAAGCGATCGAACAGATGCGGCAGCTCCTCCTGCTCGATGCCGATGCCGTCGTCGACGATGCTGATCGTACATGTCTGCTCCGTGCAGACAGCCTCCAGCGTGACGCGGGAGCGCGCATGACGGAGCGCGTTGCCGATCAGGTTGAGCAGCACTTGCTTGATCCGGTGCTCGTCGGCATACAGCAGGGCGGGCGCCTCGATACGGCTGACGACCTCGATGCCGCTCGACTCGGCCTCCAGCCGCATCAGCTCGGTCATCTCCTCGAGCAAGTCGCGCACCGGGAACCATTGCTTGTCCAGCTTCAGATGGCCGGACTCGGCGAGCGCCAGCTGCTGGAGATCGTGGAGCAGCTTGCTCATCCGGTAGACCTCGTCTTGCAGCGTCGCCAGCTCCGCAGGTTCCAGCGCGTCTTGCTGCTGCAACGCCCGGTCGAGCCGAGCTCGCATGACCGTAAGCGGCGTGCGCAGCTCGTGCGCGATATCGGCGACCATCGTCTTGCGCACCGTCTCGAGCTGCTCCAGTCGACGGCGCAACGCCTCGGCGGAGAGGAGGAGCTGCGCAGCCAGCTGGTCCGGGTTCCGGTCTACCGCGCCGGATGTACCTGCTGTCTCCAGAGCAGCTGTGATGCTGCCGAGCTGCCGTTGCTGGCGCAGCTCCTGCCGACGCAGCAGCGCATAGGCGGCGAGACCGACGATCAGGCCGGGGACCATCCCGAGCAGCAGCCAGGACCAAGGGAGCGGCGCATGGGCGTCGAAGCTGCCGGTATAGCTGCCGACGATCCTCCCTTGCGACAGCAAAGGATAGCGGCGCGGCTCCTCGCCCGCCGCCATTGTCACAGCTTCATCCGCAGTCATTGACTCGCCCGTTGCCATCGGCTCAACCGCCGCCCGCTCATACACCGTCGCGCGCTCGCCTGCCGTCGTCTCAGGCCCGACTTCGGCCGACGTTTCCATCACGCTCACAGGCTCTCCCTCCGCCGTCCATACCCGCAGCTGGGTCGCTCGCACGAGCGGCGTATCGGCCAGCGCGGCCAGCGCCCACTCCCAGTCGCCATGCAGCTCATAGGCCGAGCGGAGCAGCAGCTCTGTACGGAGGCGCAGCTCCCGACTGTTGTCCGCAGCCGTCTGCTCATGTTGCCAATAAGTGATTCCGCAGCTGAGCAGGATGGACAGCAGCGCGAGCAGCGCAGCGGCGGCTGCCGGACGGATGCGTCTCACAGCTCGCCCCCGAATTTGTAGCCGACGCCATAGACGGTGACGATGTAGCGCGGCGAGGCGGGATCGTCTTCGAGCTTGTGCCGGAGATTGCGGATATGCGAGTCAACCGTGCGCTCGAAGCCGCCGAACGAATCGCCGAGCGTATCGGTGATGAGCTGGAGCCTGCTATAGACTCTTCCTGGGTGGCGCGCCAGCGTCACCAGCAGATCGAATTCGGTTGGCGTCAGCGAGACCTCCTGGTCGCCGGACCATACTTGGTGCTTGGCGATATCGATCGTCAGGCGACCGCGCTGCAGCGCCTGCTGCTCGGCTGGCGAGAGCGCGCCGGATCGCCGCAGCACTGCCTTGATCCGGGCCAGCAGCTCCCGCATCCCGAACGGCTTGCTGAGATAATCGTCTGCGCCGATCTCCAGCGCGACCACCTTGTGCCATTCGTCGGACTTGGCCGTCAGCATGATGACCGGCGTGCGCCAGCGGCGCTGCACCTCCTTGCACAGCTCCGTACCCGGCATATCCGGCAGCATCCAGTCGAGGAGCAGCAGATCGTATGTGTGCCGGGCCAGCAAGCGAAAGGCGTCCTCTGCGCTCTCGGCGCGCGTGACGCGACAGCCCTCTTCCTCCAGGAAGGGCGCCACCTCGTCGACGATGCGTCGTTCATCCTCCACCCACAGCAGATTCATGGGATCATTCCTCCTACAGTGATACAATCCTTGTAAGGTGATTATATAAAACGCTGGTCGAATGAGCCAGCCGCGCCCGCTTTGCATCCCGAGCGGCGGTTGCGTTACACTAAGGATAACCAATTTTGTAAGCGAGGTGACGCTTTGATTTTACGGAAGCTGTCCCGCATGGACTATCCGTTGCTCGTCGTACTATGCGCGCTGGTCGCGATCGGCACGGTAGCGGTCTATACGGCGACGGTAGATACGAAGCTGGACGGTTTGCATTACAGCAATATGAAGATGTTCGCGGCGTTCTGCCTGCCGATGCTGATCGTCGCTTGCATGGACTACCGGGTGTTGACCGGCAAGCTGGCCTTTATTTCGTATGGGATCGGATTGCTGCTGCTCGTCGCGGTCAAGGTGCAGGGCGAGGTTATTAATGGCGCGGTACGCTGGATTGTGATCAAGGACTTTCAATTCCAGCCCTCGGAGTTCGTCAAGCTGTCGACGATCCTGATGGCTACGTATTTGCTGCAACGGCGCGGTGGCGAGAAGCTGCGGCTGCTGCGCGATGTGCTGCCGATCGGACTTGTCTTCCTGATCCCCACCTATCTGATCTACGACCAGCCCGATCTCGGGACAGCGCTCGTCTTCGTGGGCATGTTCGTGGGCATGATCTGGATCGGCAATCTGAAGACGATCCACCTGGTCGTCAGCGGGGCAATCCTGACAGGCACGATATGGCTCGGCTACTGGATGCTGCAGACCGAGCATGCGCTGCTCAAGGTTGTCATCAAGCCGCATCAGATGGATCGTATCCTGACCTTCCTCAATCCGGGCAGCGGCGGCGATACAGGCTGGCATGTCGCCAATGCGCTGCGCGCGATTGCCGTCGGCGGCAGCTTTGGCGACGATGGCTATTATCTGAAGAATGGTTTTATCCCGTACGCCTACTCCGATTCGATCTATGTCGCGATTGGCGAAAATTATGGCTTCGTCGCCTCCGCCATCATGCTGCTATTATTCTACTTTATGGTGTATCGCATGGTGCTGACGGTGCTGGAGAGCCGCGATCTGGCGGGCTCGTACCTGGTCGTCGGGCTGATCTCGATGATCGTCTTCCAGGTGTTCGTGAACATCGGCATGCACATCGGTCTGCTGCCCTTGACCGGCCTGTCGCTGCCATTCATCAGCTATGGCGGCAGCTCGCTGTTCGTCAATATGATCGCCGTCGGCATCGTGCTTAGCGTGGGAATTCATCGCTCCAAGGGCGCCGAAGCTCCATAAAAGCCCCTCTCTTAAATCCGGCCATTTTGACCGGCGTCCGAGTTGTTCGGACGCCGGTTTTTGGCGACCTGACAATTCTATCGCTACAGGTCCAAATGACGCAGTAGTTGGCGCTCTAACGAAAGTTTCTATCGCTACAGGTCCGAATGACGCAGTAGTTGGCGCTCTAACGAAAGTTTCTATCGCTACAGGTCCGAATGACGCAGTCGCCGGCGCTCTAACGAAAGTTTCTATCGCTACAGGCCCGAATGACGTGGCCGCTGGCGCTCTAACGAAAGATTCTATCGCTACAGGCCCGAATGATGCTGTCGCTGGCGCTCTAACGAAAGTTTCTATCGCTACAGGCCCGAATGACGCCGTCGCCGGCGCCCTAACGAAAGTTTCTATCGCTACAGGCCCGAATGACGCCGTCGCCGGCGCTCTAACGAAAGTTTCTATCGCTACAGGCCCGAATGACGTGGCCGCTGGCGCTCTAACGAAAGATTTGGACCTCTGTCAAGAAAGTGGACACTCTTTTAACGTAAATTTTTATAATACTGCAGCTCAAATTGAATGGGCGATACGTACCCCAATGTGCCATGGATTCTTTTACGGTTATAGAATAACTC
>Ga0160452_100172_pt1 | contig 72861 bp, 46 predicted proteins | sample HID1971I_E6MG_FD_108230 | JGI IMG/M metagenome (GOLD analysis project Ga0160452, IMG submission 108230) | Enriched millipede-associated microbial communities from UW Madison campus, WI, USA - HID1971I_E6 MG | ecosystem: Host-associated > Arthropoda: Insects > Digestive system > Unclassified ...
GAGCTAAGCGACGATATCGAAGTGCATTTCATGGAGCTGACCAAGCTGGATCAGCAGTCCCTGCCGATGGAGGGCGGACTGATCAACTGGCTGTTGTTCTTAAAGGGTGCCGACAAATCAAACTGGGAGGTGTTGAAGATGAATGAACCGACCTTGAAAAAAGCGATGGATACGCTCGAATTTCTCAGTCAGGACCAAGAAGCCCGCCGCCTGTATGAGGAACGGCAAAAGTATTTGCACGATGAAGCTTCTATGATCGAATGGGCGACCGAGAAAGGCATGCAAAAAGGGTTGGAGAAGGGCTTGGAGCAAGGCATTCAAAAAGGCTTGGAGAAGGGCCGGACTGAAGAAAAGAACGTCATTGCGCGCAATATGCTCGCGATGGGCCTTGAAATCTCTGTCATCGCCAAAGCAAGCGGACTGTCTGAAGAAGACGTGAAACTGCTGAAACATGGTCTTTAATTTCTACGAATAGCTAGAAGCCTTTACACACCTGGAAGCCCTTGTGTATAAAGGCTTTTTATTATTCGTTGTCCCAAGCTGGATTCCAGACGATCTCCCACAGATGGCCATCGGGATCAAGAAAGTGTGCAGAGTACCCTCCCCAGAAGGCCTCATGCGGGGGATCTGTGACGATCGCTCCCGCACGCTCGGCTTGCTGCACGATAGCGTCGACCTCTGATTTGCTGCCGACATTATGACCGATCGACAGCTCGCTTGAGCTGCGTGGGGACAGCGGAACCTTCGCCTCATGCGCAAGATCCGCTCGCCTCCAGAGCGCCAGTTTAACCCAGGCTGCAGATCAAAAATGCCACCCTGCCTTCACGCCTCCTCAGGCTGCGTGATCGGCTCGGGGAATGGCGTGGAGACGAGCACCTCCCCCGTCACTCCCTCGACGACAATGGCCGGCCCCCACGGCGTGTCTATATGTCGACTATCCAACGGTTCGCCCACAATATACGGATGTTTCGAGTTGAGCAGCACCTGCGTCGTCTGCTCGAACCCGGCTTGCGGGAAGATGGTTAGCGTGGCGCTTTGAAGGCCCCTCACCCGAATGCGCCGCTGCATCACGATGCTCACAGCAGGATACTCCTGACAGCTAATAAGGGAGCCCTCCTCCTGCTGCACGAAGATCCGACATTCGGCCTGCCAGGCTCGCGGTAGCCGATAGCGCGCATACCCATCCTCCAACCGGGTCTCCCAGCCGATCAGCAGCGGCGCTCCCAACGGGTAGCGCAACAGCAGATCCACTGTCGTGTCGGGCACATAGCCCGAGAAGTAAAACGCGCCTGCGCTGCGATGCGTCGTCACAGCCATCCCGACGGCGTGCGGGTCCTCCTTGGCAAAGCGATAGGCGGGTCCCAGCTCTGCCAACAGCAATCGAAGCATGCTCTCCACCGGGTAATATAAGGCGGGATCATCCGGGATCAACAGGTGCTCGCCGGGCTCACAGCGATTGCCATTGGTGCCGCGCAACCATGCGACTGCTCCACCCTGCCATGCGGGCTGTCTGCGGATCAGCGCGGCCACACGCTGCGCCTCTCCTGCTCCAGCATAGGCAGCTACCGTCGTATCCGGATCCGCGCCGTCTCGCAGCACGGCGTCGATACCGCCGTCCGAGAAGGCCGCGCGATGGCGGATCCGCTGCGGCCACACGCCGCGCTGCAGCGCATCGTCAGGCAGACGCAGCTCCCAGGCCAGCTCGCCTTCGATCGGCTCGGCGACAGCCAGATTGAGCGCCTCCAGCAGCCGCGCTCCCGCATGACGCGCCGAGCCGTAGAGGATCGCCTGACCGCCTGCCTCGATCCAGCCCAGCAACGCCCGCTCCCATGCGCTATCAGCCGGCGGCAGCGGCGTGACGATGACCGAGCCGCGATACAGTCCAGATGTGCGCTGCGCCGTCGCCGCGAAGTTGTCCGAGGAGACGACCGTGCTGACTGGCAAGCCGTGGTTGATCGCGCCTCGGATGAGCCAATCCTCGAAGAACGGACGCGCTACATCCGGCTGGTCGGCCATTGCGCGTTCATGATATTCGTGGAACGGATACACCCATACGACCGGGGCCGGCGTATCCGGCTCGCAAGCGTAAGCCTTCATGAGATGGGGGATGACCTCGCTAGGCACCTGTTCCGGCAGCTCGCCGAGACAATTGTCCACCGTCAGCAGATTGAGATGGCTTGGCCCTTTCACCTCGCCCTGCGCATTGATCCGGGAGATCGCCAACGGCAGATAGATATCATGCGGCTGACCCTCGTAACGATCCAGCCAGGGGCTGTTCATCCACCACGGATCGTGGATGTAGAAGCGGAACAAGAAGTCCTCGCCGCCTGGCAGCTTGGCGATCCGCGACATATAGCCCGCCAGTTCCAGACCGAAGTCGCCGTTCAGCGCCGCCCACGGCGAGTTCGGCGGCGGCAGGATATCGAAGCCGCCCTCGTAGATCGCCTGCAGCGGCACGCCGTCCGTCGACAGATCGATGCCGGCGGTCAGATTAGTGCCCCTCGTCTCGACCGGGAAGCTCGGGCACTCTTGTCGGAACAGCCGCCAGAACATCAGGACCTGTTCCTGTGTATGCGTCAACTTGTCGGTATGGAAGCGCTCGCCGTCGAAGATCGCCCCCGTGACGCCCCACGTCTCTGTACCGAAGCCAAAGCCATTGGACAGCCACAAGTAGTCGAACTCCAGGTCGGTCAGGAAAGCCTGGCATTGCCGGCCAAAAAACGTGCCGAACGGCGTCCCGTCGGGTATCCCGTGCGGAAAGCTTGCGTAGGCCCGCTCGTCACCGTGAAGCGTCGCATAGCTGCAGACAAAGCTGCGCGGACCCATCGTGTCGCCCATGCAGATCTCGGGGTGGCGCTCGTACTTGAAGGTCGACTTGGCGAACTCAGGGCCGGGGTCGAAGGTCGCGCCGACCCGGATCGGCTTGTTCAGCATCTCTGAGCCGACACGCTTGAGCGTGCTGACGATCATGCCCAACACGCTATAGGTCAGTGTCGGCGGCTGCTCCGTGTACAGGTAGCTGCGCGTATGCAGACCGATGCCGTCAGGGTCGTTGATGCGATCCCATCGCTCCAGTGCAGTGGCGCCGCCGATATATTTTGCCCACTCCAGCTCCGTCTCCATGTTGCCGTCGTAGTCCAGGATCTCCGAGCCGTCAGAGGTCCAGAGGAGCACCGCTACCGTATCCGCTTGCCTGGCCAGCAACTGCCACTGGGTGAACATCTGGCGGCATATCTCCTCCACGTAGACGGCATTCATCTGTTTGAACGGCTTCAGGCTCATTTCCAGCGTGATGCTCTTCAGCGCTTTCATGACATTCTCTCCCTGTGCGTAGATTTGCTCGCTAAGCTTTTACGATGACGCTCTCAATACCGAGTACCTGGCCGATTTTTTGCAGCGTCTTCGCATGATGTCCGACCCCAAGCGCGAAGTGATGCGTCGGCCCCTCCATCACCCACGCCTTGACGAAGGATTTGGCATCCGGCTCGAAGAACCCTCGCGTATTGGTATTGCCGGTCGGCGGGATCGGCCCTTTCCTGGACTCCCCCTCGCCGATGACGAACTTGAAGCCGCTTGCCGTCTGAGTGATGCCGAGCATCGTGATCGGACCTTCCTTGATCTTGAATTCGACCGATGCGCCGCTTCCTGGCTTGCCGTGGTATTTGGTCAGACTGCGCAGCACCGGCTTGTCGCCTGCAATGGCGATATGATGCGGGCCATCATGGCCGACGAGGATGAAGTTCTCCTTGAAGTCAAACGGATGAAACTCGGCAAAGCTGCCGCCGATGTCCAACCGATCCATGATAAGCATCGCCAGCAGCGTCTTAATATCGTACTCGCTGCACATCGGGACGCCCTGCGCATTGAGCATCGAGTTGCCGACGATGAACGAAGCGGCGAGACGTCGCTGCAGCGAATCCTCCAGCCCTTCGTAATAATAGGCAAGGCCTGTCAAATGGTAGGCTGCAATCAGCTTGTCCAGAGCAACCGCCGTGTGAGCGGCCTGCCGCAGATCAGCCTCCGTCAGCTTCGTCGTCACCGGATCGCTCTTCGGCTCCGGCGTGTCGAACGCATCGAGGATGACCTGCCGCTTAGCCGCGATCTCCTCCTCCGACACCGTGTTGTAGAGCCGCACGACATCATCGATCTCCAAGAGCGGCACATGGATGCCAAATGCCCCTGCGATCGCCGTCGGGTCGGCATGCATATCATACATCGCCTCCAGCACATGCCCCATCAGTCCGAGACGCGCTCCCTTTAGATCGTGCAGTACCATGGCAATATCGCACCACGTCTTGATCTCCTGCTCGGCCTCCTCGTCGTCGTGCAACGTGCCCAGGATGACATCATCGACCTTCTTGCCCATCCGCACGGCTGTATTGGTGAACTCCGGCACCGCGCACACGTTGTCGTTGACGAGCTGCATGTAGGTGCTGGCCTTCGTATAGTCCATCGCCGCCAGCGGCTGCAGTCCGATCAGGACGACGGGGATGTCAAGGCCGCGGATGATCGGCGCGAAGGTGGAGGACGTCGCGTACGTGATCATATTGCAGAACACCACGTCCAGCCGATCGCCCTTCATTCGCTCGAGCGCCTCGTAGCCCTTCATACTCGTATCGACCATGCCGTAATCGTGCACAGCGACGCCGTGCCGCTCCAGCTTCTCCCGCAGCTCTCCGTGATAGCCCATCAGCTCATCCAACAGTCCTTCGAACTGTCCCCAATACGTCTCGTGGCCGACAGCAAAAAAACCGACATTCGCCATGCGCGCCTTTAATCTTTGCAGCATCAATATCCCTCCATACAGGTCTGAAATAAACTTATCTTGATTCATGAACTGCTAGCAAGTGATTCGAAATATTGTCTTGATTATATGCTATCTATTCGTATACGATATAGATGTAAAACAAACCTAAACACGTACAAAATAAACCTATAGAAAGGAGCGATGAGATGCCTTCCCGCTCGCTTTCGTTCGAGGCGATCGATCCCCACATTCGGCTGGTCCATCTGTTCGAGGTGCCTGGCACCGATCCGCTGCCGCCGCGCGCTGCTTACGATTATCGGATCATGTATATCTATGGCGGCCAAGGCAAGCTCGTCATCGACGGTACGGAGTATGAAGCGACGAAGGGCAAGCTGTTCTTTTGGCAACCGGGGACCGTCTATGCGCTCGTTCCAGATCGCAGCGAGAAGCTGGTCATTTTCGGCATCAATTTCGACTTTACCCAGGCGGGCAGCGCGATCAATTATCCGATCCCTCCCGACCCTAGCGAGCTGTTCAACGCCGATAATAGGATGGCGACGATTGACTTTACGGATCTCCCTGCCTTGAACGCCACGCTTGTACTGAACAACATGCAGTCGCTGGAGACGAACCTGCTCGATATGGAGAAGGAATACACGCTCCACAAAAAATTTTATCTAGCCAAAATACGAGGCTTGTTCCTGATGCTGGTCGGGGATATCGCAAGACACGCCACGTCGACCTATACAGAGCAGGACGAGCTCGTCCACAAGGTCGATCTGATCCTACAATACATCCGGGACCACTATGATGAGCCGCTGACGAACCGGCAGATCGGCGAGCACTTCAACTTCCATCCTGTGTACATCAATCGACTGCTCGTGAGATATACCGGCACGCCGCTCCACCAATACCTGATCCAATGCCGCATCGCCAGAGCGCTTAATCTAATGCAGCACTCCGGCCGTTCGATTACGGAGGCGGCGCTGGAGTCGGGTTTCCAGGATGTCAATTACTTCTCCAAATGCTTCAAAAAACGCCTCGGCATCAGTCCAAAGCATTACCTCGAGGCAGCCAGGCGGCAAGGAACAAGGTGAAACGGCTTATGAAAAAGAACGTCAACTATACGCAGTCAGGAGAAGTGTGAAATGACCCACCATGAGCAGAACACGCCCCCCGGCAAGCGAAGACGCATCCTCCTCGTGCTCGAAGGACAAGAACCGCAGCCGCTAGGCGCGGTCCACGCCGCAAATGTCGAAGTATACGCGTACCAACCGCCTGCCGACCCCGGCTACGCTATCTCCCCTTACCAGGAGGGCGCCGACTATGTCATCGATTACGTTGCCGGGACGATCGCCCGCACTGCGGACAGCCGCATCCCCGATTGGCGCGAGCATCCCACATACGGCCTGGAGCGCTTCGACCATCGCGAGCTCCCGTATTGCTCAAACGCCCATTATACATGCCTTATTACTTACGAGATGCCGCAGTCTGCCCCTTCAGCTCAGGGAGCGCGGCAAGAGCGCAATCTGCTGGCGGAGCGGCTGCCGCGACTGCATGCGCGCTTGAGCGAGGCACGCGAGGCGGTCTGTACCATCTACGGCGACAGCATCAGCACAGGCGCGGAGGCGAGCGGGCCGGAGCACTCCTTCTTCGGTCGCTTCGTCAGCGAGCTGCAGCGTCGCTATCCTGAAGCAGCCATCCGCTCCGAGATGCGGGCGATCGGCGGCGAGACCTCGGAGATGGGACTGCAGCGGATCGCCGAGGTGATCGATACCAAGCCGGACCTTGTCCTGATCGGATACGGCATGAACGATCAGAATGCCGATGCCGACACCGGCAACGCCGTACCCGTAGTGCAGTATGAACGCAACATTCGCGAGATGATCACCGCCATCCGCAGCGCCACCGGCGCCGATATCGTACTCATGACACCCTGCCTGCCTAATCCGCAATGGCTGTTCGCCAGCTCCAACGTAAGAGACTATGCCGCCGCTCTGCGCCTGATCGCGAGTGACGGCGAAGCCGTGCTGGCCGATGTCCAGAAGCGTTGGGAGCAAGCGCTCTCCTCAGGATTGTCGCACCCGAGCCTGCTGCTCAACAGCATCAACCATCCGAACGACTACGGTCACGAGTTGTATTACGAGGCGCTGGAGGCCTCGCTCCTGAACTAAACGTCCTCCTGACTCCTAACGGCTATCGACGATTGACAAGAGGCATGCTCCAGCGCGGAGCATGCCTCTTGATAGGCCGTCACATCTGGCCACTGCTCAACTCGTCGCACTCGTATACCGCCGGAGCGCGCGCTGCCAGGCAACCCTCGCCAGCAGGACATAGATGACAGACGCCGCTAGACTGCCGACGAATAACGTCGGACCCATCCCGCTCACCAACGCCTGAGCCGGGAGGGTCGATATAAAGGCAACGGGTACAACAAAGGTCAAGAGCCGCTGCACGATGGAATGATAGATAGACAGAGGGTATCGGCCAAGCTCCCAGAAGGCGTCGTATATAATCGAAGGCTCGGCGCCTGGCGCCCAAAACGCAGCACAAGCCAACAACACACGCGAGGCCCATCCGACCAGCAAGCCGACGAGCAGCAGCAGGACATAGGCCAGCAGCCCAGTAGCGGTGAGCGCGACATCGACGAAGCTGACGCCGGCCGCCACCGTCGCGAGGCCAAGGAGGCTCTGCACCAGCGCCCAAGGGTAACATGTCCCCAGGCTGACCAGGAACAGACTAGAGACCGGCTTTAGCAATACCTCGTCGATCTCGCCGTTGGTCACCTTCGGTTGGAAAAATGCCAGATTCGGCGTCACGAAGGCTGCAATCATCCCGCTAATGAACTGATAGGTCCCGAGCAGGACAATCATCCCCCCAAGCGTCCATCCAGCGAGTGTCTCGACACGGGAGAAGACCGCGATAAGAGCGAGCAGGCCCGACGCCAGTCCGACAGCCGTCATCATCGCATCGAACGCGAGATTCGCGCGGTGGGCAAGCTGCCTCTGCAGACTTACCGCGAACACCCGACGAAACAACAGCACATGCTTGATCATGAACTTTAACCCCCTACGACAGTGTAGCGACGCACGCCGCTCCGCCACAGTCTTCTACTAACCCATCCGAAAATCAGGAGCCATACGAGCTGTATGACGTAGCCAAAGCCGAGTTGCTCCAGCGTCATCGCATCAGCGACGATCTCCGCCGGAAAAGCCATCATGTACCGGAAGGGCAGCAGTTCGACGAAGGGCAGCAATACGCCCGGCATCAAGCTGATCGGCACCGCTACGCCGCCGAGCAGAAAAATCAGCGTGCTGCCCAGATGCACGACCGCATGCGCCCGCTCCGTCCAGAAGGCGGTCATCGCCAGCGAGAAGGTAAACAGAAACTGGATGCCTGCTGCAAGAACAAGCGCCGGCAGCGCAGCCAGCACCGGCCAGAGCTTCATCTCCGCGGCGGGGAGGAACAGCAGGACGACGAGCAACAACGGCGCACCGATCAGCATATGCCAGATCCGTATCGACACATTATCGCCCAGCGGCTGCAGGACAACAGGATGCGGTCGCAGCAGATGATCGGCAAGCTCGCCCGAGTAGATCCGTCCGGAGAAGGTGTGATTTTCGTAGGAAACGGTCATTAGCCGGACGACCAGCAGCACGAAATAATAAAGCGGGAGACGAGACTCGCTCGGCAGCGCAGTGCTCCACACAGCCAATCCGATCAGCGGCGTAACGGCCTGATTGGCTACGAGCGTAAAGGCAAAGCTGCGCCAAGCCATCCATTGGAGGAAGGAAACGCGAATATAGACCTGCAGGATGCTCAAGAGGCGCATGGCGCATCTCCGCCCCCTTCCCTGAATGCTAGCTCCATAACCTCCTCGAGCGGCGGCTCTTCGGCCACAAAATCCTGTACGCTGCCTACTGCGAGCACCTGGCTCGCAACCGCCGTAACCCGCTCTCTAGGCACGCGTAGCGTAAGCGCATGCCCTGACCGCTGCACGATCTCGCCCAGCGAAGCCCAATCGAGCTCAACCTGCTCTGTGAAGGTAAAACGCAGATGCTTGTACGGGTGCATCGAGGCTTGCATCCTACTCAGACTGCCATCATAACCGATCTTGCCATGGTTAATCAGGATGACTCGCTCGCAGAGCGCGGCGACATCAGCCATATAGTGGCTGGTCAACAGAATGGTCGCTTGTGTATGCATCCGATAGGCACTCAAAAAATTGCGCATCGCATGGACAGCCGTGACATCCAGTCCAAGCGTCGGCTCATCAAGGAACAGCACCTTGGGACGGTAGAGGAGCGCCCAGGCGAGCCCGGAGCGCATCTTCTCCCCCAATGACAACGCTCGGACTTGTCTAGGCAGCAATGTCTCCAGGTCGAGCATGTCAACCAGCTCAGCTACGTTTCTCCGGTACTCGGACTCGGGCACCTCGTAAATGTTTTTCTGGAAGAGGAGCGAATCCTGCACCGTCAGTTCGCCCGGTACAGCGAGCGGTCGGCTCCCGCGGATGTAGGCCATCTGCTTCAGGTAGGCGTGGTCCCGCAGCCATGGCGTATAGCCAAGCACCGCCGCCTCCCCGCCAGTCGCATGCAACACCCCGCTCAGCATCTTGAGCGTGGTCGTCTTCCCCGCCCCGTTCGGCCCCAGGAAGCCGACGACCTCTCCTTGCTCGACTGCAAAGCTGACCTGCTGTACTGCCTGCACGTTCCGATACTCCCGCCGGAACAACGACTGCAGAGATGCCTTAAGACCTGCAGGGCGAATGGGAACGTTATACGTCATCGTTAGTTGCTTGGCTTGAATGACAGACATGGTGATCCTCCTTTGGAAACTGTACTCACCCAACATCTTACAACAGTAAAGCAAGAGATAAGCTTTGGCCGAATTATAGCTTATAATAGAAGCAGGAAGCTTATCGTTGCACTTCAAGGTTGGGAGGGTAAGAATCATGGAGAAATCCGGTCTGTGGCGACCGATCGATATCGCACGGAAAATAGGCATGAGCACCAGTGCCTTGCGCCATTATGAAAGCTGGGGCATGGTCCCCCCCGTCCCCCGGTCGACAACCGGCTATCGGCTATATACGCGACAGCATTTGGCCTATTATCAGTGTATCCGAAGGATGGGAGACGGCTTCGGCATCAAACAAACAGGCGCTGTCATGCGTTGTATCATCAAGGGGGCGGTCGACGATGCGCTATGGATGGTCAACGAAGCCCAAGCACAGAAAAACCGCGACAAGCAGATCGCGCTCCGCGCCGTGCAACTGCTAAGCTCGACTGGCAAGCTGGGCGCAGATGAAGGAGGGAGCGCGTCGGCCGCGCGGCTGACGATCAAGACGATCGTCCAGGAAACAGGTATTGCCGCCTCGGCGATTCGTTACTGGGACCAGCTCGGATTGCTCGAGACAGAGCGCGACACCGGGAACGGATACCGCCTGTTCCATCCCGACGCGATCAAGCAGGTTGCGCTCATCAAAACGCTTCGCAATGCGGGCTACAGCCTGCCTACGATTCAAGGGTTGCTCCTGCAGGTGAGCGAGCAGCAGGTCACGCATGCGATAGAGCTAGCGCAAGCCGCGCTTGACGAGATGAATCGGGCGCTGCGACAGCAGCTTGTCGGCTTGCATGAGCTGTACAAGCTGCTGCGCGAGCTGGAGCTGTTGTGAAGGCAGCGTTTCTATTCGGCTTACGGACGACTCAATTCCAGCTCAGCAGCTCGATGGCGTGATCTTCCCCACTCATGAGCGGCTCCGCCGCAGGCGGCTTGCGGTATCCAATCGTTCGACGCTCGCCGGGCAGCAGGTCGAAGTAATTGTCCGAGAATAGGTAGGCGCCGTGAAGCTGGACAGCCTTGGCATAGCGGTCCGCCACTACCGTCACCTCTCCCTGCTCGTCGTCGCCGATGCGAGCTGCAATGCGCGCCCCGGAGAGGGGCAGCTTCATATCCGCCGGAATGCCTGCGTAATAGATGCAGCGCGCGTCCCCGAACGCCCCGGCAATGTCCATCACAGCGATCCGATGATCGTCCATCAGCGCATCGAGCGCCTCCAGCGGCTCCGTCAGGATGGCGGACGAGGTGCCCGGGCCGAGTCCAAAATCGATCTTGCGCTCCCACGCCGCGTCGGCACCGGCCGCATCGTCCAGCTGCAGAATACGCAGCTTCGCGGTGCCGCTAACCTGATAAGGCAGATCGCTGCATACCCAGAAGGCATAACGTCCGTCCGCTTCGCTCCGCTCGATCGATGCGATGACTGGCCTGGCTGCTTGCTTGAAGCCGTAATAGCCGCCCTTCGGATAGCCGTAATAATCGACGAGGCTCCAGCCGCTCGCCGGCCAGCAATCGTTGTACATCCAGAACAGAATCCCGCCCGTGTAGGGACGATGGCGTCGGTAGGACTCTACGATCAGACGGGTCAGCTCATGCTGAACATACGACATCTTCTGTATCTGCTCCGCAATGGAAACGGACGGCGGCGTCAGCTTGTCAGCCAAGGTGCGGAGTGCGCGGAAGAGCGAAAAATCAACGAGTCCCGGATGGTTCTTCGTGTGATACTCCAGCATGTCGAGGGCGGGATCGCCGAGATCCTCTTCGCTCATGAAGCGGCGCAGTGTATGCAGCTCGGGCGTGCCGAACATCGGAAACTCCGGGCAGAACCGACTGAGCAGGCCTGCGAAGTAAGCCTGATAATCGCGCAGATCCGTCTTACGAAAAACGTCGATCATCTCCAGCAACGCGCCCGTATAATGAGCCGTTCCGATCGTAAACGAATTGTTCGTCGCGCCCCCGTAAGGACTGGTGGGCAGGAAGGGTCGGAGCGGGTCCAGCTCCGCGCATAGCCGCCCGGTCACCCGCTCCGTAATCGCACGACCGATATATGCCGGATCGTCCTCGTTCCCCGACATTCCGTTTTCATTATCGCCATTCCACCAGACGAGGCTAGGATGATTGCGCAACGCGCGAATGACGCCCTCGGACTCGGCAGCGAGCGATGCCATCCACTGCGCATCCTCCTCGGGATACGTGCCGCAAGCCATCATGAAATCCTGACTGACGAGCAAGCCCAATCGGTCGCACGCCTCCCAGAACGGCTCCGGCTCGTAGATCCCGCCTCCCCAGCAACGCAGCATCGTCATCCCGGCATCGCGGGCCAGACGAAGAAGATGCTCATAATGCGTGGCAGGGACTCGCGAGGGGAAGGGGTCGCAAGGCACCCAGTTGGCCCCCTTGCAATAGATCGCAACTCCGTTCACCAGCAGCGCGAAGCTGCTGCCCGGCCGATCGCCGTTGCGCTCCCACTCCGCTCCGGCAACCCGCAGTCGCTCCGTCATCCGCTCCTCCTCGCTGCCGGGCCGGTCAGGCAGTTGCTCGATCCGGACTGTGCGGATGCCGAAGACGCATTCCCGGACATCGACGACCCTGCCCGTCTCGTCGACTAGCGTGGCTATGGTCCGGTACAGCGGCTGCTCGCCATAGCCGGCCGGCCACCACAGCTCCGGCTCCGCCAGATCCGCCGCCAGCTCCAGTCGATCGCTATGGAGCTGGCGGGAGCACCCCCAGACTTCACGCCCGGACGGGTCCAGCATCTTCAGCTCGAGGCATAACGTCTGTGCGTCGCCTCTGCAACCGCTCGTCTCTAAGGCCATGCCGATCGAGGCTCCACGGCCGTCGATCGTCTTCGTATAGACGTGGAGATCCTCGACGACCGCGAGGTCTTCGAAGACGAGCCGCACGGGACGCCAGATGCCATAGCTGACCAGACGCCCGACCCAATCCCAGCCAAAGGTGCATTGCATACGCCGCACATACAGCCGTTCGCTCGTAAACGCCGCGCTGCGGTCGACATAAGGCTTGCCTGCTATCCCGTCGGCCACGGTGCGGAATCGGACGACCAGCTCATTGGAGCCCTCGCCCTCATGCAGCAGCCCGGATACGTCGAACCGATAGCGGATAAACATATTGTCGGTCCGAGCCAGCAGCGTCCCGTTCAGATAGATGTCCGCGTACGTGTCCAAGCCGTCAAATTCCAGCACCGGTCGACCGCCTCCAGGACGGTCGATATGGAACTCGCGACGGTACGTCCACTGCCAATGCTCGACCCAGCCGCATTCGTCCGCCTGCTTGCGATAGCCGGGATCGCGGATCAAGCCGGCTCCGAGCAAGTCTTGGTGGACGTGCCCAGGCACTTGCGCTTCGATGGCAATGGCTCCTCCCGTCGGCCCTTCTCCAACGTCTCCTCCCTCGCCTGTCAATTGCCATGCGCCTGACAACATCATCGTACGTTTCATTCTTCTGCCGCCTCGGAATAGCCGACCTCGCGAACCTCGACATCATCTACATAGAAATCCTGCAGCGCGCCCTGTTGCTCCGTGTAGAGGAACAGACGCGTATCGGTTACGACACCGGGGTCCTCGATCTCGTAAAAGCCCGACGCTTGCACCCAGCCGGCATAACCGAGCTGCGGGCTCGTAAACAAGATTTTTTGCTGTACAACGCCATCCAGCTTATATTGCAGGCAGATCCGCAGTAGACCGGGAGAGGCAGGCGCATTGCCCAGCTTGCCCCAGGCCGAGTAATAATAACGCTTGTTCGGCTCTACCGTCACAGGCATAAAAATCGCGCCGTATCGGTTATTGTTCGTCTTGACCACATGCAGCGCCTGCGCGCCGTTGCGATGCTCGGACGAGACAAGGGACACATTCGCGCTGGAGCCATAATAAGCCGTCGGCAATGCGCTGCCTTCCATCCCGCCGTCGACGATCAGATTGCTCCCCAGCACCGCATTGTCCGCAAGGCCAGGGCTAAGCTTCACGGTTACGGTCGTGGTCGCCGTAAATCCGCCATCCACCGAGGTTGCCGTAATCTGCGCGGTGCCGACGCTGTTGCCGTATACCGCGCCGTTGCGATCGACGACCGCCACCTCGGGATCATCCGAGCTCCAGATCAGGTCCCGGTTGCCGATACCGCTTGTCGGCAGGAACGTCGGCTGCAGCGTCATCGTCTGCCCGTAGTACAAGGTTGCGGCGGGATCGAGACTTAGCCCCTCCACATGGACCCATGCAGGATTCGTCGAATAGGTCACCGGTCTGGCCTCGACATCGTCCACATAGTAGTTGTTGGCGCTGTCGACCTCAGTGTACACGAACAGATAGACATTAGAGATCGGGCTTGTCTCCGCGATGGTGTAATGGCCCTGCAGCTGCGTCCAGTTCTGGTCGCTTAATCCCGGGCTCGTGAAGATAATCATCTGCTTCACCTGATTGTCTACCTTGTACTGCAAGCACAGTCGCAGCGGCTCGCTGATCGTCGGCGCGTTTTGCAGCTTGGCCCAGATCGAATATCGATACTCCTGACCCTCTTGCACGCCGTCCAGCTTGAACATTGCGCTGCTGTAGCGGCTATTTTTCATCACCTTCAACGACTGACGGCCGCTATGATACTGCGAGATGTCCAATCCCATCGCGGTATTCTGCGTGAGCGCGCTCATCGTCTTGCCCTCAATGCCGGGATCGGTTACGATATTGTCGCCCAGGATCGGCAACGACGTCTCGGTATCCAGCCGCAAGGAATCAAGGCTGAACGCGCCGGAAGCACGCGTCGGTACAAGCTTGATCTGCCGGATCACGCCATTCCAGGCAGCAGCCGTCGTCGTATCGAAGACATATTCCCGATACAACGGTTCATTCGGCAGGATCGAGGAAGAGATCATCTTCAGCTCATTCCACGTCGTATCGCCATCGACCGTATAGTAGATTCGGGCTTCGTCGCCCGCCGTTTCATTGCGGAGCTTGACCCGCACGCGCTTGATCGATGCGGCGTCCAGCTCCAGCAGGTCGGGCGAGATCAGCTCCGGCTCCGCCGTGCCGGAGACGCCCAGGGAGACGCCGCTGAACGTACCGCCCAGCACGACGCTGTCCGCGATCTGTCCGCCCGTCGTCCAGCCGTCCGCGAACTCGAAGTCCCAGATGACGCCGCCCGGGTAGATGCGGATGATGCCCGTCGTCTCATCCCAGCTGACCGTAGAGCCGAAGGCCTGCTCGAGATAAGCAAGCGGCGCGAGCACCGTGCCGTTCGGGAGCAGCACAGGCGCATGCTCCAGTGTGAGCGGCTGTCCGTCCTTCAGCGCAGTCAGGCTTCCGACCGTCAGCTCGTGCACGCTGCCGTCCTTCGCCGCCACGCCGATCATCTTTTGTCCGTCTGCATCCCATTCGGACTTGACGCCTATCTGCAGCCATACATCCTTGATCGGAATCATCGCTACATCATCCTGCACGAGCGGCGGCTGACTGAAGCTTCTGCGCTTGCCATCCACATACAGCTTGATGTCGGTGGAGTCGTCTGCGACGCCCCGTATATAATCGATGCTGAACGTGCCCGTTGCCGAGATCGGATCGATGCGGATTTGCCGGATATTGCCGGTCCAGCTTTTGTTCCTCCACATTTCGACGTAGTAGTCTGTATACCCGTCGTCCTGCGGCTTCACGTAGAAGCCCATCGCCTTCGTCTCGTTCCAGTCCCCGTCGAGCTCCGTCGTGAAAAAGACGCGTCCGTCGATATCGTTGGCTTCGTTTTTCATCCGGATCTTCAAGTAAGGAACATCCTCCGCCCGAATGCCGAGATGATCCCCAGAGATGATGCCAGGGTCTGTATTGTCGGAGGTTCCCGTGAAGCTCCCGCCCGCCACGCCGGCAGACACGACCTGCTTCAGCACGCTCCAGCCCTCGCTATCGCCGTCGGTGTTGAATTCCCAGGAGACGACGGAGTTGCTAGAGATGGCAGGCGGCGTCACGGTGCGATTCGGCACGACTCGGTCTGCCGGGTACAACACGCCGATCCGGTCCTTCTGACTCTGTGTCGGTACGGCATCCGTATGCGTGCCGCCTCCTGCAGCGAACACGTTGCGGATCGCATCGACATACCCGAAGCCAGCCAGACCGGCAGGCATCAGGAAGTGGCCTTCGCCAAATTCGTTCCAGTTGTCGAGCATGACCAGCTTCTTGCCCAGATTGCCTGCGGACAAGGAGGGGATATACGTATCCTTGGTCCATTGCGCCAGCGATTGGAATTCGCCAGGGGTCGCATAATAACCCGCAGCCAGCCCCCACGCCGTATCGTCGCGTCCCATACTTAATCCGGCTATGACATCCAGTTCTTCAAAGCCGCTCTCAATCGTCAGCTTCAGCTTCTGGAATTCGGGATGTCCGCCGAACGAGCCCCACGAATAGGCATATACGGCGTCAAAGCCAGCCATCCGGCGATTGACCAAATCTTGCGCATTTGTCCCATTGTACACGTTCAACAGAATCAGATCGTCGAAGCCAGCCGCGATGACCGCGTTTCGCAAGTAGTCCGTGTCGGCCTTGGCCCCGGCTACCGAGCCTGACAGCTTGACGAATTCGTTGTAGTGATAGATCGTGAACACCGGCTTATTATCGATCTTCAAATACCGTGGATCCTTGAAATAGTATTCGATCCAATAAGGCACCAGGTTCGTCCGGAAGTCTGCGCTGTCCGCAGCTTTGGAGTTGAGATTTTCCCACATGATCGCAAAATCGAGCTGGTCGCTGTACTGCGCGTTGAAATAGCCGTCATGCAGCGCCGCCGACAGGTAGGGGTCCTTGACCGGCGCATGCTCGCCGCCAATCGGGCGGAACCAGCAGGACATCTGGAAGCCGATGCCGTGCTCGACCATCCACTTGATCTCCCAGTCCGCCGTCTCCGGGTTGCCTTCGTCATAGAAGCCGAGGTACGGCGTCCGGTCAGGGAACGGATTGATCAGATCCCAGCCCAGATGCGTCCCCTCGCGCCACATCGGACAGCTCTGTACGCCGACCAATTGGTCTCCTGTACTGACCTTGACCGGCGCCGGCACATAATCATCCGCCAGCGGCGTATCCTCGTAGACGACGATATCGTCGAGCCAGATCGCCCCTTTGTCGGCTGCGGAAGTGGTGAATCGGATGCCGTCGACGTCGGAGATGCCAGCCCCGAGCGCGATGTCCTCGGCCTGAAGCTTGCCGTTGATATAGAGTTCGGCCATGGGGCCGGAGGCAGTCCAATGCAGCTTGATCCTCATGCTATACCACAGATTGGCCTTGTAGTCGTACAGCTCGACAGGCTGACCGCCCGCATCGAGGTAGGACAGCATGCCGCCCGAGGTGACGAGCTTCAGCACCGTACTGGAGCCGCTGCGCAGCTCGGCTGCCAGACCATCCGTCTTCACCGGGACCAGGAACTTATACTCGACCGTCAGATCGTCCGTCAGCGGGTCGAAGCCTTTCGTCAGCTCCATCGCGCCGGTGGCGGACGCAGCGTCCATCCGGATGCTGTAGACGTCCGGGCGCGTCGCGATTACATACGGCTGCGCATTGCTGCCGCTCATCTGCTCCGCGACGATCAAGCCGCCCGCGGCGCTCGCCGTCCAATCCTGAGGCAGGAAGCCATTTACAACCGACAGCAGCCGTTCATTGACGGCATACCCCTTGTAGATTTTGAGCGGCGTGAAGAAAAAATCCCCCTTCGAAGCGACTCCCGTCGTCAATTGGAACCGGTCCAGAGCGTCGACGGGATTGGCGAAGCTGGCGGCCGTCGCCTTCTTGACGCCGTTCACATACACATCCGCCTGCGAGGAGGCCATATCGATGACGACCTTGATGCCGTATTCCGTGTTCGCCGTATAGGCCTGGAGCGTCTGAGCGCCGCTCGGCGTCTCGACCACGAGGTTGCTGCCGCTGGTCGCCAGGCTGATGCCAGGCGTATCGCCGTCGAGTAGCTGCCACTTGATGCCGTCGATGATCGTCAGCGGCTTGAAGCGATACTCCATCGTCAGCGTCCCCTCGCTATGCGCAGGGAACTTGCGGCTCATCGTTACAGGCAGCGTGGCGCTTGTATCGCTGACCTTGAGCGTAGTGGCATATGTACCCGTGAGCGAGCCCCCCGCCGCGCGGATATCCCAGCCGGAAGGCTGACTTTCGCCGGGGAACAGGTTAGATAGAAACGTGAAGTTCTCGTCTACCAGATAAGCCGCTCCCTCAGGCGAACTGTCGGCTGCTGCGGCATGGGGCCGGATTACCACCAAGAAAGCGCATACAATCATCGCTAAGCTTAATGCCACCCACAGGCTTCTTCCCTTTACTGTCATTATGAATTCCCCTTTTCATAAAAAGTTTCATCGTTAAGAACTGCCCTCAAAAAAGCCGAAGAGGCACGGGATCGAAGTTGGCAGCGATCGGAAGATCGATCCCGTGACCGTAGGCTCCCTTTGAGGGCAGTCTGGCATTGCTTTTTAATCGTCTTAGCTGTTCTCAGCCTTCCATGCATCGAATTGCTTTTGCGCTTCGGCGAGAATTTTGTCCATGCCCGCATCGACCATCCGTTGCTGCAGATCCGTGTAGTATTGCTCGAAGTCCGTCATCGAGCCGGTTGTCAGGATCGGCGTCGATTCCTTCTGGATCGCGCTGACCTGAGCGATCTCGTTTTTGACCGGCTCGGAATTGAAGATGAAGCCGAGGATGCCCGACGCCTGGCCATTGTCGTTATTGGCCTTCATCGCTTGCAGTGCGGCCGTCGAGTTCCAGTTCGAGTCCCATTGATCCCACAGCGGTCCAAGCCAGTTGTGCCAGATCGCCCATGTTTGCTCCGATCCGCTGGTCGCCTCGATGGTTGGATCGTTGTCCTGCGCCGTTCCGCTCTTGAAGGTGTAGTTTTTGCCTTCCACCCCGTAAGCCAGCGTGTTGAGCAGGTATTTGTCGCCCCAGATCAGGTTGAGCAGCATCATCGCCCGTTCCGGATTTTTGGAGGTGGCGCTGATCGCCGATGCCGCCGAGGTCATCGAGTTCGTCGAGATCGTCGGATAGCCGGACAGCGTCTCCACCGTCGGGAAGCCATACGTCGCTGTCGATTTCGAGCCGTCCTCGGTGTAGCCGCCGGAGTCCCGCATGACGGCGTATTTGCCCGATTTGGCTTCGGCGAGATAGTCCGTTTTGATCGCCGCATCCTTGGCTATATAGCCCTTCTTGTAGAACTCGTGGATCGTTTTGTAGTTTTCCTTGTTCTGCGGCACGTCGAGGATTTTGACGATGGAACCGTCCTTCTCGCTATAAGAAATACCTGGCGTAATCGTCGTATAGTCGTACAAGGTAATGCCGGAGGCCGTTCCGTTGGCCGTCGCCAGCAGCGGGATCATATCCGGCTCGTTTTTCTTGATCTCGGCCAGGAACGGCTCCAGATCCTGGATGCTCTTGACACTCTTGTAGTCGAAGCCGTATTTCTCGACCATGTCCTTCTTGAACACATGCGCGCCAGCGGGCGAATACGGCGTCTGCGCGGGAATCGCCATAATTTTGCCCTTGTACGTAACGGCCTTCCAGGCGCGGGGGTCAACCTTGGCCAGGATGTTCTGCCCGTACTTCTCCAACAGCTCGTCGAGCGGCAGGAAGGCTCCCTTCTGCACGTTGTCGTTGATTCGGTTGGAGGCGAAGGTGGTGAATACGATATCGTAAGGCTCGCCAGCCGCCGAAATCAGCTTCATTTTGTCCTCCCATCCGGCGTTGTCGATCAGATTGAGATGCAGCTCGGCGTTTAACTGTTCCTTGATAATTTTGTTCGCTTCCGCCTCTACCGCTTCCTGATCCTTCATGTTGTCGATCGGCTTGGGCATATACCAGCTAAGCTTGACGAACTGCTCGGTTTCATTGCCCGCTTCCGCTTCCGGCTTGTTCTGCTCCGTTGCCGCAGGGGTGTTGACCGGATCGGATGTCTCCGCTTCCTGCGTGCTGCAGCCGACGACCAGCATCATCGCGGCCAGGATTGCCGATGTTCCCGTTGCCACCCGTTTGGTTACGCTTTTCTTTGTTGTACTCACCCTGTATGCCTCCCTTTGTGTGCTGTTTCATCTATAATTGACAACCGCAGACCTACAAGTCCTATGGTTGTAATTATCACCCTTTAATCGAGCCAACGGTCAAGCCTTGCACAAAAAATTTCTGGAACAGCGGAAATACGAGCAGCATCGGACCAGCCGCCAAAATACACATCGCCATCCGGGCGCTTAAGGACGGGACCATCATCCCCGGCTTCACCAGACCGTATTCAATCGCCTCCGCCGAGTTGAGATACTCCATGTTTTTCAGGACGCGAATGAGCAAATATTGCAGCTTGATCAACGGGTCCTTTTCGACATAGAGCAAGGTCAGCCACCAGTCGTTCCAGTATTGCAGGGCGAAGAACAGTCCCAGCGTCGCAAGCGCGGGCTTGGAAATCGGCAGCACGATTTGCGCGAAGATGCGCAGCTCGCTTGCGCCGTCGATTTTGGCCGACTCGATGAGCGCATCGGGGATGGTCTGCAAGAATCCCTTCATCAGCATGACGAACCAGCCACTGATCAGATAGGGCAGGATCAACGCAAGGATATTATTTTTGAGCCCCAGCCACTTGACCATCAGGATGTAGGAGGGAACCATACCGCCATGAAATAACATCGTAAAAAAAATGAAGAAGGCAAGAAACGAACGCAGACGGTAATCCTTGCGCGAGATCGCATACGCATACGTGGTCGTCACCCACATGCCGACGAGCGAGCCGACGACGGTCGTCAGAATCGTCACGCCATACGAGCGGAGGAGCATCGTCGGGTCGTGCAGGATGACCCGATAGGCGTCGAACGTAAAGTTTTTCGGAATAACAGAGTAGCCGTACTTCACAATATCGCCTTCGCTCTGCACGGAAGTCCCGATAATGACCAGGAACGGGAAGATGCAAGCCGCGCACATGACGATGAAGATCAGATGGATGAACAGCTTTCCTGGCGTTGCCTTTGGCTTGGGGAGCGTCGCTGCTTCGGTTGTCATTGTTTTTCAGTCCCCCTAGAAAAGAGAGTTTTCCGGATTTATTTTTTTGACGATGGTATTGGTTGCTAGCACGAGACAAAAGCCGACGATCGATTGGAAAAAACCGGCCGCAGAAGCCATCCCTATATCGCCAAGGTCGATCAGCGATCGATAGACGAACGTATCGATGACATCCGTGGTGCTGTAGAGCAAGGAAGAATTGAGCGTCACATTGTAGAACAGGCCGAAGTCGCTATAGCAGATGCTGCCGATCTGTAGAATGACCAGCATGACGATCATCGGCTTGATGATCGGCACCGAGATAGAGAAGGCTTGCCGGAGCTTGCTTGCGCCATCGATCTTGGCCGCGTCGTAATACTCCGAGTCGATGCCCATCAAGGCCGCGTAATAAATGACGGAGCTGTAGCCTAGCCCTTTCCAGACGGCTGCAATAACGATAATATAGGGCCAATATTTCGGTTCGCTGTACCACAGGATCGGCTCCTCGCCCATGGTCATCAGCAAGCGATTGATGACGCCGTACTCCATATCGAACAGCGAGCGGAAGGCAAAGCCGGCCACAACCCAGGAGATAAAGTAAGGGATGAACAGGATCGTCTGGTAGGCCTTGACGAAGCGACGGCTTAACTCGTAGAGCAGCAGCGCAACGATGACTGAAAGCGTCGTCCCCAATACGATGAAGGTCAGGTTGTAGAGCAGCGTGTTTCGCAACACACGATAGAGGACATCCCCCCTGAACAGGAAGCCAAAGTTTTCGAATCCAACCCACGGGCTATTCCAGATGCCCAGATTGTAGCGGTACGATTTGAAGGGCAGCAGCAGCCCGTACAGCGGCACGTAATTAAAAATAATAATGAGCAGGAATCCCGGCAGCGCCAGCATCGACAAGCCGGCGTTTTTTTTCATCATTCTGAGCATGCATGCGTTCCTCGCTTCCTTGAATGTAGGTCGTGTCCGACGAGCGATACCCAAAATATAAGGCCTGAACAACGGCTTTGTATATTTTAAATCTGGTCAAATCCTGCGAAAAAGTGTCCCAAAGGCTTCGATTGCAGCATTTTCGCCCAATAGAAGCGCAATCGACTGCCGCTATACGCTACCCCACAATAAAGAGCACAAAGAGGGCTGTCCTCCAAGCAGTGAGATTCACCGCTGGGGACAGCCCCTTCGCTCTAAAGTATAGCGAGCTTAATTAATTTTGTTCATGTTCCGCTGCAGGGCGTACTCCTTCGGCGTCGCCTTATATTTCTTCTTGAACAGGCTGAAGAAATAGGTTTCGTTGGTAAAGCCGACACGATGCACGACTTCATAAACGCTCAAGTCTCCCTGAATGAGTAGCTCTGCCGCCTTGGTCAGCCTGACACTGTTGATCAGGTCCGGGATCGACAGCTGCGTCGCTTCCTTATACATCTTGCTCAGCTTGCGCGAGGATACCTTCATGATGGCAGCGATCGCAGGCAAACTCAAGTCATGATCCTGATAGTTTTTGTGCACATACTCCGTCACCGCGTCGACTAGGAAATAATTGAGCGATTCCTTCTTGTCGTCGGTATCCTTATTGATGGAATCCTGCAGCCCCTCCCGGACGATCCGCTGGATGTCGGCCATCGTCTCCTTCTCCAGGATGTGACGGCTGATCGAGGCAAGCTGCAACGAGGGCGCTGCAACGGTTTGCGATGCCTCCAGCGCTTCAATCGCCGCATCGACGAGCCGGATGATCGAGACGAGGGCATTGTGGTAATTGAGCGTCTCCATCTCGCCGAACAGGTTCGCCAGCACATCCTTCATGCCAGCCACATTGCCGGACTTGATCGTTTCTGCGAGCCATTCCTCCATTTCCTTGGAATAGCCGGTCTTTTTGTTTTCGACGTTTTTACGAATGCGCGCCTTCGTAATCATCGCTCCATGTCCGAGCTGCAGACGATACATCGCCTGATCCTGCGCCTGATTGTACAATACATGCAGCTCGCTCAAGGAATCGGCAGTATCGCTGATCGAGGTCGTAAACGTCATCTTGAAATAGCGGCTGAATACAGCCTGCGCCTCCGTCAGCGTCTCCGCCAGCTTCAGCGATGCGCCTTCGTCCCCTCCCGGGAGCGCGACAATCAGCAGCGCATGATCCTCCTTCATATCGATCCCTTCGCTCGGGTAGGTCCGGGCGACGAGCTCCGAGGCGATATTGATCAGCGCAAACCGAAGGCTCGACTTTTCTTTGGCGCTGTAGGCGTGCTGGAACTCCTTGTAGTTATCGATTTTCAACAAGCATACGGCGTAAGACCCTGCTACGGGCAACGAGATTTTCATGTCCCTGAACAGCGTGCCGAGTTCTTCGGGACTAATGATGAATCGTTCGTCGAGGAGCCGGCTGAGCCAGTAATGCCGCATGACATCCTTGTATTCGTCCTTCTCCTTGTAGAAGAGGTCCAGCTCCTCCATCGACTGCCGATAGACGTCGTTCAGATAGGTGATCTCATCGACGGCTTCGTCCCCCCCCACAGGACGCGGCCGGTCCATGCGAATGGAATGGACGAGATTGCCGAACGGCCGGTAGATCCTGCGAGAGATCAGGATCGATACGGCAAACGCCAGCAGCAAGGCAATCAACGTGATGAAGATAATGCTGGTCCGCAATTTGGCAATGTACTGATACGCCTCGGGCACGGGCTGCGTTTTGAGCAGGGTCATCCCCGACCCTCCGACATTTGTATAGGTGACGAGATAGGGCGTACCTCCGCGCTTGCTTTCGAAGAAGCCTTCCGAATCCGCGCCTGGATGGGAGCTTTTGTAAGCAGCCAGTTCCGTTTTGGCCCAGGTCATAATGTCGTCATCGCCCGTGCCGTCGTTCAGATATTCGCCGGAGCTGTCCAGGATGAAGATGCCGTCGCCTTTGCGCTTGTCGATCATGTTAATCTGGGCGATATTGCCCAGCAGCCATTCCGATCGGACATTGACGATAATGACGCCGTCCGGCTTCCGATCGTCCAGCGAGGTCTCGTACATCATATAGGAGAATACATACTCCGGCCTCGTCTCGCGGTTCACCAGCTTGCGGATATTGCGGAAGATCGGCTTCATCTTCGGCGGCACTTGCTCCTTGTCGTACATCGTATCCAGCAGTTCATCCTGGAAGAAAACCGGGCTGCCCGCATTGTAGGTCTGGTCCAGATTCCGATTGTAGATCGTAATGGAATGGATATACGGATTGGTCGAGGTGATCGAGCTGGTCACTTTATTTAATCGGTTAGCCACATCGACCATATCCTCCTGCTTCGCAAACATAACCGCGCTCACATCGCTGTTCAGGTAAAGCCATTTGCACAGGTTGGCGATCGTGTCGTCCATAAACACCATGTTATACTTCACCTGGTACAGAAGCTTCTGATTGGAAGCGTATTCGTTTTGGACCAGCAGCTTCTGGGCGTTGATATAGACGACCGTCGACAGTGCCACGATCAAGAGCAGAATCGCCACGCTGATCCATAACACCATCTTGGTAAAATAAACCTTGCCCCCAAATCGCTTCACACGTATCTCCCCCGTCAAGAATGGCGAAAAGACTGGCATTCGCCAGTCCTTCACGGACTTGTCCTAGTATACCTCAAATTCCGGCAGCGCGGATATCCTTGATCAGATCGCTCAGACAATCCGTCGCGGGCTTCCCATTGAGCCGTTCCTTAGGTTTCATCGCTGTCACTTCCCTATCTCATGGCCTGGACGATCATGCCGAATAACTCGAGATCCTCGATATAGTCCTCCGGAGTCGTCTTGGGCGCAAGTCCGTTTACGGCGACCTCGTAGAAGTACTCCAGCTCGCAGGTATAAGCATCCTTGTAAGTCGGTCGAATGACGGTCTCCTCCAACGCATCGCCATTCGTCTCGCGGATGTGCAGCGTTGTAGGCAATTGACGCAGATAAGGGGTGTTGTATTGCAGCAGGATCGACTTGCTCTCCCCGAATACCTCGATGTGGGCGTCGAACCGTCCCTGCTGGTCCATTCCTGTCTCGAACAGCACGTCATATCCATCGAACTCCAGGATCGCCGTTTTGAAGCGCCCTCCCTGCGTCGCTGCAGCCGCCTTGACGCTGCGGGGTACGCCGAGCAGCTCACGCATGGCGGAGATATCATGGCTGTTCAAGCCGAGCAGGAGCGCGTAGGAGGCGTACTCCTCTGCGGATGCTTCCCCGATCGCTTCCTTCATGAGCCGGAGGTACCTTTCCCTGCGATCCTGCGCAGCCGCCGCGGGGATATCGTTATACCGATAGGCGCGGATGCCTGATTGTCTCGTAAAAAAGGCGTTCGGCCCGACGATCCCCCGCACCCGTGCATAGTTGATCGGCCCTAAAGTCCGTACTTCTTCCAAAGCCCGCAAATAGGCTGGCGCGAATCTTCTCATATACCCGACCATGACCTGGGCGTCAGAGGCATCCCGCGCCCGGATGATCTCGCGCGCTTCGGCCACGGTAATACACATCGGCTTTTCGACCAGCACATGAATGTTCCTGCGCAGCGCCGCCACCACGCCTTCGGTATGGTACTCCATATTATTCAGGACCAGCACTGCATCCAGCTCTGCCTCCTCCAGCATCTCCTCGGTAGATGAGTAAAGGCGGGTTACGTTGTATTTCTCTCCCATCTTGGCCAGCAGCTGTGGCGAGATGTCGCACAATGCCGTCAGCTCGTAATGCTCCGGCATCGACTCCAGAATCGGCAAATGAATGAGCTGCGCTACTTCCCCGACACCGATGACTCCAACCTTCAATTTCTTCATCCCATGCTCCCCTTATGCTTTACTCGAACTTTCGGCAAACCCAGTTTACCGGCCTTACTTGGGGAGTGTACACTTCAAATAAGGTCATTTCCTTTAATTGAGGACGCGCAGGCAGCAAAATCGAGGAAGAAACGAAGATTGAAGCGAAGCAACCGGAGCTATATTACCAAGGCAACGCTTCACGCTTGTGGAAGAAGCCGCCCGTAGGCCCGTCGTCAGGCAGCGTGGCCAGATAGCACGCCGTCTCTGCCCCTTCCTCGATCTCCATCACTGCCTGACTGCCGCCCATGTCCGTCTTCACCCATCCGGGATGACAGGCGTTGACCTTAATCGGCGTGCCGCGCAGCGCGATGGACAGTTGAGCCGTCCAGGCATTAAGCGCCGCTTTGGAGGCTGTGTATCCAGGCGCAGACGCCTGGCCATACATCTCGTCCGTCAGGATCGTACCGAGTGAGCCGAGGATGCTCGACTGATTGACGATTCGTGCCGCCGGACTACGCTTGAGCAGGGGGAGCAGCGCCGTCGTCAGCGCGTAGGCGCCAAAAAAGTTCGTCTCGAAGCCGCGACGCATCGTATCGACATCGTTGCCTTCATGATCGACATAAACGCCAGCGTTATTAACGAGGATATCAAGCTTGCCGTACTCTGCTGCGATACGGTCCGAGGCGGCCTGGATCTGTTCGGCCTTCGTAATGTCCAGCTCGATCGGATAAGCGCGTATGCCTTCCGTCTGCAATTGGCTTGTTGCTTGCTCAGCCTTGGCGAGGCTGCGCGCGCCTACCAGCACGACGATGTCCTGCTTGCCCAGTTGACGTGCGATTTCGAGCCCGATGCCTTTGTTGGCTCCGGTGATCAAGGCGATTTTTTCGTTCATCATTAACACGCTCCTTCAGGTTAATTATCATTATGTACCTATCGATACAAAATGGACAAAAAGAAATCTACGCCAATAGCGCCACAATATCGGCTGCAATCGACGTCATACGTGCGGGGTCCGGCTTCGTCTTCATCGTCACTGACAGCCCTACTGCAGTTAACGTCAATACGCCGGCGATCGATCCGGGGTTGAGACGGCTCGACAGCTCGCCCGAGCGTATACCCTCCTCGATGCAGGTACGGAACAACGTCGTCAATCGCTCCTGGAATACCCCGGTGATGTCCGCGAATACGGGATCATGAGGAGCCAGCTCCACCATCGTGTTCACGCACAGACAGCCATAGGCGGGATCTCGGCCCGCTGGTCCCTCTACCATGCCCTGGAAGTAAGCGAGCAATGCTTCCTGTACCGATGGGCCGCTCTTCAACTGCCGCTCGACGTAATCAAGGCTGGATGCCACATAGCTGCGCAAGGCCGCCTCGAACAGCTCGCGCTTCCCACCGTACGTCGCATACAGGCTGGGGCGCCCGATCTGCATCCGCTCCGTCAGATCGCCCATCGACGTCGCTTCGTAGCCTTTCTCCCAGAACACTTGCATCGCCGCTGCCAACGCGATCCGCTCATCAAATTCCTTTGGTCGTGCCATAGCGCATCCACTCTTTCTGTACTGTTCGATACAAAATGATTGTATGCGATGATGGCGTGGTTCGTCAAGCAATTTGAGAATCCTGTCAGCCCCCCAGTCTATAATGAAAGGACCATCGTCGAAAAGGGGGGGACTTCCATCGAATCGCCCAAGAAAACAATAGCCGCTTTGTCGTCCCCTCTGCTAGAATGGGAGAAGCTAAAACTTCTGCGAAGAGGAGACTCCACCATGCAAGCGTTGCACCCGTATCGGCTGTTCGGAGTCGGTCTGCTCTTCCTGCTCTCCATCGCACTTATCGTCGGCCTCGGCACCCGCATCCAGCCCCATCCTGATGCCCCGACGGCCGAAGACGGCCTGCTTGACCTGTCGAGCTGGGATGTCCATACGCAGGGATTCGTGCCCCTGAACGGCGAGTGGGAGTTCTATCCGGACACACTGCTCTCTCCTGCCGAGCTGCGGGCAGACAGCGCCGCATCAAGCCGCTCGCTCATCGAGGTGCCCGGCACATGGAAGGGCGAGTCGGACGGGGGCATGAGCAAGAAGGGGATCGGCACGTATCGTCTCAAGGTGCTGATGCCGGGCACCGGTGACGTATCTGGACTGAAGATCAGTAGCATCCGCATGTCGCACCGCTTGTTCGTCAATGGCGAGGAACGCGGAGCCAGCGGTCATCCCGACATCGATCCGGCGATAAACAAGCCAGGCAATACGCCATATACCGTTTTTTTCAGCTCCGACACACGCGAGCTTGAGCTGGTGCTGCAAGTGGCCAATCGGGATTTTATCAATGGCGGCATCGTCAATCCGATATCGTTCGGATCCGCGAGCGACATCGCCCGACTGGACAGTATCCAGGTGGGGATCAATATCGGCATTATCCTCATCCTCGCCCTGTTCGGCGCCTATCATCTGAGCCTCTACATCCTGGGACAGCGAGAACGGGCTTATGTATACAGCGGACTCTATATGCTCTCCCTTATGCTGTGGCATCTGCTCTACGGGGAGAAGCCGCTGCAGCGCATGCTGCCCGATCTCCCGTTTGAACTCGCATATAAGTTATTAGATCTGACCGGGATCTCGGGGATCGTCGCGATCCTCTTGTTTTTTTGCGAGGTAGAGCCCGGCTTGCTGTCGACTAGGCTGCGCAGGCTGCTGCTGTCTCCTGTCCTCCTGTATCTGGCTGCAGTGCTCGCGCTGCCCTACCGGATCCACATCGAATATAAATTTGCTGTTGTATCCTATATTGGGGTCATGGTCGCTTGCCTAACAGCAAGGATGATCGCACTGTCCATCAAGGCCCGCTTCCACGCCTCGGGACGGAGGGAGCTCGTCTGGCTGATTGGCGGCAGTCTGTCGCTCATCGTCTATTTGGTGAACGAAACGCTATACGCCGAGAGCGTATTCTCGTCGGCTCTGGCCGCCAAGTGCGGCGTCATCGGCTTCGTCATCTTTATGAACATCCTGCTGGCAATCCGCTATACCCATGCCTTCGAGCAGTCCGAGCGGCTGTCGCTGCAACTGATCGAGCTGAATCAGCTCAAGGATGAATTCCTGCTCAATACGTCGCATGAAATCAAAACACCGCTGCACGGCATGATGAACATGACCTCCCATGTGCTGCAGGACGAGGAAGGGCGACTGTCGGATCGGCAGAAGCAGCAGCTGTGGCTGGTGAAGGATACATCGATGCGGCTGTCGATGCTGATCCATGATCTGATCGACGTGACCAGGCTGAAGCAAGGGCAGCTGCGCCTGCGACTGGCCGCTGTCGATGTCCGGGTCACTGTACAGATGGTGTGCGAGATGATGCAGTTCGAGCTCACGGGCAAGACTGTGCGATTCGACAATCAGGTCGCGGAAGGCGTGCTCGTGCTGGCGGATGAAAATCGGCTGCGCCAGGTGCTCTACAATCTCGTCTACAATTCAATCCGACATACGGAACAGGGTTCTATCCGTATCCTCTCTTCCGTCTCGGGGCAGATGGTGGCGATCTCGGTCGAGGACACCGGGACAGGGATCGCCGAGGAACGGCGAGAGGCAATCTTCACCTACTGGGAGCAGTCGGACCGCCCTCTGCCGGAGGACGGCTATACCGGGATGGGGATCGGTCTGTACATCAGCCGCAAGCTGGTGGAGCAAATGGGTGGCCAGATCGGCGTGGCGTGGTCCGAGCTCGGACGAGGGACGCGGATGACCTTTTCGCTCCCCTCTGCAGACGCCTCAGCGAGCAGGCTAGAGACGGCAGCAGCGTCCGAGAGGGTGCAGCGGGGCTCTTTTCCAGATGAGTCGCTGGATATTACCGGAGAGCATGAGCATACCGTGCTGATTGTCGACGACGAAGCGTCCAATATCCATACGCTGCTGGGCCTGCTCCGGCAGCACCGCTTCAATGTGCTGACCGCCTTCTCGGCCAAGGAAGCGATGGACAAGCTTAGCCTGCATCCCGCTGTCGACCTCGTCATCCTCGACGTTATGATGCCGGGCATGTCAGGGATTGAGCTGTGCCGGACGCTGCGCAGCCACCATTCGATCCTTGATCTGCCAATCCTGTTCGCGACGGTCAAGGATACACCGCAGGACATCGCGCTTGGCTTCCAGGCAGGGGCCAACGACTATGTAACCAAGCCGTTCGAAGGCGAGACGCTAATCGCCCGCGTGCAGACGCTGATCGCGATGAAGACGTCAATCCGCGAGGCGGTCCACAATGAATATGCGTTTTACCAGGCACAGATCAAGCCGCATTTTTTGTATAACGCGCTGAGCAGCGTCATCTCGTTCTGTTATACGGATGGCGAGAAGGCGGCGCATCTGTTGTCCGTTCTCAGTCAGTTCCTCCGCCATATCCTCGATCTGGACCGCTCCCACCTGTATTTCAGTCTGAGCCGGGAGCTGGAGCTGATCGAGGCATATGTCGAGATCGAAAAAGCGCGCTTCGAGGATCGATTCCAATTCGTATGCGAGGTGGACCCGCTGCTGCACCATCTGGAGATTCCCGCGCTCTGCATCCAACCGCTCGTGGAGAATGCAATCCGTCACGGCCTGTTCGAAAAGGACGGCCCCGGCACCGTCGTCTTGCGCATACGCAACGGAGCATCCGGCATCGAGATCACCGTACAGGATGATGGTATCGGTATCCCGCCAGAGCGACAGCGGCAGCTGCTGGCGGAGGAGAGTCAGGAGGAACGAGGGATCGGGCTGGCCAACATCCGCAAGCGGCTGGGCAGCCTGCCCGGCGCTTCGCTGCAGCTCGTATCCGAGCCAGGACGCGGCACGACCGTAAACGTCCTGCTGCCTGCAGCATCAGCAGTCGCCAGAGAGTCCCGACGTATCCCGTAACTCGCCATAACTCTCTGCGATGCAGCATGACATACTAAGACTCACCCAATGCTCACCATTACACTCCGGGGAGGATCACCCTTGTTCCGCACAGTTATCGTTGAAGACGAGAAGCCGATACTCGAGCTGATGAAAGTGGTAGTCGGCCGCAATTCCCACTACACGATCGTCGGCGCCTATACCAATCCGCTCGAGGTGCTCCGTCACATCCCGGAGCTGCGGCCCGATGTAGTGTTCCTCGACGTCGAGATGCCGAAGATGAGCGGCCTGGAGCTGGCTGAGCAGATCAACCGGATCTCGGACAATACCATCATCGTGTTTACGACCGCATACAAGCATTATGCCCTCGAGGCGTTCCAGGTCGAGGCGATCGACTATATCCTGAAGCCAGTCACACCGCTCGCTATCGAACGCGTAGCCTCGCGTCTGCTCAAGCAGCATCGTTCATCGGCGTCATGGACGCCGCAGGAATACCGCATCCGCTGCTTCGGCGGCTTCGAGCTGATCCAGCCGGACAATAGCAGGCTACGCCTGCGGACGCGCAAGACCGAGGAGCTCTTCGCCTATTTCCTCTGCCACGCAGGCAAAGAGCTCGACAAATGGCATCTCGTCGAGCTGCTCTGGCCGGATACGCCGGAGGAGCGGGCACTGCCCAGTCTACATACCTCCATCTATTCCTTGAAAAAGGGCTTGAAGGCGCTGGAGCTCGGAATCGATATTCGCAAAACGAGCGAGGGTTATCGGCTGGAAATGGGCGATCAGGTATGCGATTTAATGGCGTTTCAGCAGTTTGAATTTGCTGCGCGGGAAGAAGGATGGGATACAAGGCAGGCGGAATATTTGTGCTCGCTGTATAAGGGGCCGTTGCTGGAGGGCAAGCCGTATCTGTGGAAGTCCGGGCAGGAGGTTGCTTATGAGAAGCAATATGCCGCACTGGTGCGCGAGCTGACGCGGCGCGATATGATCGCCCAAGCATGGGACCGAGCGGAGCATCGTCTTGATACGTACCTGTCCATCTATCCACTGAGCGAGGAGATGAACCTGGGACTAATCGAGCTGTACACGCAACGCGGCACGCCAGGGCGGATCGCTAGCCACTTTGCCGCCTTCGAGGCTGCCTGTCTCCGTGAGTTAGGAGTCCCGCCCTCTCGCGAGATGAGAGAGCGGGTCGCAGCTTATGCCGATGGCGGCGAACGGTGACAGCTGCAGCTGCGAGTGTGCGGCTACAGCTGCACGTTAGAGCGTCTCGGTCGTCAGCGTGAAGCCGTCGATAACGACCTCCTCATCCACCTCGATGAGGATGCACCGTTTGCCCCGATAATTGACCTGTTTCACGTATTTCAGATCCTCCGGGCTGACGGCGATCGAGGCGACCTTCGTCTGGATTTTGATCGATTTGGAGTTGAACTTGGGGATGACGCTGCTCGCCTTCAGCTCATAGTTGCGGTCGTCGGCGACAGTGCGGAACGCCTCCTCCACCCGCTCTGTCGTCACATTCTCTATCCCGCTGACGGTCAACAGTTGCTCCACATCGCGATAATCCAGCTTCGGCGGCTCCTCCTCCTCGTTGTCCTCGATGACCCGATGAATTTCCTCGTAGACCTGGGCAATGGTGGCTGCATCCAGCTCATCGCCAGCCACCTCTTTTACGATCTCTTCGAAGATCGTTCGTTCCTCCAGCGCTGTCACCGTTCGCTCGGCATTAAGCACCTGCGTGATGAACTTAGTGTTGGGTTCATTGATCTTGCCGACGCAATACAGCACGCGGTTCACATCCGATACATTGTCGGTCACACTCGGATAGAGGAAGCCTTGCTCCGGCGTGCTGAGTTTGATGATCGGATCGACGTTGACGTTGTACTTGAACTCCCGCTCGACGTAGTCGAACAGGAGCGACTTGCGCTGCTGCTCGGTCGAGTTGACGCTGCACAGGATGAACGGATGGGAGAACATCTCGTCCTTCTCGCTCGTCTCCGCCTCGTCGTTGCGGCTCTTGGTCGGACGGTAATAATGGCCGCGGACGAACGTGACCACCGTATCGCGCTCATACGTGTTGTCGGTCAGCATCTTCTCCACCAGGTGCAGCATCAGGTTCATCCACTCCTCGGTGTCGCCGGTCACCATCCCCTGATGCAGCAGCACGCGAGTCGGGTCCTCCGCTTCCTCCTGGAATTTCAGCTCGAACAGCTTTTGATCGAGCTCGCCGGTCAGCAGTTTTTTGAAGTTGAGCATATACAGCTCCTGCTTTTCCCGGTCGACCAGCGCGAACGGCTGGCACTCGTAATGGTAGATTTCATCGCTTTCCTTCATAATATAGACGTTTAGAATGTCATGAATGGTAAGCATTTCATGGTCCAGCTTGAACTGCTTGCGAATATGGGCAACTTCTTTTTTGATCATCGTTGTAGAGACATCTCCTAACGTAACTACACTTGTTTTGCTCCGCTATGCGAATGTGCGTTCCAATTTATTGTACCGTCGCTAGCTGTAAAAGAAAAGTCCCTGCATCTGCCAAGCCAAAATAAAAAGCAGCCGGATCTGCGACATACTCGCGATCCGGCTGCTTGCTCTTGAAAAACTATCCTTCGGTGTAGAGCAGCTGCCTTGCTATTACGCTTAGCTAACTACACGTTAAGGATGCAGCCACTCGTCCAGAATCATCTGTGCAACTGCAGCGAGCGTCCCAATCGAGATCTCCCCTGTGCCCAGAACATCCGCCTTTTCGATCTCGCTCCAGCCCGTATCTCCTTGGGCAACGCCGTAATAACGCGCGATAATGGACAAGTCCCTGATGGAAACGGCTGTGGAGCCAGCCACAAGCGTAACAAGCTTCTGCGCGAAGGCGGACAGAGCGGCATCAAGCGCGGCTGTGGCTTGGTCCACCTGAGATTGGGTAGCGCTGCTAAGCGTATATACTGCATCTGCAGACGTAATCGCATCCAGGAGCAAGGCCTTGGAGCCTGGCTCGTAAAGCCCGAGTACATGCCCTTCAGTCGCTTTGCTGTGACGGCCTTGCGCCAGGATTAGCTTATTGCCCAGAGCTGTCTTGTCTACTTGCGCACCAGGTACGACCGATTGATAGAATGCGCTGATCGAGGCGTTCAAAGCCCCCAGAGCCGCATCCACCTGAGACTGTGTGGCGGCAGGATCTCCGTTCACTGCCGTTGCTGCCTGTATTGCCGCTTGCAGCAGGGCCTTGGAGCCAGGGGCATATTGGCCTGGCAGAGCGCCTTCGGTGGCTTGATCATGAAGGCTTTGCGCTGCTGCAATGGCAGCCGCAAGCGCCGAGTGCTCAGCCTCGGTTATTGCCAGTTCAATGTTCGCTTCACTACTATCCAGCGACGCGCTTGCGTCGAATAACGATACATCAAAGCGCTCCAGTGCCACCTGGGTTACTCCAGGCGTAACATCGTCCTTAACTTTAGCGTGGAGCTTGAACAGTGGGCCGACATCGTCAATCGCATATTGCTCGCCTTGGCTGAACATGAGGATGCGAATTTTGCCCTGGGCTTCCTGAACCGCGCTCGCAACCGTATAATTGGACCTCAGCAGTTCAATCGCTGAGCTTGCAAGCGATACGGAGCTCCCGTTCGCAATAGTGGCGAAGGTTAACAGCTCCGGATCATAATCGACAATAACATCAAGCGCTGTAAAACTGCCCTGAAGCTCGGACACGCCAAAAGTGAACGACAGCTCCCCCCCGCTCTGCAACGCGGCATGGCTTCCTGCAAGTGTGGCGGTACCGCCTTGCAACGGAACGCCAGGACCATCGCTTACCTTGTGCAGTACGATGTAGTCCAGGTTGAGCCCGGACGTAACATTCGTCATCGTCATCGTATGCGCGCCTGCTTCGAGCTGGAATACAAGGTCATTGCCCTGACTGTCCTGTAGCAAGGCGTTGTCATAGTCGCTCCATCCGCCTTGCGTTTTGGGATAATGGAAACGATACGTAGCGCCGTCATCCATCTGGAAATCTCTGAGCGATGTAAGCGCCGAGGATGAATATTTCATACCGATCCGATACTCGCCGGCTTCCGGGACATCAAACTCCCACGCCAATCTGTGACCTATCTTATCCCAATTATAAAACATGTTGCCTAGCGGATTGCCCGTAGTGTGCGATAGACCGCGATCCGCAATCGTCACCGTTCCGCCTTGCTGCTGCGTGAAATCCTCGCCTTCAATAAGCACTCCTTGCTTGAACTGCTCGTCTTCGGCTTCAACCGGTGTAATTAAGCCGCCGATGGCTCCGCTAGGCGTAACCGCATTGGAGGCACTGGAGGGCAAGCTGCTTCCTGCAGCGTTGACAGCCTTCACTGTAAAGGTGTATGTCGTGCCGTTCGTCAAGCCGGTGAATGCAATAGGGCTTTCCGTTCCGCTTACGACCTTGCCCCCAGGCGAAGCTGTAACCACGAATTCGGTAATCGCGCTTCCTCCGTCATTCGCGGGCGCTGTGAAAGCAACCACGGCTTGACCATTGCCAGCCTCGGCAGTTACCTCGGTAGGCGCCCCCGGCGCCGTTGCCGCCGGGACATTCTCATGCAGCTGTCCGATGTACGTATGGTTATTTCCTGCATCATGCAGATGCACATGCTTCCCTGCTAGCGACTCGTCATGGAAGATCCCTTTGCGGATCGTTGCGCTTACCTGGTCGCTGGACCAGTCTTCAATATCCAGAATCGTAATTTTCTTCGACGCATCGTAATCAGCATTGTCCGTAATTTCGATCCGGGCTGCGGCACCTGGACCTACCGCTTGATAAATATCGGCAAAGTAGAGATGCTGATTGTTGGCGATATTAAAGCCGCCAAGATGACCCGGCATTGTGAAGCGGTCAAAGCCAATTCGGTCTGCGCCGTTAGCGCTCCAGAGACCGGTTCCTTCATAGTCCTGAGTTGTGACCATTCCCATGCTCGTGTCCGTCAGACGATACAACCCATCCGAGTCTACCGCAGAGCCGGCAACGGGACCGCTTTTCACCCAAAATTGCTTCAACATGGGTGCCGCGCGCCAACGGGTTCTATCGTTGGGATCGCGCATGCCGCTTTCTGATCGGTCCGCCGTTGCAATTGGAGCATCGTTGGAGCTCACCTTGTAGCCTGGCGTGAAATATTTCCCAGACCCATACCAGGCGGGCGAACTGGAGAAGACATCAGATTTTGTATTGTGGGGATAGCCGTCGGCATCCAGATAGTGCCATATCCCCTTGATTCCCCAGCCATCCGTCCATGTCTGTAGCGTCTCATATGCGTTGTCCTGATGTTCGGCAGGCCAATACACGTAATAATGCTCGTAAAATTCGGTATGACGCTCGGTATCCAGAACGTAGATCTTCTTAATAGGCGTACCGATTTCAACGCCCTTGCCATAAGGCAGCTCCGGCACAGCTGCTACTGTTGGCGTACCCGAAGCTTCTGGCACTACAGTTCCCCGTCCGATCGGGTTATTGGTCGATAATGACGATCCCGGCGTTTCATCCGCCAACGTTTGCCGATAGAGCATCGTTGGACCCAGGTCGCCGAAGTCGAATGTGCCGTCAGTGGAGACAACAAGCTCGCCGCCTTCCACCAAGCCATCCGTCGCATACCAGCCCAGCTCGGCGTCGCCCCCAGATACACTCGCCGGATTCACTACAGCATCCTTATCGATCTTTTCTGTGCTGATGACAATATTGTCAAAGTACCGGTTTTGATCGCGAGGAGCTCCGTTATTCCAGTAGTTCTCGAACAGAACCGTATTGATGCCGTATTCCTCATAATTCCCAACCCAGTTCATATCCGTCTTGCTCGCTTGCAGCGTATTGTTAATCCAATATTCAAAGACGCCATTGGATTGGCCCGGGTCATTGAGCTTGATGTGAACCTCGATGCTGTACCACTTGCCAACATAGTCCTCGCTAAAGATAGGCGTTAGTCCCTGCTTGATGCCCAACCAGCGTAAATTGTCAAAATCATTGTATTTGGTGGTCAGCAAATTGCCGGTCTCGTCCGTTCCCGACGCGGGATCAAGCAGCAAATAATTTTCCCTGGCTCCGCTGTTGCCGCTCCATACATGACCGATAAAAGGCTGCGCCCAGCCGGGCGTCAGCGAGGTAACCCGCGACAGCTTGTAGCCGCCGCCACCGGTCCAGTCCTCGTCATGCTTCAAATACATCCGATAATACAGCTCGCGAATAATCTCGCCGTTGTGAGAAACGGGAGCTTCATATGAGCTTGGCGTTTTTCCGAATGCAACCTTCATGCCTCCGGCGCCGGTTACGCCTTGCTTGAAGGCTCCTTTCACGGCTGTAGAGCCGTTCCAGCCCTCACCGGCGGTGCGATTATTGCTGACAAAGGATTGGCCCTCGAAATACTGATTGCTGCGATCTTGCTCGAAGTCATCGCAAAAAATCCAGGCGGGATCGGGGTTGGCGCATTCATTGACAGGCGCAGGGATAATCCACTCTGTACCGGGAATATCCGGCAGCTGCAGCTCCTCGGCATATTGCACAGCGCCCGATTGAGCGTAAGACGGCACAGGCGAACCGCCAGCCATTGCAACCATGACAACAAGCAACAGACATAGTGCCAGCTTCAGCAATTTGAATGCCTTCTTGCTTTGAAACGACATACATGAAGCACTCCTCTCATTTAAAATAGGGACAAGCATGTTGAAACGCTTGCAAAAAGTAGTGTACTGGGCGCCTTTAATTATGGAAATGTCCGGTATTTATAATGAAGTATCTTAAATTAAACTGCCTGGACGACTTCTTAAATTCAGCCCATGCTTCGTAATTTCGGAGCATGGGCTGAACTAACCCGGCCCGTCCGTGCCGATGCTAACGGTTGAGCTCCTTTGCGAATGCAGGCTTACCTGCGGCTAAACCGCATGCCAAATATTTCGAGCATTCTCCATTCCAATAGCGGTACCCTTCAAGCAGTCCTCGGCGCCTTCAAATTCCACGGAAATACATCCGTCATACCCTGATTGCTTAATAATGCGCAGCACCTCCCACATCTCGATATCGCCATTCCCGACAATCGCGCCTCGCAAGTAATCACCGGTGCGCGTCCTGAACCAGCCTTGTCCCGGATTGCGATAGGAGGGACGCAAATAAAAATCTTTCAGATGAATCATTGAAGCATAGGGAACGGCTCGTTTCACGGCGGCAACCGCGCTTTCATCCGCGCACATGAAATTGCCGATATCCATCGTCAGTCGAAAATTGGGCCGGTCAACCTCATGAATCAGCCGAAGCACCCGCTCGCTGGACTGTACATGAAAGCCGTGATTTTCAATGCTGGTCATAATGCCCAGCGGGGCGGCATACTCGGCAATACGTCTGCAGGCGCTTGCGATTGTGGACACATCGGCTTCGAATTGAGCTGGTGTCGCCTCATCTCTTGATCTCCAGGCAGCGTCATGACGCATACGCGATACGCCAAGCCGATGCGCAATATCGACATGTCGAAGGATTTGTCGAATCTCAGGCTCCAGCGTATCGCCCTGAAGCAAATCGCCCCCCACAGCATAGTTGGACAATAATAGCCCGCGACGTGCGGCATACTCGCGAATACGTTCGGGGAGACCGGGCTCCTCCATGTCGATGTAATTGCCGGGCGCGATTTCAATATGCTCTCCGCCTTGCTCTGCGGTCCAGTCGATGACATCGAATACGTCCATCTTTCCCTCACGCATCAGCCTGGCCATGCTGTAGCAGGTAATGCCCAATTTCATCGCTCTCATTCCTCTCTGATCAATGATGAGCGGCATAGCAACAAGGGGAACGCGATTCTCATCGTACGTTCCCCCGAGGCTTACCTCCCTCTATAGCTGCGCGATTGGTCCGCGCATGTCTACCGGCTTGCCGCTGCGCGCCGATTCGTTAGCGGCTAGCGTTACCTCCGCGGTTTTTAACGCATCGTCATAAGTAGAGCGGATCAAGCTGCGGTTGCCTGTGCGAATCGCTTCGATAAATGCGTCATTCTGCGCTTGGAAGGTGCTCGCGGTGTCTCCTTCATACACCATGGTTCGTTCTCCTTCCACAATGGTGAGCTGGCGGCCGGATAGCGTCAGCTTGTAATCCCGTCCCAGCACCTCCACGCTGCTGCTCCAGTCCGATTGTATACATGAGGTATCGATATGCCCAACCGCGCCCGACTCAAAGTCGAGACAGACCGTTGCGACAGCCGGGATCGTGGCGCCAGGCTTATGATCCAGCAAGCTGAAGTTCATTCGCGCGTACACGGTTTTCACATCTCCGGCCAAATAGCGGGTCGTATCGACCGTATGCGTCGCTTGCTCGACCAGTTGGCCGCCCGACTTGGTCATATCGCGCCACCATGGCGTCTCCACAAAACCGGATAAGTAATGTGCACGAACCATGGCGATCGTCTTGCCATGCAGATATTCCTTGGCATGCTGGACAACTTGCTGGTAACGCAAGCAGTAACCAGAGGATGCCATTATGCCTGCTTGCGCAATCGTCGACGCCTTGGAGCGGATAACCTCCATATTCAACCCAAGCGGCTTCTCCACCATCAAGTGAATGCCTCTGCCAGCCGCCTTTTCCTCCAGATCGCCGTGTGCAAACGGCGGAACGCAGATAAATAACGCATCAGGCTTCTCGCGATCCAGCATAAGATCCATATCGCTGTAAGGCTTTAGGCCATAAGCATGAGCGGCGGCTTCCGCGCGCTCCGGCACAACATCGCATGCCGCTACGACTTCAGCATGCTCATTTTCGCCAAGCGCCTTGAGATGGGTCTGAGCGATCCCGCCCACTCCTGCGAATGCAATACGTACTCCCATTTCTATTCCCCCCAAGGAGAGCTGATTTTTAATCCTTCTTATACAACCTCGCCGTGAATCAGTACGTCCAGATGGCGGCTCGTGTCATATACCGCCTGGAGCGGGTAGGCCGCATAAGCGCCAACCTCGGCGGTAATCGTATCCGCATAGCCGATATCTCGCAACGCCTGCATGACTAGCGGCCATTTCACATCCCCGGCAAGCAGCGGCACAAAGCCTTGTCCCGTGCCGACGGCTCTGCGGAAGTCCTTGGCATGAACCTTCCGAATGCGGGAGTCCAGTATCCGAATCCACTGCTCCGGATGTCCATACAGCATCACATTGCCGATATCAAAGTAAACGCCAATCGAAGCGGATTCGAATCCATCGATAAAAGCGACCATTTCCGTCGGCGACAATAGAAATTTGCTCCATACATTCTCAATGGCAATAGTTACGCCCAGACGCTCCGCATGCGGCAGCAAGCCTTCTAGCGATTCGACGCTGCGCTGCTCCAGCAGCTCGTACGAGGTGTCGTCATCTATACAGTATCCGGCAACCGTCAGTATCGTATCGATCCCAAGGGCATGGGCCGTCTCCAGTTGCCTGGAGACGATCTCTTGCCCTCTTCGACGCACCTCCGGCTGTGGGGCCGACAGCGAATGCTCCCACATCAGTCCACAGGAGAGGCTGCGCAAGGTAATGTTGTGCGTGGTCGCCATACGCCTGATTGCAGCCAGCTCGTTTGGGGTCGACCCCATATTCGGCCCGATTGCGCCTGCCAGACCCAAATTCAATTCGAGTGCGTCATATCCAGCCAAACGGACATGCTCAAATACCGATTCCAGCGGCATATCCTTGGGAAATGCCCAATGATTAATAGATTTCAACATGTGATCTACTCCTTCAACGATCCGATCATGACGCCTTTGACAAAGTACTTTTGCAAAAACGGATACAAGACCAGAATAGGCACCGTCGCTACCATAATCGTCGCATATTTGATCGTCTGCGCAACTTGATGCCGGGCATCTGACGGTATGCCAGTCAGCATCTCCTCCATGTTGTTCGTCAACAATACTTCGCGCAGCACAAGCTGAAGCGGAAACTTACTTGCGTCGGTCAAATAAATGAGGGCGCTGAAGTAGGAATTCCAATGGCCTACCGCATAAAATAAGGTCATCACAGCCAGGACGGGCAGCGAGAGCGGGATAATGATTCGGAACAGAATCGTGAAGTCGTTCGCTCCATCGATCCGGGCCGACTCCTCCAGGCTGTAAGGCACTGCCTGAAAGGACGTTCGCATAACAATCAAATTCCATGTATTGATGGCCGCTGGAATAATAAGCGCGCCGCGTGTATTGTAAAGCCCCAGATCGTTGATCAGCAAATAGGTGGGAATAAGTCCTCCGCCAAAAAACATCGTAATCATAATCATAATCATCAGTTGCTTCTTGAGCATGACGTTGCGCCTGGATAATACGTAGGCCCCAAGGCTTGTCATGAGCAGGTTGAAGGCAGAGCCTACCACAACATAAAAAATCGTATTTCGATATCCGCCCACGATGTTTTCATTGGTTAATACCGTTCGGTAGGCCTCAAGCGAAAACCCCTGCGGCGCCCACATGATTCCACGATGCTTCATCAACTCCACCGCGTCGCTGAGCGAAGCGAAGAGTACGTAAATAAACGGATACAAGGTGGTGGCAATGAGCGCCAGCATTAATACGGTATTGAATAGATCGAAGGTCAGCTCTCCCGCGCTCCGCTTTTGTCTCATACCAATCTCCTCTTTACCACAGACTCGTCTCGGATACTCGCCTGCTAATATTATTGGCCAGGATCAGCAACAAAAAGTTGATGACGGAGTTAAACAAGGAAACCGCCGTGCTAAAGCTGTAGCTGGCCTCCAAAATCCCTTTGCGGAATACGTAAGTCGATATGACATCTGCCGTCTCATAGGTCAACGGATTATATAGCAAGATGATCTTCTCATGTCCTACGCTCATCATGTATCCCATCTGCAGGATCAGCATAATGATGACAATAGGCATAATACCCGGAATCGTAATATGAAGCACCTGCCTCCATCGTCCGGCGCCATCTACGGTCGCCGCCTCGTACAAGGTCGGGTCAATATTCGAAATCGCTGCCAAAAAAATAATCGTCGACCAGCCCAAGCCCTGCCAGATGCCTGAGCCGACATAGATCGCCCGGAACCACTCCGCCTTCTGCAAAAACGGTATGGCGTCCCCGCCCAACAGCATAATAAACTGGTTGATCAGGCCATCGCGTGCGACAAAGTCTGTGATCATGCCCGCAATAATAACGACCGATATAAAGTGCGGCAAATAAGAAATCGTTTGAACGGTTCGCTTGAACCAGGACCTCCGAATTTCATTGAGAAGCAAGGCGAACAGGATCGGCATCGGGAATCCAAATAGTAATTCATAAAAGTTAATCATCAACGTATTTTTGATTAAACGCCAGAAGTAGTAGCTGTTAAAGAAGCTCAAAAAATGCTTGAATCCGACGAACGGGCTGTTAAGAAAGCCGGTACTGGGACTGTAATCGCGAAACGCAATCTGAATGCCGTATATAGGAAGATATTGAAAAATAAAATAATAGGCTACTACCGGAAGTGCCATCAAATAGATATATTTATTGCGCCTTAAGTCGCGCAGCAGCCGTATCCAGTAAGGAGGCGAAGCGGCAATGCCGCTCGCCCTTCCCGACGTTTCCATTTGCTTTCGCTTTAATAATTGCATAGGCTGTCTCCAATTCAGATTGATATTATCGCTTCAAGTAACGCTCGTAAGCCGCTTGCTGTATGGCGACGGCGCGTTCAATGCCCATATCCTTCATCGTAGCGACGAATGCATCGAATTTCTCCATTGGCTCGATTCCCATGACAAACTTGTCTACCTGTTCGTTAACAAACGTATCGATATCATTCATAATAGACGCATATTCGCTGCCTTCCTCCGGAGTAAGGGTCAATCGCGGAATATGCTTTTTATTCTCGGCCTTCATCCATGTCTCCAGAGAATCGATTCCATTCCGGTTGGCTGCCGATTTCTGTTCCATAATGCGTTTATCCTGTACGAATGGACCATATGCGCCAGACAACGTTGTTCTGCCCATAAGCTGCGTATCGGTCAAAGCTTCGTTGTTGAAGGTAGGGACCCCGTCTACCATATCGTATGACAACCCTTCAATTCCGAAATTGAACAATATACTTCCCTCGGGGCTGTAGTTGAAATCAAGCCATTGCACAATCGCGGGAACGTTCTGGGCGGAGGTTGTAATCGCCGCGCCATTGCCAGTGTAATAAGGATCCTGATGACCGATGATCGGCATTGTGCCTTTGGTGATGACAGGATATGGAGCCGCTTTCATCTCAAATGTAGGATGACTATCCTTCATTAAGGCATTGTATTTGCCCACGGTATACTGCACATGAGCCCCCAGTTGATCGCCCGTCAGCTTCGCATCGCGCAGTTTGCCGTCTGTTGTCAGATAATCCTGGTCGATCAGGCCTTCCGCGTACCATTGGCTCAGCAACGTAATATACTCCTTGAATTGCGGGGTGTACCAGCTATGCTTGACGACTCCATCTTCCTGGATCAAGCCGTTGGTGATGCCATAAGCTGCCTGGAAGCCTAGTTGGCTCCACTTGTAGTAAAGCGGAATTTCATCCGCTTGGCCGTTCTTGTTCGGATCATCGTTTTTAAACGCGGTTAATACGGTATGCCACTCTTCCAAGGTTTCCGGCATAGCCAGCTTGAGGTTATCCAACCAGTCCTGACGGAGCGCAAGCCCCATAAAGGTCAACAGAAAAGGATCGCCGCGATAGAAGGGAAAGGCAAAGATTGTGCCGGTATCCGTACTGATGATTTTGCGCATGTCCGGATTTTCCTCCAGCAGCTTCGACAGGTTGGGCGCATAATCCTCGATGTAGTCGTTCAGACGAATAATCTTGCCGTCGGCGATGGCCTTCTCGGGTCCGCCAGGCATCGAAATCCAGCCCGACTCAATGACATCCGGCAGCTCCCGCGAGGCCATCATCAGATTAAAAGCTTCGTCGCTTTGCGGGTGAATAAACTCGACATCGACCCCGGTCAATTCCTGCTTCTTCTTGTAAACCTCGTGCTCGCCAAGGTTTTTAATGGACGCTGCGGCCTGACTGTTCAGATAGACCCAGTAAGACAGCTTATCAAGCTTTTCAAGCGGCGGCTTTTCGACTGGCGACTTCTCGCTCTGTACCGGCTCCGACGGCTTGGCAGACGGATCTGCGTTGGATGATGTGTTGGGCGAGTTGCCCACGTTTGTCGTGCTGCTGCAGCCGATAAGGGCTGCTATCGTCAGAACTGCCAGGCCGGCATGCAAGCCGGATTTCATGTTGACCTTCCCTTTCATGCGTTGTCCTCCTTCAATTTGCATTTATGGTTGAGCGGAATCATGTGACGAGCTTCCCTCGACATCATCATGCCTTATATCACACCAACTCGATATGTCCCATCCTTCCGGTCTATAGGTCAGATTTCACTTTAACGATGTTCTACATTTAAACTCGAAGCTTAATCCTTCAGATAATCGCGATATTTCCCTGGCGTCACGCCAACAACCTTTTTGAATACACGAATTAACCCCGCATCCTTGGCATAACCGACCAACTCCGCAATGCGATTTAAGCTGAGCGCAGGATCATGGAGCAGTTGCTTGGCCCGCTCAACACGAATACGAGTCATATAATCGGCCAGATTAATGCCTTTGTGCTTCTTGAAGAAGCTGGACAAGTACTGCGGGCTCAAGTCGAATTGCTCCGCGATCGAATTCAGACTGAGCGAATTGTCTGCGCAATGCTCCTCAATATACGCTGCGATATGCTCGGCCAACACGACGCCCGGATCGCGTTGCGCTGCAAGGACGCTTTCGCAAATCGCTTGGTAGATCTTCCGAATCTGCCCTTGCATCTCAATTAGCGTGGAGCAATTCGACAGCTCGGTTAGCGGGTCGAAATCGTCCACAAGCAGATGCTGCACGCGCTCCGTTGAATCATTCCAGATCCTGATCAGCGTGCTCATCATATTAAAATAAAGCAGCTTGCCCATCTCCAGTGAGATGTGCTTGGAATGAAAGTTCATCTGATCGATATGCTTCATCAATTGATCGGCCTGTTCAAAGTCCCCCGATTTGATCGCGTTAGCCAGCTGCATCTCCAGCTCCATCGGGTAATAGTATCGGGCTTGATCGCGCAGCTCATTGATTTCACGATAATAGGTCAAGCTGCTCTTGCCCTTGACGATGCGATATTCCATCGCCTCCATTGCTTCCGAATAGCGCATCGCGATGTCCCGGCAGTGCGGACGAATGTCGCTGACGCCGATGCTCAATACAATTCTGAATTTGGTTTCAAGGATGCTTTTTAATTCCTTGATCACCGACTCGAGATAGCTCGTCCGCTCTTCCTCATCATAGATATGCAGATTAACGACAAGCACAAGTCTGTTCAACTCGGTCTCCACCGCATACGCCACACCTCTGCGACCTAGCAGCTCCTGGCTGATATTGGATAGGATGAAACGAATCATAGCCCACTGCTGCTCGGCGTTATCCAGCTCGTCCTGTCGGAAGTCGTCAACATTAAGGATAACAACGGCAAACCAGTCGGAATCGAAACGTAGTCCCATAAATCGCAATGCATCTTCATTCAACGATTGCGGCTCAACGAGGCCATTGAGAAGCCGGTTCAGAAAGTTGGATTGTATCAAGGGCACCTGCTGATCTACCACAACCTTTAACGCTTGCTCCGATTGCCAGGATTTCGATAATGATGCTTCGATGAAGGAAAATTCCTCCGTTATTCGACCCCGATCATTGCTGTCCCGCAGAAGAATCGATGACACGAGATTGTGGATTGGACTATATAATCGTTTGGATAATAGATAAGCGCCCAGCAAACCGAATAAAATGCATATGCCCAGCAGCGATAACGCCCACAGCTCGGCGCGATTGACCTTGGCCATCATAACGGAGCGAGGCACCATCAACATATATTGCCACCCCGTCTCCTTCGATACGAATTTGGTCGCCATTAACCGTTCGCCGTTTATATTCTTGGTGAACTCCGTAAACTTTCCTTCAACAAGTTTATCCAGTCCCAGTTCCGATGCCGGGACGTTATCCTCTGCGCCGGATTGAATCAACAACCTTCCATCCCGATCGGCAACATAAATTTTGGCTTTATTGGGGCCTTCCAGATTGGACAGCATGCTTCGAATTTGTTCGGCGTCGATCAGGACGACTACAGCGCCATCAGACGGGCCTGACTTGCCAATCGGAATCGAGCGACGATAAGTGATCAAGCTGCTGCTCCCGCCAGACGTCCGTCCGCTCACATTCATGGCAGGTAGAAAAGTGGCTTGATCGCTGCTGTTTCTTAGAAAGGAGAGCCAATCCTCCTGACTTAAACTTTCATAGTTATAGTAAAGGTTGTAAAAGTCGTTTGCCGCGCTTTTGACATAAGGCGTGACGATAACATCATGTTTGTTGAAATAGACATAGCGATCTTGTATAAATTCGTTGGTTAAAAAGTGGAAAGTAAGCGTGTTCATAATGTCCTTGAATTGATAAATGGAGTGCGCTCCTACAGCTTCCTTGCGCGAAAACATATGATTAATTTGGGGGTGGAAGGCCACTTGAGCGGCCAATTGCTCAACCTCAAGCAAGCGGCTATCGATCATGAGGCTTACTTGCCTGAGCATCGCAGTGCTGGAGCTTTGGACATCCCCTTTAATCAAAGCGTTCATATTGTGGTACAACACGGACGTCAGCGCTGTTGGAAAGGTCAACATAAGTAGAAATGCCAGAAACATCGTTAAGAAAAAGTTTGTTTTCCTGCTCATGTCCATCTCCTTCCCGTATGATGGAGGCAAGCTTATAGCTTGATCCCGCTGGCCGAGCCCAGTCTGCGCCCAGAGAGCAGATAGCTCTTGGCGCTCCGCTGCAAGGCTGTCGATTCCGGGTATTCCGCATAATCGGCGCACACTTTTTGGAATATGCGTTCCTCCGCCTGACGCGAGTCGGGATTGAGCTTATATACTGTAAAGTGGCGTTGAAACTGCAAGATGTTGGAGTCAGCCTTAAGTACATGCCGAAGGTTGGGCTCAAGCATCCAGCTGTGACATACGAACACTGGCTCCACGCCTCTGAAGAAGCGACGGGCAAGCTCGAATGACGCTTCGACCTTGTCGGGGGCCAAGGGTTCGCCTGCCGGAATATGGACATTTAGCACGATTTGATTTTCATACGTCCTTTTCCCTGCCACGACTACGTCGGATTTCAGGGTATAGGGATGGAACTGAAGTCTGCCTAATCGGAACAGGCGCAGACGCAGATGCTCCTTAAACCATCGAAATTCCTGCAAGCCGTATTCCCCGAACTGTTCCTTGCAAACCAAACACCAAATCGCAAGATCCGAAAAGGTATCATAATAGATCGAATCATTGATCCCTCTGCTGACGTATTCTTCATGCAGCTCAACCGCGAATCGGATATATAGACACAGAAGGCGTGCCCGATATCCTGGCAACTGCTCCGCATGTTCAAAAAAGGCTACATAATCATCGTAAAACAATCGTTTGGCGGCATCATATTCCGTGGCGCTCATATTGCAGCCCAGAACCACATCTATGGCTTCGGAAGGCAACGCGATGCCATAGCACAATTGTTCGATATTCATTAAGGCAGACTCCTCCTCTTATTGCTGTAGGCGAGCTTGAGTCGCCTTCTGATCAGTTGTTTCGTAAAACTTGAACAAGGTATCGAACAATATCATATGATGATCCAATATTTCATCATGCGTACATCTTAATCGACCAAAATCCAATCCCATATTCGTCTCGTACGTACAGCTAATCCCCCCGCAAACATGATGCATGGCAGAATCTATACCCAATGCGGCAGGACGCTCTTCATCTTCCGGTCGGCCTTCTGCTTCATGGATGTAATACTCCAGTCCTCTTGCCTCGCAAGCCTCTTGGACCATTCGGTTAAACAGGTTCTGACCCTCCCGGGCAGCACGATGGACATACGAGGTTTTAAGAATTTGATTGATGCAATTGTCTCCGCCATGGAGATGCAGACAGAAGTCTGCAGCTTCGAGCTCGGCCACTTCAAGCAATAGTCTGGTTTCCTCAGCCATGGGGCTGTAGAATCGGTCGTGAACGATATTAACGCCATCGTCATTGTAGTACCCCCCGAGCAGTTCAACATGCTCCTTGATCGGATGCACGCTCTTGCAGCCAGGCCACTCGCATAATGTACCGTCCTTCCAGGTGCCTTGCACATAACGCCTGAACCTTTCGTAGCTTTGTCCTACCATTGTGTTTACGGGAATTCGGGCCCGGCCGTCAGGATTCGCGCATGGGACAAGTACGATTCGGAATCGATCCTGATTGCGATGCAGATATTGCCAAGGTTGACCGCGATAATCATCCCCGGTTTCTAATACCGAGATTAAGTTAAGGACAGCCGCTATGCCTTCCAGCTCACCGCCATGCACACCGCCTATAATATAAAGAACGGGCTTTGTTCCTTTAGATTTATCTGCGTAATAATGGACATTGCGAGCGCCGCAAGCCGAGCTGTAATTGGCTTGTCGACTAAAATCCTCCTTCTTCCCATACGCTACCTGGTAGATGGGGCGGCCTCCGGCGGATCGTCCCGCAATCGTTGCTTTCCCGCGCTTTAGCGTGTTGAGCTGCTGCTCCAGCTCGTCCAGGGTTGTTTTCCAATACAACGGTCGTTCTGTTTGCTCAGCCAAAGTTGAAGCCCTCCCAAGAAGTACCATTTATATTAAGCATACTCTCGAGCTGTGTGCTTGGGTATGTCTTATCGTTAAGATATATGCTTGAAAGTTAAGCTGTCCGGCAGGTCGGCTTGAGCTACAAGCTGGCGTTGACCATAATTGGGAGAATTGTCTATAATTAAACAGGATACGATGCATGAGACCATGTCGGGGAGGCCGCCTATGCGAATCAAGAAGAAGCTGTTTGCGAGCCTGTTTATGTCCTTTGCGCTTGTGCTGATTTTCCCCATCATCGTCGAGATCGCTTTGTATCACAGCATGCAAGGAATTATTAGTGAGGATGCCGACCGATCGAATCAGGCGATGCTAAACCAGATTCGATTAATGGTAGATGGAAGATGGCAGGAGGCTGAGCAGCTTGCGATGCAAATTTCATTGCAGCCGAGAGTGCAGCTTATGATTAAACGCGGTCATCAAATAGACAATTCCGTCTACGAATACAAGCAATTGCTCGATACCCTCAACCTGTACAAGCCATCTACGGACTTCATCCTCGACTACTATGTATACCTTCGCGAACCCGATTTGATTATAACGCCGTACGTCAAGATAGATTCCGCGACCTTTTATTCCAGCTACCACAAGTACGAAACCATGCAGCAGCAGGAGTGGCTCAGCCATCTGCAGAATAGCGGCTCGGATAGTCGCTTTTTGCCTGCTATGCCGGTTATTCAAAGAGCGACATTAGCTTCAGAACGTTTGATCACGTATATACGCCCCCTTCCCTATGGCGAGAATGGCGAAGCCAAAGGAGCGCTCGTTCTGTTAATTAAAGAGCAGCGGATCAGCGAATTGCTCGAAAATCCGGGCGGCCTGCCCCAAGCGAAAATTATGATTGCCGACAAGAACGGTCAAATCATTACAGCCTCAAGCTCAAGCACTGCGCACGTAGAAGCATTAAAGAATTTCGACCATCTGTTGGACAGCGACAACCGGGAACGCTCCATTGAAATAAATGGCGAAACCATGCTGTTGACCTCCATTCAATCTAAGGAATCGGGATGGCGATATTATTCCCTCGCTCCCAAATCGGTGTTAATGGAAAAGGCGACCGAGGTTCAGACATGGGCATTGTTCTTGCTCGTTTTTTGTCTCGTCATCGGCTTGGCAGGCTCGTTTCTTTTCGCCAGATTGTACTACTCTCCAGTTCATCGACTGGTTCGCTCGATTCATCGAAACCGAAAGGAAAAGGTCCAGCAGACCTCTGGCGAATTTCGTTTCATCGAAGAAACTCTGTTGCAATCCTGGCAATCGGAGCAGCAAATGAAAGAGTTGCTGGATAAACAAGCACCAGCCATACAATCCAACTTCCTTCATCGATTTATTAAAGGCTTGACCGATATCACATCGACGCATCCGGAATCGCTCGCATTTATGGGCATGCAGTTTGTATCTGAAGCATTCGCAGTGATCATGATTGAAGTGGACGACTCAGGCAAGTTCTCGCCTATGGATGGCGAACGGCGTTGGGCAACGATACGATTCGTTATGACGAATGTAAGCCAGGAGATTATTGGGCCGCACCACACTGTATTTACCGTTGAGTTGGCTAGAAACAGGCTTGCGCTTCTGGTCAACGTTCATCCGCAGCGATTATCGCACGCCAAATCCGATATTGAGGCTGGCGTAGGCAGCCTCAAATCCTTTCTTGAGCAAACGTTTGGTATTTGCACCAGCATTGGGGTCGGGGAGGTTCATTACAGAGAAGCGGGACCCAGCTACACGGAAGCGCTTATGGCGCTTGATTACCGGCTCATCAAGGGAAAAAGCAATGTCACGTATTACAGCGAAATTCCATATGGCGAGCATTATTATTATCCGATCGAAATCGAGCTGCAGTTGATGAAAGTTATCAAGAGTGGAAATTTTGCAAGCGTGGAGCAGTTGCTGGATCATATCTATGACATGAATTTTGGATCAAAACCGCTGTCGCTTGAGCTGGGGAAATTTTTGTATTTTAATATGCTGAGCACTCTAATGAAAATTCGGAACGATCTTCCTGAACGTTTTGCGAAACTGCTTAGTGAAAAAGTCGATCCCATATCCAGTCTTATTGAAGGCAATTCGCTGCTCGAGCTTCACGAAGGAGTCAAGGACATATACAAGAGCATCTGCGATGCCGTCGTAGCTGATAAGCAAGCGCCTGCATCCGTTCTGGTGGACAAGATTATCCGGTATGTCGAAAGCCACTATGCCGACAATGCGTTAAGCTTAAATGCCATCGCGGAGCACCTCCAGCTAACGCCCCAATATGTATCCGGACTGTTCAAAAAGCTGCACGGACACAATCTGGCCGACTTTATGATGCGAGTTCGGGTGAAGCAAGCAAAGGAACTGCTGCTTGACTACAATCTGACTCTGCACCAGGTGGCAAACCGAGTTGGCTACGCCAATGCAGCGGGATTCATCCGCGTATTCAAAAAATATGTAGGCGTAACGCCCGGCCAATATCGCGAGCAAATCAGGGTTGAAAACACGGAAGATGGAATGAGCCAGTAAAGGGAGGCGAGGTATAGTGCAACGAAACAGGGTCGGGGTATGCTGCACATTATTGCTCCTGGCGCTTGCTTTATCGCTCTCTTCGTGTAAAAGCGACGGGAAAAATCTTGAACTGCAATCGGATAAGGAAAATGTCGGGGAAGCACTGAAATCGTTAACATATTATTCGTTCTTGAATACGAATACAGCTGCCTCGCTTAAAAGTCTGAGCGAGCACGAGGTGTATAGGAAGAAAAAGCAAGTCACCGGAGTCGATGTGACTTTTATCCATCCTGATAGCGATCATTCTCTTCAGCTATTGCTAACCTCGGACGAGTTGCCCGATATTATCGAGGCCGGCTGGATCAGTTTGCCAGGCGGTCCCGAAAAGTACATTTCCAATGGCAAGATTATTCGGCTTAACCCCTATCTTGAGGAGTATGCACCCAGCTTCTATAAGCTGCTGCAGCTTAATCCCGACTACAAAAAGCTGGTCTCGACGGACGATGGCTCCATATATGCCTTTCCTTTTTTGCGCGGCGATCCTTCCCTGCTCACCTTCCGAGGTTTGGCGATTCGAAAGGACTGGCTCGACAACGTACAGATGGGCATTCCTGAAACGATCGACGAATGGCAAGCAGTGTTGATGGCATTCCGGGACAAAGATCCGAATAGAAACGGCTTGAACGACGAAATTCCACTGTTTATCCGATGGGACGATCTGGGCTTTTTGACAGCGTGGGGTATCAAGAAGGACTTTTATCAAATCGATGGAGAAGTCAAATTTGGCATGATTCAGCCGGAATTCAAGCAGTATGTGGCAACCTTGAAGCAGTGGTACGAACAAGGACTGATCGATCACGATTACATTATTACCGATAGTCGACTAAAAGAGGCAAAATTGACTGGAGATAAGCTTGGTGCACTATATTCCTATACGCTCGGCAAAGAAAATGAATTCATGAAAGGTCAGCATCCGACATTCGAGATGGCTGCGGCCCCCAATCCCGTATTGATTAAAGGCGATATACCGATCCTGGGGCATAGGGATCCGGTATATACCGGTTACGGCGCAGCGATTACAACCTCAGCCAAAAACATTCCCGAGCTTGTGAGATGGATGGATTTCAATTATAGCGAACAGGGGGCGCTTCTGTTTAACTTCGGTGTGGAAGGCGAGAGTTATACGATGGTTAATGGGGAGCCGAGATTTAAAGAGGAGCTTTGGGAGGAGCCGACGACTCTCGATCGATACATCCTGGCCTCCTCCTACGGGCCGTTTGTTCAGGACAAGCGATGGATGGAGCAAAAGGCCAATCAATGGAAAAATGGAAGGGAGTCCTTGCAAGCCTGGTTGCAGGCTGACAACAATCGACATTTGCCACGTTTATCGCCAACAGAACTGGAAAGATCCGATTTCGATACGATTATAAGCGATATTAACTTGTATGCAGGGGAGATGATCGACAAATTTATTTTGGGCATCGAATCGATGGAGCATTATGATCAATTCGTTGACAGACTTAAGCAAATGGGGATTGAGCAGGCCATTCAGATCCAACAAGCCGCGTTGGAACGCTACAATAACAGGCGTTAATTGGCGCTCGTTCAAAGGAAGAGGATTCCCGATCAACGGGAATCCTCTTTGCTTGCCGATGGGTTCCGGTACCTGGAGACGCCTTGAGAGACCGTCTCCAACACACGGAATCCCCCCGACTCGCCGGAGTCATATAGGATAAAGTCCGCCGGAGCTCCCGCAGATAGAGAGCCCGCGCCTTCATGGGCCAAGCCGAGCAGCTCCGCCGGATGCGTCGAGGCCATCTCGATCGCCTCGCTGACGGAAGCAATCCCGAAGCGTACGATATTGCCGACGCCCACATGAAGCGCGAGCGCAGAGCCGGCGAATATATCTGGCGTTGCCGCAACAAACAGTCTTCCTTCTGCATCCTTTACAACCTCGTTGACGCCATAGTTGTAGGTTCCCGGAGGCGCCCCCTCTAGCATGTTGGTATCGCTGACCAGAATCGCCTTGCCACCCTTCGCCCGAATCATCGATTTGAGCGTGGAGGGCGGCAGATGAAAACCGTCGGCAATCAAGCCCGCCCATAGTCTGTCTTCCCCAAGCTGGGCCCAGATGTAGTTCGGATGCCGCTTAAGCACGGGATGCGCTCCGTTCCCTAGATGGGTGGACATCGTCGCCCCCGCCTCTACCGCCTCTTCGATCTGTTCGTCGGTTGCGCTCGTATGTCCGATAGCGGCGATGATGCCGCGTTCTGCCAGCTGGCGGATAAATTCGATGGCGCCCTTGCGCTCAGGCGCTACTGTAACCTTGCGCAAGCGCCCTTTGGCTGCAGACTCCCAAGCCAGAAACTCATTCCAATCGGGATCTCTCATCACTTGGGGCGCATGCATGCCTCTAGGTCCATCCTCCGCCGATAGATAAGGTCCTTCCACATGGATACCGAGAATGGCGTAATCTGTTACCGGATCAGCCTCGCAGGCCCGGGCTAGCAAGTCCAGACGTGACAAGGCTTCCTTCTGTGAGCAGCTCGTGACGGTCGGACAGAAGCGGGCAACCCCGCAGGAATGCAAATAGCGAACGGAGCGGCCAATATCTTCAACTGTTGTTCCCGCATCATTATAATTGACGCCATGAATGCCATTGACCTGCAAATCGATCAGTGCCGGTGCGATCCAGACATCAGCATGCGGCATATTTGTGTCCACAACATATTCAATGCGTCCCGACAACACGCCAATTTCAACTGCCCTGCCAGTCTTCCAATGTATTCCCGTCCATCTTTGCATACAGGTTTCCCTCCGTAATATAGAGCTAGAGCTCCGCTTGAAGCCGTCGCTCTCATCTCTCCAGAAGATCATCAATGCGTACGGGCCGACCTTCGGCGATCGACTGATTGGCCGCGCAGCCTATGCACAGCGACAGCGCCCCCGCCCATGAGCCGGCTTGCTGTCCCAACGGGTCCGCCTGCCCCGGCACGAACAGCAGGGATTGAAGCCTGGCATCGCTGCCTCCATGCCCGCCCTTCAGCTTCTTGACCCGATGACTATCGATATTGCCCTTATGATCGAACAACCGCAGCTCTTGAAACGGCTCGTTAGCGCGTTCGCCGCTTGTGTGGACCTCCGCTTCCAGCCTGCCCTTCGTGCCGTGCAGGACAGCTCGCCAGCCTTCGAAGGGGCTGTAAGCGATTAAGGAGTAGTTGAGTGTTACGCCTTCACGATACCGCACATTCAGCGACATGGAATCATAGATTGAAATATCTTCGCCGAATACGCATTGGTCCCGGTAATAGCCGTCTTCCTGTTCAGCTCCAAGATAATAGGCTTGGGTAAACTTGTCCTTGGACAAGTCGTAATAAAACTCGCAGGTCGATGTATAAGCGCAGGTAAGACAACGCTCTCCCGTCTGCTCGCGCGTAGCTCCATAGAATGCTCTTCGGCCATACGCAAATACTTCCTCAGGCTCCTTGTCTAGCCACCAGTTAATCAGGTCGAAGTGATGCGTCGATTTGTGCACGAGCAGACCTCCGCTCTGCTCCATGTTTCTGTGCCATCTGCGGAAATAATCTGCGCCGTGGTCGCAATCCAGATTCCATTCGAAATGAATATGGGTTATATCTCCGATGGCGCCTTTCAATAGCAGCTCCTTAAGCTTGACATGATAAGGGTTGAAACGCGCGTTGAACGTAATGCTGACCTTACGTCCAGTTCTTCGCTCCGCGTCCAGAATTGCCTGACATTTTTCCGTATCGATCGTCATCGGCTTCTCCGTAATGCAATCGAAGCCTGCTTCGAGCGATGCAATGATATAGTGATGATGCGTGCTGTCCACAGTTGCGACGATGATCATATCCGGTTTGGCGTCGGTCAGCATGACGTCGAAGGAATCGTAGACAGGCACGCCACCACATTCTTCGCTCAAGAGCCGGGCTCTGGTGCGGTTAATATCATAAATTCCAACTAGCCGGGCTGTTGCATGCCATTCACGCACAATCGGCATGGCGAACATATAACGGGCTCTGGCCCCAGCTCCTACGATGGCATAGCTTTTCATTTGGTCACCCGCTTTCTTGATTACTCCTTAAGCGATCCTATCATAACGCCTTGCACAAAATACTTTTGCAGGAACGGATAAATGGTAACAATCGGCAGCACCGTTATGATAATCATGGCATATTTGATCTGTATGGAATGCATGGTGCGATCATAGGAATCAATCATCCCCTCCACCATAACCTCCTGTCCCTGAACCAATATCTTCATTAAGTAAAGGGAGAGCGGCTGGAGCGAAGGATCGGGCAAATACATAAGTGCAGGAAAAAAGCTGTTCCAATGATTGACCGCATAAAACAAGGTCAACACAGCGAGTATCGGCTGGGATAACGGGAGCACGATTCTGGTCAATATCGTCATATCATTGGCGCCGTCCAGCTTCGCCGACTCGTGCAGGCTCTCCGGTATCGACTGAAAAAATGTACGCGCAATAATAATTAGAAAGGCGCTTGCTGCAGTTGGCAAGAGGATCGCCCATCGGGTGTTATAGATGCCGAGCTCCTGCATCAGGATAAACATCGGAATCATGCCGCCGCCAAAAAACATCGTAACGACAACAAATAGCATCATGTACTTTCGAAGAAAAAATCCTTTCCTCGAAAGCGGGTATGCCGCCAAAGCAGTCATCGTCACATTAAGCAGCGTACCCGCTACCGTATAGAACAAAGTATTGCCGTATGAACGCCAAACCTCCGGATTGTCAAAGATTCGTTCGTAGGCGGAGAATGACAGTCCTTTCGGAAATAACCAGACCGACTGTTCCATAACATAAATCGGCTTGCTGATCGACATGCTGAATACAAATAAAAAAGGATACAGCGTGATACAAATAACAAACAACATCACCGCGTAAAGACATCCATCCGCTAGTCTTCCACCGACTGTTCCGCCTATGTTCACCGCTCGTGTGCTCCTCACCATAACGAAGTCTCCGAGACCTTGCGGCTAATCCAGTTCACGCTGACCAGCAGCATAATGTTGATTACGTTATTGAACAAATTAACTGCCGCCGCGAAGCTGAAGTCCGAATTCAATATGCCTCGTCGATAAACGAAGGTGCCAATAACATCGGCCGTTTCATAGGTCGCCGGATTATAGAGCAGCAGAACCTTCTCGAAGCCAACATCCATCAAGTTGCCGATATTGAGAATAAACAAAATAACAATGGTAGGAACAATACCAGGCAGCGTAATATGCAGCACCTTCTTGAAGCGATTGGCTCCGTCCATTTCGGCCGCTTCGTACAGCTGGGGATTAATGCCTGCTATCGCGGCCAAATATATAATGGAGCCCCACCCAAAGCTTTGCCATACGCCCGAAGCGACAAAGATCGTTCTGAACCAGTCGGGATCGTTCAGGAAACCGATAGGCGCAAATCCCAGCTTGGCGAGCGCCAGATTGAGAATGCCGTCAAGCGGGTTGGTAAATGTGACAATCATGCCTGCTATGACGACAATCGATATAAAGTGGGGCAAATAACTGATCGTTTGCACTGTTCGCTTGAATAACCGGCCCCGAAGCTCATTGAGCAGCAGAGCGAATAAAATAGGCGCCGGAAAGCCCCAGAACAATGAATAGAGACTAATCAGCAGCGTGTTTCTTAACAATCGCCAGAAGTAGATGGAGTCGAAAAACTGCTGGAAATTTTGAATGCCGACCCAGGCACTGCCCATAATGCCGTCTACCGGACGAAACTGCTTAAAAGCGATGATGATGCCGTACATCGGCACGTAATGGAACACCACGAAATAAATAAGCACCGGTGCTGCAAGCAGCAGCAAATATTTGTCCCGGTTCACAACTTTAATCACTTGATGGAGCATCGGCATACACCTCGCTGCAGATTGGGATGCAAGGCAGGGGGCCGATTCGAGGGCAGTACGGCGTGTCCGGGCAGCCCGCTAGCCGGCCGTTGCAAAATTAAGCGTTCAAGTAGCGATCATATTGCTGCTGTTTAATCTCCAGTATACGGTCGATGCCCAGCGCCTTGGCCGTTGTGACATACTTATCCCAATCGATAGGCGTCTGACCCGTTACGAATTTCAATAATGTTTCAGAAACATAAGTTTCGACCTCAGTATTTAATCGGGCCAACTCCGCTGCTTCTTCAGGCGTCTCCAATATTTTCGGATTGGATGGCACCAGATAGGACTTCACCTTGTTCACTTGTTCTGCCAACATAGGGTCCTTCTCCAGGATCGCTTGAGGCTGAAGGGAGAACGGCCCCTCCTCCATACGCAGCCAAGGCATGTTCGGCATGGCTCCGAGCGAACGAAGCGCTTCATTAAAGGATAAGCCGTCAGGGTGCTTGGAGACCCATTCGGTAAATTCCGGCTTGCCATCTTTCATTTCATAGCTGAGTCCTTCAATACCGAAAGTGACCAGGCGGTTTCCTTCTTCGCTGGCATAGATGTAATCCAGCCATTTCATAGCAAGAACGGGGTCCTTGGCGTCCTTGGAAATCGCCCAGCCCGTGCCAAGGGGGGCTCCCAGCTCATAAAACGGCTCATAACCCGCTCCGCTTGGCGGCTTCGTAATGATCCAATTGGCCGTTACCCCCGCTTCCTGCTGCATGCTGTTAAAGCGATTGACGTTATTGACAAAATGTACGGTCGTGCCGATCAGATCGCGCGAGATGCCCGAGTTGATCTGCTCGTAGCTGTTGTTCATAAAATTGGGGTCGATCAGCCCTTCGCTGTACAACTTGTTCAGCCACTCGACAAACGTCTTTGCTTCATCCTTGATCCAGTGATATTCTATCTCGTTCGAGTCGTTTGGATAGAAGCCGTCGCTGTATACGAACAGATGCAGTCCAAGCGCGCTTCCGAACAAACCCAAACCCTTCAGCGAATATTCCGGCGAGACTGGTATCTCATCCGGCTTGCCGTTTTTATTCGGGTCTTGTGTCTTGAAAGCCTTGAACACATCATACCATTGATCCAGCGTTTCCGGTTCCGGCATCCCGAGCTCGTCGAGCCAATCCTTCCGGACCAGCACGCCGAAAGGATCCGCCCTATAAGCACCCGCAGAATTAGAATGTATCGCATAGATATTGCCGTCCGGTGCGGTCATCATCTGCTTCATCTCGGGGTTGTCCAGGAACAACTGCCGAATATGAGGAGCGTGCTCCGCAATCAAATCGTTCAGCGGAATGACCAAGCCGTCGCTTGCCGTCTTGACGGAACTGTCGACCAGGCGGAAGATATCAGGCAAATTGCGGGCCGCCGCCAATCGAACGCTCATCGATTCGTTATACTGCGAATTCGGGAACACCTCCCAATCAATGTGTACACCCGTCCGCTTCTCGAATTCATCCCACACAGCTGTGCCTTGCGCATAGCTGCTTGGCGTATACAGATTGTCTCCGCTTGCGACTCTTAACGTCGCCGATCCCGCTTCCACGAACGGCAGCTTGTACACATCTCCTTGCACCTCTGTTTCAGGCTTGCCTGGTTGATTGGCAGACGTCGTCCCCGACGTTCCGGCATTGTTGCTGCATGCCAGCAGCAGCACGCTGAACGCTGTAACTATGACAATACTAAACGGCCATCTCCTTGTTGACATAGTGACTCAACCTCCCCTTAGCGTATCCAGCATGTTCATTCTGTTTCGTTGAACCTCTCTGACAATAACGCGGAAAGCATCACCTCCCCCAAAAAGAAACAAAAAGAAAACGTTTTCTTTTTGCTTGAAAAAAAAGCGATAGAGACTATCGCAAAGGAATGGATTGTGTGGATTGGCGATGCACGAGCTTGGGCTGAAGCATGATCTCCTGTATTTGCCCCGTGTCCCCTTCCAGTACTTGAAACAACATATGGCATGCAAACCTACCCATCTCCGACTTCGGATGTTCGACGGTCGTAAGCGGCGGAGACGTCATGACCGCCAAATCGACGTTATCGAAGCCGACGATGGACACATCATCGGGAACGCGATGTCCATGCTCCTGAAACTCATACATGACCCCCAAAGCGGTAAGATCGTTGCAGGCGAACACTGCGGTCGGACGCTTCTCCGGCGGCAACGACAACAAACGCTTCGCCAGCGTCCTCCCATTGTTAAATTCGTATTTGCCGTCGTAGTACTGCCCCTCCAGTGCTTCGGCTATGCATAGCAATGCTTCGTCAAAGGGAGCCTCGTATTCCCGCAGGGCATCTTGATAGCCCTTGTAAATGCCGATCCGGCTAGGCCGATCCAATGGAGCCGAAACGTATGCTATGCGGCGATGACCATTCTCCAGCAAGTGCTGTATGGCAATATAACCGCCTCTTCTATAATCATAGTTGACCTGGAACACATCGGAGTTGTTTTGCGCCTGATCAATGGATATGACGCAGCCTCCTCTTTGACTGTATTGAGCGAGCATCTCGTTCCCCTTGGATAAGGAAGAGATAATGACTCCCTTGACCTGATTTTCCAGTAACGTCCTAAAGTAGTTTTTCTCCAGTTCAATATCTTGACACGAATTACACAGTAAGACGTGATACCCTCTCTGGCGCGCGACTTCCTCCACACCAGACACAACTTCTGAATAAAAGGGATTGCTGATGGAGGGGACGATAATTCCGATCGTCATTGATGTATTGGTCTTAAGCTGCCGACCTGCCAGATTCGGCGTGTAATTCATCTGCTTCGCTGCTTTTTTGATCTTGTCTCTCATCGCTTCGCTGACGGGGTAATCGCTGTCGCTCAGCACGCGCGAGACGGTCGCCTGCGAGGCATTGACCGACTTGGCGATATCGCGAATCGTGACCGTCTTCATTGGAAATCCCTCATTGTCATAATTAGTTTTTCATAGAAATATCATACTTCACAATTTAGACAATGTCCACAAATATAACAGAAAATTTTCCAGAAAAATAACCTATTTGTTCCCTTTTGTTTCTATTTGTTTCTACTTGATTCCCGCTTCTGCCTTACCGAGGCTGGCTCAATATAAAGCTCTCCCGCCATTGCGACGGGAGAGCTTGCTTTTTAATGATCGTTGGACGAGTTGGTTGTTGAACTAGATGTCCGTATGCAATAACAGTCTTGCAATAAACACAAGATCCTCGATATCGATTTTGCCGTTTTTGACGACATCGGCCGCTTTGATGGCATCCCAATCCGGATCGGCATCGGTTTTGCCGTAATGCTTGGCTGCCAGAGCCAGGTCGCCTACCGTGAACTTGCCGTCTGTATTCAGATCTCCAGGTCTGTAGGTGATGACCGAAGCCTCAAAGCTGCTCAGTGCGGAGCTTAGCGCGGCTACAGCCTGCTCAACCTGGGCCTCAGAAGCTCTCGGATCGGCTGCAATGGCTGCTGCCTGGTTAATCGCCGCCTGCAAGGTCGCTTTGGCCCCGACCGGGTATTGACCTACCTGCGTGCCCTCGATAGCTGCGTCATGCTTGGCCTGTGCCGTCTCGATGAGCGATTGCAGGTCTGCTTTGTCGACGGTTGTAATGGCAATGACCACCGAGCCTCCCTGCACCTCGGTCTCCTCGCCCCGCTGATTGGCAATCACGACATTGGCGAGGGTCAGCGTGGTCGCCGAAGCCTTGCCTGGCTTGATGCGCCAATGCAGCGTCAACAGCTCACCGTATGAATCGCCGGCTTGCCCCAGCTGGGCGGCGAGCAGCCTGACGGTCCCGTCGCCCGTCTGCTCGCCTACGATATCGAAGCCTGCGCGCGCCGAGTCCGCACGGACGAACTCGACGACCTCCGGATCGTAAGCGATCGTAATATCTTGCGCGTACACCTCATCCTTGCCATGGTTCAAGGCATACGTCGTCGTGAACAGCTCGCCGGCGAAGACATGATCCGGGCCGCTCAGCGTCGCTGCCAGCTCCGGCGCATAATTGAGCATCATGTAACGGTAGTCGCCGCCCCACGTTCCGCTCGCCACCTCCACGACCACATACAGGTCATGCACGCCCTCCAGCGACTTGTTCAGCGGCAAGGTATACTCCATCACATTCGTATCGACCAGACCGCTGGCGATCAGCTTATCCTCGGCGATCGTCAGACCGGAGAGCTGATATCGTTTGTTGGCCTGACCGTTGCCCTGGCCAGTCTGGTAGTTATTATAGTAGGCTTTGTCATCCGCCTCTTGCAGATCGACATAGAGACTGATCTTGGCTTCGCCAGGGAATACCCGCGTGAAGCTGATCGATTCCATACCATCGAAGTCAATCTTGCCATACTTCCAGGCGGCGCGTTGCCCGACGCCGTTGCCGACATAATTCAACTTGTCGGCGCTCAGAACATAGTTGCCAAAGCCGTAGTCCAGCTCCAGCATGTCGATGACTTGCTCGCGGGCAGGATTCGCAATGATCGTAACCGTCAGTTCATTGGACTTGTAGAGACCGTCCGTCGTCATCGCGTACACCTTCACCGTCTTGCCCACGATGGCGTCCGCGCCTCGTTTGCCAGCGGTTAGCTCGCCAGAGGACGAGATTGTCACGCCTTCGATCGGTTGGCCGGTAGCCACATCCTCCGCGTACCATTGGATGGCAGCCTGAGGATCGACCGTCGCGTTAAAGGCGATCGAAGTGCCCGCCATCAAGCCTTTGTGAAGCTCAGCTTCCGTCGAGATCTCGATGTCCACCTCCTGCAGCTCGAACACGACCGTTACAGGCACGCCTTTGACGAGCGTCACTTCAATATACTTGCGACCCATGTCATCGGTCTCGACCTTCTGCTCAACGCCATTGATCGTCGCTCGTTTCCAAGCCAAGCCGTTCATCAGCCGGATGACATTCGTTTCCTCATCCGTCGTCATCGTCACGCTTGCGGTTCGGCCGTGCAGATTCCACTCGATCGTGTTGACCAGCGTGTTGTTTTTGGCTCGGAGTCCCGAGATGCTCCCCTTGTTGAAGCCCGGCAGCAGCGTCGGCACGATCTCGATCTCGCCGAAGTTCGAGTAGAGCAACGACTCGTTGACCGCGCCCATCATCCCAAACGCCATATCCGTCACATAGCTGGAGGTCAGATTGCTGTTATGCGACGTCATCAGCGAGGAGTAATGATATCTTGAGGTCATCAAATATTTCACCGCATGCTCGAAGCCAGCCGGCCGCTTCAACCTCGCCTCTACCAAGGCTTTGTGCATCGCGCCGTGCGACTCCGCAGCCTCAGAGCCGTTGTACGCCGCTGATCTGTAGTTCATAGCCAGCGCGATGCCCTCGGCCAGCGCCGGATTGTTGCGCGATTCCTGACCGGGCCAGGCCGCATAGGCGTGGCTTTCATGCCGGTGCGCATGCTGCTCGCGCAGCCGCTTGTCGGCCCATTCCTTCAGCTCGCCTGTTCCCTCTTGATACACGTAGGCCGGGATATATTTCTCGAATGCCGCCCATTCCGCCAGAACCTTCTCTTTGTCGGGGATGTTCATTCGTTCCAGCAACGTCCTGCCCATCGACAATGTATTCCGCGTTGCCGAGATATCCATCGTGGAGTTATAGGCCAGGGCATAGATGGAATTGCCGCTTTGTCCGGCAGGCGTGTTCTCCGGCGAATACGTTGGGGTGTACAAATATTGCGCGCCCGTATCGCCTTTGGCCACCGCCTCGGACAGCGTCGTGCCGTCATCGAGATGATGATTGCCATTGCCGTCAGTGTAAAAACGCTCATCTACAAATTGCAGCCAGAAATTCATCGTTTTTTTCACAAGCGGGTAAAGAATGTCGTTTTCGAGGTCCATGAAGCCCGACTCTTCGATTCGCGCCACATCGGCTGCGCTCAGGTCCAGCACATGAGCGATCGTCTTGCCGGTGGAGCGGCTTTCCTTCTTGAAATCGATGTCCTTGCCGACAGGGATCTGGCGGTTGCCGTAGCTCTGCCAGAACTCGAAGATCGGCAGGATGAGCCAGTCGGTGATGCCATTGACATACGTGTGCGGATAGCCGTTCAGGAAGTGATAGCTGCCCGACTCCCCGGTGCCGTCCACACGCGGCGGCGCTTTGATCGCATCGACCATGCCGTACAGATTGTGGGCGTCGTCTTCCCAGTCAGCCACCATCCGTACGATGAAGTTGATGTATCCGTGGCTCGCGCCCTCCATATTGCCGACGTTCATGCCGGATACCTGCAGGTTGTTGTTCGCATTCAATGTAAAGTCGCCTGACCATTGCGGCTTCCAGGTGCCGGTCCAGATCGCGCCCAGGCGCGACGAATGATAGCCGCTGGCGGCGATCAAGCCGAAGCGGGCGTTATTGTACACGCGCTCCAGGAAGGCCTTGTTAATGGCCTCTTTATTACTGTTTTGCTTGGCGATCAGCGCCGAATTCGTCAGCTTGCGGTCGGCCTTTTCTTCCTCCGTCTCGGCCAGCTCGATTCGCACATTATCGAACATCCCGCCGTGGATCGCCACATGCGGCTTTAGCAGCTTCTCATAATCGGTTATTTTCGCCGCGTTGCGGCCGATGCTGTATTTATCCAGGACGCGTTCGATGTCGGCCAACAGTTTATCGTACAGCTTTTCCTTTACATCCTGTACGTTTTGCGTCCCCGTATCGATTCGGTCTACCTTGGTGACCAGCATGAGGGCGTTCGTGCCGGTGACCGTCACCGTCGGGTCGTTCGCCACCACAGGAGCGCTGCCGGTCACGAAGTTATTGACTCTTCCGTTGGAGCCCGGGGTGAAGGTCCGTTTTTTATCCTCATAGCCGATGTTGCCGTCAGTGAGGATCCGGGTAGCCGTGCCCCAACCGCCCTCGGCGAACAGTCGTTTCTCCACATTTTTGGTGCCTTTGCGATTCAGGTTCGGAGACTTGCCGACCATCCCCATCGCGATGACCTCGCCCTGATCCTGCGTCACGACATAATCGGTATCGTGATATTCCGTCTCTCCTCCGTTTTGCCTCTGGAAGATATGGTCGATCGTCATCGTCAAGTCCAGCTCCATCCCCTGCGGAGCCTCGATGTATGTGACGATCACTTCATCGCTGCGGGAAGCAAAGGAAAGCCGGTTCCACTCATTGCCTTGCTCATCCTTCCATTGGACGCCGACTTCCCCGGTTTCGTAATTCGTATAGCGATTGTAGCTCGTCTTGTTCGCTTCCGTGAAGCTGTTGTTTTTGATCCGGAACTGGGACGCCGGTTGATAGTCGCGAGGCCAGGTCGTGCCCCAGTTGGCTCCATATTCCGCCTGGGAATATTCATTGACATAGGACGTCCACGGGAAATCGTTATTGCCGCTTCGCAGCACCGCGCCCTTGCGCTGCGCGTCCAGGATCGGGTACAGTTTGGGCGTTTCATAGAAGTTGCCGTTGTCGGTCACAATTTTGGTGTTGTTGAAGATGAAGACATCCTCATCCGGGTCGGCGCTCTCGATGAAGCCGATCTCGCCGTTGGCCGTGACCGAGCCGTCTCGCCAGTTGTTGTTGGGCGCGCTGCGGCTAATCGATTTATACGTGTTTTCGTTGAAGCCCAAGGCGTCGCCAAGGCCGTATTTCCAGCTTGACGAACCGCCTGACTCCTCGTTGATTGCGGCTTCGGCGGTCTGCACCGCCACAGGGCCAGGCATCGCCGGGAACGCCGTCGCGACGATTGCACAGCTCGTTAGGATCGATAATACTTTTCTCCTCATGCCGATCTCCATTCCGCTGCGGACGCTGGCAGCATAATTTGGGGGTTATTACTCGTACAGGACCGCTTTGATATCTTCGTCGTCCATGTTGGACTGGTCGTACCAGACGTAGCCGCTGTCGATATGCTCCGGCACGCTTTCGCCTCTGGCTGCCGCCACGGCCGCCTTGACCGTCTCGTAGCCGATGCCGACCGGATTTTGCGAGATGGCGCCCGCCATCAGTCCGCTGCGGATCGCGTCGAGCTGTGCTTGCCCGGAGTCATAACCGATGATTGTAATGTTGCCCTCGGCTTTGAGTTCGGTCACCGCATTCAGGATGCCGATGGCCGAGCCTTCGTTGGCGCCGAAGAAGCCCTTCAGATTCGGATAGGCCTGGATGATCGCCTTGGCCAGGTCGGTAGACTTCAAGTGGTCGCCGCCGCCATACTGGATGTCGACGATCTTGATATTCGGGTGAGCCTCCTCGATCCGTTGGACGAATCCGTCGCGCCGATCGATTCCGGTGCGGCTGGTCTGATCATGGACGATGATCGCCACTTCGCCTTCGCCGCCGATCAACTCGGCCATCTTGTCGGCTGCGCTGCCCGCGGCCGCGACATTGTCTGTCGTCACAAGGCTGATCGGGATGTCGCTGTCGACGCCAGAGTCGAAGGCGATGATCGGGATACCCGCATCCTGCGCCCGCTGCAGCAGCGGGATCGACGCCTGGCTGTCCAGCGCAGCGAGTCCGATCGCGCTTGGCTTCTTGTCGAGTGCCACCTGCAGCATCTCCAGCTGCTTGTCGACCTGCGACTCCGTCTCCGGTCCCTCGAACGTAATCTCGACGCCATATTCCGTTGCCGCCCGCTCCGCTCCCATCTTGACCGCTTGCCAGAACTGATGCTGGAACCCTTTGGAGATGAGCGGCACATAGATTTTTTCGGTCGGCGTATCCGTACCGCTATCGCCTGACGATGCAGCCGGAGTCGTTGTTGCTGGCTTATTGCCGTTGTTGCTGCCGCCGCCGTTTGTGCTGCAGGCCGCGAGCACCATGACGAGCGCTAGGATCGTCAAGAGCATTCTTTTGTTCATGGTGGGTTCCCCTCTTCTATGGATGATGACTACATAAGGTCAAGCATTAAAGTTACGCCTTCCGCCGACGCAAGATATCCCCATATACAGCAAGCAAGATGACCAAGCCGACGACAACCGTCTGCCATTCCTGAGGTACGGACAAGATACGCAGCCCATTGGTCAGCACGCTCATGATCAGAGCCCCGATGACGGTGCCGACGATCGTCCCTTTGCCTCCGCTCAGCGAGGTGCCGCCGATGACGACGGCCGCGATCGCCTCCAGCTCATAGCCCATACCAAGCGACGGCTGAGCCGAATTCAATCGGGAGGCCATCAAGATGCCGGCAATGCCCGTGAATAGACCGGTCATCGTATAGATAGCAACCTTCCAGTTTCTCACATTCACTCCCGATAGTCGCGTCGCTTCCTCATTGCTGCCGATCGCAAAGTTGTAACGACCGATAATCGTGCGGGACAGGATGATACTGCCGACGATTGCAGCAAGGAAGAAGATCAGCACGGCATTAGGAATGTTAAAGCCGGGAATGAGGACGCCGAGCAGCGAGCCTTGCGAGATCCGCATAAAGTCCGGCGTGTTCGTAAAATAAATCGGCCTCGTGCCCGAGATGACGAGCGCCAGCCCTTTGGCGATCATCATCATCGCCAAGGTCGCGATGAAGGGAGGGACCCCCAGCCGGGCAATCGCCATCCCGGAGATGAAACCGCATACACATCCGGTCAGCAAACCGCCGGCAATTCCAACCCCAAGCGGCAATCCCCACATCGTGATGAAGACGCCCGTCATCACAGAGCTTAACGTCATGACGGTGCCGACCGACAGGTCGATCCCGCCCGAGACGATGACAAAGGTCGAGCCAAGCGCCAGCACGCCGATGACTGCGGTAGACAGCAAGATGCCAACCAGATTCGAAAAATGAAAAAAATTGCTTGAGGCGATGGAAAAGAAGGCGACCAACAAAATTAAACTGCCAAAAGCCAAAAGCTGCTGCAAGCCCGATTTGAACACAAACTTTGAGCTAGCGGGAGCAATCGCCGTATCCCTCATAGGCCTCCTGCCTCCTTGTGCTCACCTTTATACGATGCGTTTTGTGGCATAATTCATAATCCTTTCCTGAGACGCATGCTCGTCATTCATCAGCTCGCCTGTAATCCGGCCCTCGCACATGACCAGGATTCGATGACTGAGGCGCAACACCTCCGGCAGCTCCGAGCTGATCATGATAATCGACTTGCCCTCCGCAGCCAGACGCTCGAGCAGCCGATAGATTTCGCTTTTGGCGCCGACATCGATGCCGCGCGTCGGCTCATCGAAGATCAGGATCTCGCAATCCCGGGTCAGCCATTTGCCGATGATCACCTTCTGCTGATTGCCTCCCGACAGAAACTTCACCTGCTGCCCGATGCCTGGCGTCTTGACCTTCAACGCTTCGACGGTCTGCTCCGCCGCTTCGGCGATCCGCTTGTCATTCATGAACAGGGCGCGGGCAAAGCGGCTCATGCTCGCAAGCGCCAGATTCGTCTTGACGTCCATCTCCAGCAAACAGCCAAAATGCTTGCGGTCCTCCGACAAATAGCCGATCCCGCCCTTGACCGCCTGATGCGGGCTCGTGGCCTGCAGCTTGCGTCCATTCACCCAGATCTCTCCTGCATCGATCCGGTCGGCGCCGAAGATCGCCCGTGCCAGCTCCGTGCGGCCAGCGCCTACCAGTCCGGCCACCCCGAGGATCTCGCCTTTGCACAGGCTGAAGCTGATATCGTGCAGCTTCCCCTTGCGCGTCAAGCCATTCACCTGCAGCACAGGCGCCGCCTGCTCCGCTTGCTTGCGCTCCGGGCGGCTCGGTTGGTAGACCTCCCTGCCGACCATCATAGCGATGATCTGATCCATCCCGACATCCGCAGTCGGCACCGTATCGATATAAGCGCCGTCTCGCATGACGGTAATCCGGTCGGTAATGCGCTTCAGCTCGCCCATCCGATGAGAGATGTACACGATTGCGACGCCCTTGCTCTTCAACTGCTCGATCATGCGGAACAACTCGTCGATCTCGGAGTCGCTGAGGGAGGCTGTCGGCTCATCCATGATGAGCACTTGCGATTCATAGGAGATCGCCTTCATAATTTCGACCATTTGCTGTTTGGCCACCGTCAGTTGTGCGATCGGGGTAGCGGGGTCGATATCGAGCCGCATTTGCCGGAGCAGCGCTTGGGTCTGGTTGTTCATCTCCTTGTCGTCCACGAACCAGGGCCATGCTTTTCGCGGCTCCCTGCCGATAAAAATGTTTTGGGCGACCGTCAGGTCCTTGGCCAGATTCAGCTCTTGATGGATCATCGCGATCCCGAGCCTCTGGGCCATTCGCGTATCCGCGATGCGGACTTCCTGGCCTTTGTAGACGATCCTCCCTTCATCCATGTGGTATACACCGGTCAATATTTTCATCATCGTGGATTTGCCGGCGCCGTTTTCTCCGACAAGCGCATGCACCTCGCCCGACTTGAGATCGAAGCGTCCCTGTTTCAAGGCATGCACGCCGGCGAAGCGTTTCTCGATCCCTTCCATCTGAACAATCCATTGCTCCATATTGTATCACCCCCTATATGAATCCACTGTTCCGGTGGTGATTCAACTATACATCATCATATTTTTTACTAACATGTGATTTTATTCTATAAAAGTGTAATACATTTCGGAATTTGCACCTGCTCAATCATTAACAAACGGAAAAAGCAGCTTCTGATTTTCTTCCTCGTACATATTTTGCTTGGTGATCAGCAAGGAGCCGGTATCGATCGTTTCGGGCACTTTTTTTCCTTGCACAGCCTCCAAAGCCGTCTTGACGCTCAAGTATCCCATCTGAAAAGGGCGCTGGATGACGGTCGCCTTCATCACCCCTTCGTCCAGCAATTTGATCTCGTTGACCGAGCTGTCAAAGCCAATTAACACCACGCGCTCCTTTAGCCCAAGCTCCTGGATCGCCCGTCCGGCTCCGACCGTTGTCGGCTCGTTTAACCCTACTATGCCAACGACCGCCTGGTCTGACTTCAGAATCTCCAGCGCCTTGCGATACGCATTTTCCTCCGACCCTTCGACGTAATAAGCTTCCACCCTGTTCCCCGGACTTTCCTCCAGCACGGCGCGAACCCCTTTTTCGCGATCAATATGGGAGGCGGCGTTTTTCACATAGCTTAATATGACGATGCTGGCAGGCCTGGCCAACTCCTGCTCCATCGCTTCGCCAGCCTTCCGGCCTGCGATGATATTGTCTGTCGCCACTACGCTATGAGGCGCATCTGAGTTAATGCCCGAATCGACGATGATCAGCTTGATCCCGCTTGCCCTTGCTCGATCCGCCGCGGGCACCAGCCTATCGAAGTCGTTGGCGGCTAATACGATCGCATCCGGCTGCTCCTCGATCGCTTGCTCCACAAGCGCGATTTGCGCCTCCACATCGGTCTCCGATCGGGAGCCTCTCACCTCGAGCTGCACGCCGAACTCCTCGGCTGCCTCATAGACGCCATCGATCAATACTTGCCAAAATTCGCTCGAGGCCGCATCGGACTTGATAATGACAGTGATCCGGACCGCTTCCCGCTGCGAGAGCCCTGCTGCGCAATAGGACAAGCTTGCCACAGCGACAAGCAACAAAATAATCGCTGCAAGGGCCCGTTTATATGTCCAGCTCATCGGTTAGCCCCTCCCGCTTGCGATACAGACTCAGGCGGCTGCGACGACAGCTGCTTCGGGAAGCGGATGTACACCGCTGTGCCTTCGCCCGGCGTACTCTCGAATCGGAGACCGTATTGCGGGCCATAGTACAGCTTGAGCCGACCGTGGACGTTGCCGACGCCTACACCCCGGCCATCCTTGTCCGCTCTCCCGGAGCGCTCCAGCAGCGTCGACACGTGCTCCGGCTCCATGCCGCAGCCGTTATCTGCGACGATGATTACGATGTCGGTCTTCGTCTCTTCGGACTTGATTGTGATCCGACCGGGCCCGCGTTTCATTTTGATGCCATGATAGATGGCATTCTCGACGATCGGCTGCAGGATCAGCTTGATCGTCATATAGTTGCGGACAGATTCGCTGATTTGGATCTCGTAATCCAGTTTGTTTTTGTAGCGCATTTTCTGGATTTTGAGATAGTTAGTAATGTGCGCAAGCTCAATGTGGATCGTTACCAGCTCCTCGCCATTGCTGATCGACGCGCGGAACAGCTTTGCCAGCGCAGAGGTCATCAGGACCACCTCATCCGACCTCTTGCTTTCGGCCATCCAGATGATCGAGTCCAACGTATTGTACAGGAAGTGCGGATTGATCTGCGCCTGCAACGCGCGGATCTCGTTGGCGCGCTTCAGCTCCTGATCCTGCACGACTTGGGCCATCAGCTCCTTGATCTTGCCGACCATCATATTGAAGGCGCGGGCCAGACGGCCGATCTCGATCGTCGTCGGCACTGGCACCTGAATGTCGAAGTTGCCCTTCTCCACTTCCTTCATATAGCTCTGCAATTGCTTGAGCGGCTGCCCGATCCGCCGGGACACCATAAACGATATGATGACTGCCAGCACGATACAAACGAGGCCTAACACGATAAACGACAGCCGCATCTCATCGAGATTGCCAACCAGCTCGTTCATGTAAGTGACTCCTACAATTTTCCAGCCAAAGCCGGAATCCTGTACGGTGTACATCTTCAAGCCAGCTCCCTCGCCGCTCGTGAAGGAGGCATTGTTCACCTGGAGCACCCTCGTAATCTCCTCGGTCTTCAGATTGCTGTAGATCAGCTGCTGCTGCGGATGATAGACAATTTTGCCCTCTGCATCAATGATGAAGAGATACCCCTGCTGCCCGAGCCGAATATCCTGCAGCATATTGTTCATGACGCTGAAATTCAGGTCGATCAGGAAAATGCCCAGCTTCGCGCCGTCGCTCCGGCTCCTCAGCTCCGTGCTTAAGGAAACGACCCACGGGTAACGATCCTTAAATACCGGCTGGACATGCGAAGAGGATATGACGTAGGCGCCGCCTTCCTCCTGGGCATTTCGATACCAATTGAGCTGCGCATAATCGACATAGGGATTAAGCTCGAGAGACGGATGTCCCGTGGCAAACCGCCCATTATAGCCAAACACGCTGACTGACGAAATGTCTTCTCGCGATACAGCCATCGACTCCAGGAACATCGCAACCGCCATCCGGCCATGATACGCCTCGCCCTCGGTCTGGTACCCCTGCGGAGATAAATATTGCTGCACATACGGATTGCGGTCCACCATGTCGGTGATGTATTCCATGCCATTGACGTACGCTTTGATATTCGTATTCACCTGCTTCACCAGCTCGGTGGTATAGGCCTTGGCATTGGCCTGCGCCGCATCCTGGGACAGCATGTACGAAACGCCGATCATGATCAGCACCATCATCAGGATGAGCAATGCGAAGGCAAGCGCCATATTCGTCTGCATGCTGCGAAAGCGAAGGAAAGCGGGCGGCTTCATCATTCGCGCGCCGCCATCTTGCCCCGGTATTCCTTGGGGGTGCAGCCGACAGCCTTTTTGAAGGCGCTGCTAAAATATTGCGGGTCTTTGTAGCCGACAGCATAAGCGATCTCATAGCCTCGCATCTGCGTCAGCTTGAGCAGCTCCTTGGCCTTTTCCATCCGCTCCTCGATCATATACTCGACGAACGTTTTGCCGGTGACCGACTTGAACATCGTGCTGAAATAGCTGGTGCTGATCGCCACATGCCGGCATATGATTTTGAGCGATAGCTCCGGGTCCATATAATGCTGCTGGACATAAGCCATTGCCTTGGCCACCTGCTGCATGCTATGAGCCTCCCGCGTATTGCGGATCAGCGTCATCGCTTGCTCGCACAACGACCTCACCCAACGTTCCATGTCCGCCAGGGTAGACAGCCGCTTGATCTCCTCTAGCAACGCCGCAGCATCGCCAAATGTCCGATCGATGTCGCTTCCCATCTCGTACAACGTGTGTATCAACGAAAGCGTAAATCGCTGCAAATAGAGGGTGCATACATCAATTGGGAAACGCTGCTCGCGAAAGGCGGCAATCAATCGGTCGATCCACTCCGCCATCTCCTGCGGCGCCCCGGTCTTTAATCTCGTGATCAGCTCATTCTCCCACCGGACGACAGACAGCAGCTGCGGCCGCGCGTCTTGCTCCATATCCGTAATGCGTATGATGCTGCCGCTGCCTGCGGCAAACCGGTAATCCAGCGCCGACAGGGCGGTCCTGTGGATGAGGCCGATGTTATCCTCTTCCCTGCATACATGCCCGATGCCGATGGAGCACTTCAAGGGCAAGTAATCGGCGAGCGTGCGATGGATCTCCTCGGCTGCCCGACCCGCTCGCTCCCTCAGCTCCTCCTGCTCGGGGGAGGTCATGATGACCAGGATGCGATTTTCGCGATCCCGGTACGTTTCCACGCCAGCATAGGGCTTCAATACCTCCTGCGTGATATTGTAGATGGCAAACCGGAACAACGCATCATCCGAAGAGGATAACGGCTCATTCACGGCCCACTCGTCGACATCAATCGCCAGTTCGATAAACCAGGGGCCGCTCCAACGCAGCCCATAATACGCACCCCCTTCCCGCATCTGCTGTGCCGTCATGGAGGAGGCGACCATACGTTCCAGATAACGCTCCTTCAGCAGCGGCATGCTCTCGTGCAAGCGTCGCTTCAATCGCTCATAGTCGCGCTTGTGGGTATGCTCCTGATCCAGCTGCTCGCCGAGCCGTCGCATAATCGTCTCCATCTCGGCAGCGGTGACCGGCTTCAGAATATAATCGGTTACCTGCATCTGCACGGCTTGGCGGGCATACTCAAAATCATCGTAACCGGTCAGGATGATGACCTTGACATCCGGGTAACGCATCGAAAGCTCATGCGTCAGCTCGATGCCGTCCATAAAAGGCATGCCGATATCGGTAAGCACTACATCCGGCTGCTCGCGTTCGATAAACGCGAGCGCCTCGACGCCATCCTCGCAGGCGCCTATGCACACGAAACCTATCTGTTCCCAGTCCATCTGTTCCCGGATCGCTTCGCAGACCAAGGCCTCGTCATCGACAATTAGCAGCTTATGCATCCACCCGTCACCTCACCGTCAATATAAAACGCTTTCAATAATGAGCGCGCCTCATTCAAGAAAAGTATAATCCGCCGCTGCGGTCGCGAATAGCGACTATTTTCCAAAGATCATTGAATATTGTATTGTCTTTGTGTCCTTTATGAAGGAAGAAAGATCAAACCCAGTACCGCAGCGGTACTGGGTTATTCACTTTGAAGTGGGTAGATGCGTTAGTCAGACGCGTGAGCCAGCATCCTCAAAATCAAGACGACCGCCTCGGCGCGAGTTGTGTTCGCTGCGGGTACAAACTGGTTGTTGCCTCTGCCGTTGACCAGACCGGCCTCGGCTGCCGCAGCCACGTACGGCTGCGCCCACGCTGCAATGCTGTCGGTATCGGCGAAGCTTGGCTGTGCCCCTTCGTCAATCGTCAGCTCTAATGCCCGCGTCACCATAGCGACCATCTCGGTACGGTTGATCAAGCTGTGCGGACGGAAGGTGGCATCCTCGTATCCGGTAATGACGCCCGCCGCCTGCGCTTCGGCGATCGATGACTTGGCCCAGTCCGGGATTGCCTCCTGATCGGCGAAATCGGTCGCTGCAACGCCTTGGGACGGCAGCTCCATCGCCCGGACGATCATCGTGATAAACTCCGCTCGAGTGACAGCGTTTTGCGGTCGGAAGGTACCGTCCGGATACCCGTTCACGA